>ERZ650304.702-NODE-702-length-15488-cov-4.902028_pt1 | contig 15488 bp, 21 predicted proteins | sample MGYA00376240_ERZ650304 | MGnify/ENA primary metagenome ERZ650304 (study PRJEB26733, sample SAMN07839271) | wastewater metagenome | biome: small river; feature: stream; material: water | place: USA: North Carolina | collected 2016-03-01 ...
TTGCGAAAGTCCTGAACCAAGCGGTCCAGATGATGTCTCAACCATCGGCAGAAATTCACGGTGCGGATGCCCCTGGAGCCGTGAGCCAAACTGTCTGAGTGTCTGAAGCTCCTCTACTGGAAAGTACCCAGCGTGTGCCATCGTTGCATAGAGTACCGGACAAATATGTCCGTTTGAGAGAATAAGCCTGTCGCGATCTGACCATGACGGGTTCGTGACGTCATGTCGCATGAGATCAAAGTAGAGCGCTGTAAATACATCAGCCATACCGAGCGGCCCTGCAGTGTGACCACTACCCGCAGCAAGCAACATCGAAATGATCGACTCACGAATATCGTTTGCCTTTAGTTCGAGTTCTCGTAGGTTGAGGTTGCTAGTCTGCATGCGCGTTTGATTGCTTGTATTGTACCGTGCACATCATTACTTTGAAAGAGCGCAGAGCCTACAACGACTGCATCTGCACCTGCTTTTGCAACTATTGCTGCTGTTTCAATGTTCATACCACCATCAACACTGATGATTTTATCAGGATAGAGTGCTTTGACTTTTTGTATTTGTTCAATCACCCGCTCATCAAACTTTTGTCCTTGAAATCCAACTTGCATGATACCCATACATTGGATCGTATCGATGTGTGGCATATATGGTGCAAGGAGGCTTGGATCAGTTTCAATACCAATAGCCATACCAAACGTAATCGTCTGCTTCACGATCTCCGGGAGCTCTTCAAAGTATGCGAGCATTTCCTCAGTATCAAGCCCTTCAATATGAAAAATAATCTTTGAAGGACCAAGTGCAACAAAGGTATCCATATGCTCGAGCGGGCTTGCAACCATGAGATCAAGCTCATAGTTCATCGAGTCCCAGTATGGAAGCCCTGCATCCTCGGAGAGGATCTCGCTCATTCTGTCGCTATCTTTGTTATTAAACAGCCAGGTGCGGTTGGGCGCAAACGTACCGTCGACAAAGTCGATTTGCACGGTATCAAGTATGGTATGCACTTTCTCAACACCCGCCTCAATGGCGCGGTATGAACTTGGTAAAATTGCAGGGATTATCTGGGTCATTGAAATTAAAATTTAGCGATGCGTCTCATGTGGCGTTCGTCTGCGGAAAACGGTGTTGCAAGCCAGAGCTTCACGGCTTCGATCGTATCCTGTGTCGATACAAATCGTGCAGCTATAGAAAGGATGTTGGCAGCATTGTGCTCGCGTGAGAGCGTGAGTATTTCACTCGGACCCCCATAGTACACGACAGCACGGATACCTCCTACTCTATTGGCACACATTGCCTCTCCCTGCCCTGACCCACCAAATATCACCCCCATACTGCCATCAGGATCAAGTGCGACCGCTTGTGCGCACGGCAAGATGTAGTCCGGATAGTCATCCTCGGGCGCGAGCTCGACTGCGCCGTGATCCATAACTTCAATCCCCTCTTCTTTCATGAGGAATTCTTTCAAAGATTCCTTGTGCAAATATCCTGCATGGTCGGTGGCGAGATGGATTTTCATATATCGACAGTATAGCAAAAAGCCCCCGTTTGGGGACTTTTTGAATACTTAGTTTTGAATCTGAGATATTCTGAGCTCAAGATTAGTAATGATTCTCTTTAAATCAGCAGCTTCGGCCGTAAGATTCGGATCCTTTTCAATACCTTCAAGCTCATTCTTCAAACTTGCGATTGAAACTTTCAACTCCTCAGGTGTTTTGATAAAAGAGCCTTCAAGTGTGTCATTCATTTGTTCCATACCAGTACTTTACACTATTATCGAACAATTGTCTTGCCAGTCTTTGCCACGTGTTCCACCAATGTATGGGTATATGAGTATTCATTGTCATACCATCCAAGGACTTTGACGAGGTTGCCACCGATCACACGAGTCATTTCAAGATCCGCAATTGATGCATGACTCTCACCCAAAATGTCACTAGATACAAGTGGCTCCTCAGTTACGGCAAACAGATTGCTCCACTTTGGATCAGTAGCAGCTTTGCGAAGGATGTCATTCACTTCCTCTGCAGTCGTATCACGCTTTGCAATAAAGGTGATGTCTACGATAGAACCTGCAGGTACTGGTACGCGCAGTGAGATACCATCAAATTTATCAGTGAGCTCTGGGAATGCCTTGGTCACCGCAATTGCAGCACCAGTTGATGAAGGCACAATGTTTTGTGCAGCAGCGCGCCCTTCACGGAGGTCTTTTTTGCTTGGACCATCAACGAGCGCCTGAGATGCAGTGTAGCCGTGCGTTGTAGAAAGCACTGCCTTTTCGATACCGATTGCCTCATGGAGAATACCGATGAGTGGAGATGCGGCATTCGTCGTACATGATGCGTTTGACGTAATATCACAAGTACCAAACTTATCTTCATTTACACCAAGGAGGATAGTCTCACCTGGGAATGAACCATCACCCTTTGACGGAGCACTGATGACCACCTTTTTAGCACCATCATCGAGGTGAAACTTCGCTTTCTCGTATGCAGTAAAGAGTCCAGTACATTCAACAACTACATCAATACCGAGATCTTTCCATGGAAGCTTGGTCGTATCCTTTTCAGACACAAAGGTGATCTTCTTGCCACCTACCCAAATATCCTTTCCATCATGCTTTACATCCTGGCTAAATTTCTTGTAAACAGTATCGTATTTCAAAAGGTAGGTAAGACTATCAAGTGACCCAAGGTCGTTGATCGCCACGATCTCAATATCAGATCGCTCCCACGCAATACGCAAGAATGCTCGCCCAATTCGTCCAAATCCATTAATCGCTACTTTTATTTTGGTATCCATATGGGAGAAGTATACCAGATAGTACTTATCTTATAAGTGAGACTTCATTCAAACACCTATTCTTGCGTCGCCATACCTCACCCAACCCTTGCAAGAATAGGTGTTCTCATTTGTCTCCCGTCCATGGTTTTTGCACAGTAAAAGCTTGTATAAAAAGCATTTCGCAAGCGCGACTGGCGCGAGAATAGCAATTTTTCAGCAGAAAAATATGTGCGGTTTTTATACAGGCTTTTATGAAGCAAATTTAGGAAAGCAACTCTTTGAGAAGCTTGAGCGCAATGCCAGGATTCGCACTTCCCTTGCTTGCTTTCATGACTTGGCCAACAAGAGCTTGAATAACGACTTCCTTGCCAGCTTTGTAGTCTTCGACGAGTTTTGGGTTTTCAGCAATCACCGTTTCGATGATTGGCTTGATCGCATCTTCATTATGCTCCTGGATCATCTTGTGTTCAGCAGCGAGTACTCGGGGTGACGCAGGGTTCTCTGCCATCATCGTAAGCAAATCTTTGGCACTGCGAGAGGTAATATCGCCAGCGATGACCATTTGTATAAGTTCAATAAAATGTTCGGTGGATGGAAATGGTGGTGGTGTGTTGACTAGGTAATTTACAGCAGTTTGAATAAATACAGGGTCATTTGAGTACTTACCTATGATTGGCTCAACATTAGCATCAGTAAATTCCTTATTAGCAACAAGCATCTCTATATCTCCGGATTTAATTCCAAGTCCTGCATACCGAGCACGCTTTTCCCACGGAAGTTCAGGAAGTGCATCTTTCATTGATGCAATATCAAATGCACCATGAAGCTTCATCTTTGGAAGATCAGGATCTGGGAAGTACCGATAGTCGTTCGCATTCTCTTTTGAACGCTGTGAAAAGGTCGACTGCTTTGCCTCGTCCCATCCGCGCGTCTCCTGGACAATTTCATCTTGTCTCCCCGCTTCGTACAGTGCCTGCATACGTGCAAGCTCGTACTCGATCGCCTTTTCAACACTTTTGAATGAGTTCAAATTTTTCACCTCAACTTTCGTACCAAATTTTCCTTCAACATCAGAGATAGAAATGTTGGGCTCAACACGCATCTCACCTTTCTCAAGATTTGCTTCTGATACACCGAGTGTGCGGAGGAGGAGCTGGAGCTCACGGGCAAAATCCCCCGCCTGCTTTGCAGAATGAATCATTGGCTCAGTCACGAGCTCCATGAGCGGTACACCTGCGCGGTTGTAGTCGACAAGGGTGAATGCGCCACGATCATGCTTTGATAGTCCCGTGTCTTCCTCAAGGTGAATACGTGTAATATCGACACCATTGAGTGCCCCCTTTGATACGATCGGATATTTGTATTGTGAGATTTGATATCCCTTTGGAATATCAGGGTAGAAATAGTTCTTGCGATCAAACTCGGTGAAGTCTGCAATATCAGACCCGAGTGCAAGACCAACCTTGATCACCGACTCGATAGCAGCTTTGTTGGCAACCGGCAGTGTCCCTGGATGCGCCATACATACCGGACAAATGTTCTGGTTGGGACGAGTCTCATCAGGGTCGTTTTTGCAGGCGCAGAACATCTTGCTCTTGGTGTTGAGCTCGGCATGAATCTCGAGTCCGATGACCGGATAGTACGTTTTTGACATGACCGTCAGTATAACGTATTGACACACTTTTTGAAAGTGGTAAGATAATAAAAAATCTAATTATGCTTACAGTTCAATCAACTCAAAATCCATGGCTTGCCAGAGCTAACAGTCAACAGAAAAAATTCAATAAGAGTTTTTCCGAGATTATTGATTTAGTAAATCTTAGGGTTAAAAAAGGAGTAACATCTTTTTTACCATCATGTACTTTTGAAAATGAACATGGTGATATTATCCAAAGTAAAAAAGAGCCATTACACCTTAAAAACACTAAAGACTTAAACTGAACAACAAGAAGCCCCCGATTACTCGGGGGTTACTTATTTTTTGAGTATCTGTACGAGTTCATCACTAAAGTCTTTGACACTTGCATCATCAAAGAGTGTGAGTGCGTAGACTTGCTTGCCGAGCTTTTCAAATTTCTTGATCTCCTTTTGCACTTGCTCCTCTGGCACGATGTCAGTTTTGGTGAGTACAATGATCTCTTCTTTCTCATCGAGTCCTTTGCCGTACTTCGTAAGTTCCTCACGAATAGTTTCGTAGATCTTCATCATGTTTGGGTTTTCAAATGAGATGAGGTGTGCGAGAAGTTTGGTGCGGGTCACATGTCGGAGAAATTTGTCGCCAAGCCCCTTACCATCTGAAGCGCCTTCAATGAGTCCTGGAATATCAGCAATGATAAATCCGTAGAGATCACCGAGGTTGGGATCAATGGTCGTGAAGGCGTAGTCACCAATCTTTGCAGTTGCGTTGGTGAGTGCATTCAAGAGTGAGCTCTTGCCGGCATTTGGTTGGCCGATGAGTCCGACATCAGCAATCAGTGAGACTTCAATGTGAAGCTCTGCTTCCTCGCCTGGTTTACCAAGTGTTGCTTCCTCTGGTGCTTGGTTGGTAGAGCTTTTGAAATGCTCATTACCATGTCCGCCACCACCACCTTTGAGGATGGTGATTTCCTGGCCATCTTTGGTCAGGTCATACACCACACCAGTTGTGATATTGGTCACCTTTGAACCAACCGGGAAATCAATCCGGAGATCTGGTGCATTTGCACCTTTGAGGCTGCGACTATCTCCTGCCCCACCATCAAGTGCGACAAATTCACGCTTTGCACGGTATTGGTCAAGCACACGGAAGCTGCGTACTGCGCGAATCACGACATTACCACCACGACCACCATCACCACCAGAGGGTCCACCTTTTGCGATAAACTTTTCGCGACGCCATCTGACGACTCCATCGCCTCCTTTGCCTGCTTTTGCTGTTAGTTGTATTTCATCAAGAAATGCCATAGGTCTCTACGATAGCACAGGTTTGTTGTTTTGCATATATTTAAATAGAGTGTCAATGGCATCAGCAACTTCCATCGCAGTACCATCGTCATGTTTGAAATTTGCGCCTGATGCACGATCATGTCCGCCCCCAATACCCATACCCTCGCACAGGAGTCTCACATTCACACTCCGCGCAAGTGATCGAGATGACATACGCACCCCACCATCGCTCCGTGGTGAAAAGACAACACCCCACGCTTGTCCTTTGATACGTGGCAAATACTGGCCCATATAGATATGACTTGCAGCACTCATGTCTTCGTCGGAAATAGCATGCTCAGCAGCAAATGACCGTGTGATGAAACTGTATTGCATCGATGGCCATCCCTCAATATCAATAAAGGTTGTATTTTTGACGAATTCTTGGAGCAACGGAACAACACTTTTTTCCATCATACGAAACTGTGACAGAAATGAATCAATGCGAATATCTCCAATCTCAACGAGTTTTTTTACAATAGTAAATACTTCTGATTGTGAGCTATCGATATGAGTCAGATTGCCGGTGTCACCCAAAATACCGAGCAAGAAAAGTTCAGCAAGTTCTTTGGTCAAGAAATGCTCAGCATCAAATACATTGTAGAGTAATTCTGAGTTAGATGAATATCCAGACTCAACAAGTGCGAGAGTAACCTCATCCCCTTTTGTTGCATGATGATCAATAGAAATAATATTCGCTATCTTTGGCAGTTGTTCTGAGAGATTTGATATGCGAGAGAGACGATTCACATCAAGTATCACCAATAGATCGGTACCATCTACATGGTGTGCAATATCATCCACCCATTCGATCTTGTCGAAGTGATGAAAGATATTGTAGCGATCAACGATTGGTCCCGTATAGACGATGCGAATATCTTTGTCAGAATACTTTGCTTTCAATATTGTGTAGGTCGAAAGCACTGATCCGATCGAATCATCATCTGGTGAGTAATGTGCAGTGATGACGATATGCTCTGACTGTTCGACAAGCGCAAAAAAAGAATTGCGAAAATCAGTAAAGTCCTTAGTCATGGATAAACTGACTGACGATCCAGTTGATGACTGAGATCACAAACGCACCAATGAGTGCTGCAGTGAAATTGGCAATCGTAAAGCCGGTAATGATCTGTGATACAAACCAAAAGAACGCGCCATTAATGATGAGTGAGAAAAGTCCGAGTGTGAGGATATTGAGCGGGAGCGTCAGAAGCGTAAGTATCGGCTTCACCACCATGTTGAGAAATGCGAGCACTGCAGCAACAATGACCGCAGTCAGTACGCTATTAACAGTAATACCTGCCACAAAGTACGGAAGTGCAAAGATTGCGAGAGTCGTGATGAACCAACGAAGTAAAATCATATGTTATACAAAAAGTGAATCAATAACGCTTTTAATAGTCGCACCATCAGCTGCAGATCCAATCTCCTTTTTCACTGCACCCATAAGCATGCCTGCCTTGACCTTGTCAGTCAGGCCAAGTTCGCCCTGGAGACGTACCGCGACTGCACGGATTTCTGCCTCAGGCATTTGTGGTGGCTGAAATTGCTCAAGCACTGCAAGCTGCGCCTGCTCGTCTGCTGCGAGATCTGCACGTCCACCTGCTTCAAATTGTGAGATCGCGTCTTTGCGCTGCTTGATGAGCTTTTGGACAACCTTGAGCGCAATATCATCAGAGACTTCATCCTGCGGAGTCTTGCCTTGTGCAACGAGCTCGCTTGTAAATCCTGCAAGCAACGCACGAAGTGTATCAAGCTTGATCTGGTCTTTTTCGCGCATTGCGCCTTTGAGCTGTTCTCGAACATCAGTAGAAATCATGGCAAAAGTATAGCATGTGTATTTGCTGCATACCCATTTTTACTCTATGCAATATCTATTGACATTTATGTATAAATGTGATATTATAAAACAGTAAATCATTCTTTCACAAAAACTAAATACAGATGAAAAAGATACTTTCTTATGCCCTTTTCCTTTTTGCCATAACCCTTACAAGTTGCAGTGGATGTTCCAAATCTGGAAAACGCCCTACTGGTCCAAAAACATTTGTAAAAGGCTTTGTGCTTTCAACCAAACAAATTAATGGCTACGGTACTAAATTCCTTATCGATTTAAACTTTGATGGCAGAGCCGATAGTGAAGAATTGATTAGGAATCCCATGCTTGCACCTCGAGCAAAAGATACTGTTACGTTAGTGATGCAGCAAGGCCAGATTGTAGAGTGGTATAAATAACAAACCGATAACCCCCTTGAATTAGTTCAAAGGGGTTATTTATTTATATAGTACTCACTACAAGTCTATCTTGTTGATTGATGTGCTACCATTGGCTATATGAAGATCTACTTTTTTGATACCGAAACCACGGGCAACACCACTACTGACTATTTATGTCAGCTTGCCGTTAAGGAACAGGGCGTGGCTGAGCCTGTGGTAAATGCGATGTACAAACCGCCCGTACCAATCCCCTTTGAATGCTCCATGATCCACCATATCTCAAACAAGATGGTCGCTGATAAACCATTGTTCAAAGGCGCACCTGAATATACCTCCATCAAAACACTCTTTGAGTCCCCTGACACCATCGTCGTTGCGCACAATGCTGCATTTGATGAGCAAATTTTGAAAAATGATGACATTACATCAACCAATATCATCTGTACCTTTAAGGTCATCCGCGCACTTGATAGCGAGATGAAATTTCCCATGCACAAACTCCAGTACTTGCGTTACGCACTTGGTATGGAGCTCGATGTCCCCGCACATGATGCATTTGCAGATGTACTTGTCCTTGAACAACTCTTTGCATACTGCCTCGCACAAGCACAAGAAAAATGGAGCATGAACGAGAAGCAAGCAATTACTGAAATGATGCGTATCACGAGCGAACCAATCACGTTTAAGACGATTCCATTTGGTAAATACAATGGGAAGACCGTAGCCGAAGTTGCGGCAACCGATCGTGGCTATCTCGAATGGCTCCTCAAGCAAAAGCGTGAAAGTCCTCAAAACGAAACTGACTGGATCTATACCCTCGAGAAAGCCCTCGAACGATAAGTTTGAACTCAAAGAAATCTGCACCCCTTAATTACAAGGGATGCTTTTTATTTTATTGACTTTTCTAATTTTAAATGTATAGTAATGAAAAAATAAAAAATATGAAGAATAAAAATGTAGTCCTTTTTATCACATTCACAAACGAAGAGTATCAAATTGAAGAAGTGCCTGAGATTGAAGTTCCAATCGAACAACTTGTCCAAACAACAACTACTGATGGCATCTTTATCTGTATCAAACATCAGGAAGCTGGTATATACAATACTGAATTTCCTCGACCAGTAGAATTTCGAATTTATGATACCTCCACAAAAACAGGACCCATGAGAGGTCATGTCATTATCACAATGAATGCAGCTGCAGCAAAAGATCGTGACTTGATTATGGTTACCAATAATCTAGGACTCATTAGTGATTACCATTATTTACTAAAACGTAATCCAAAAGTTTTAGTAAAGCTTTTCAAACAGATTGAGCAAGATTATATAAACTATGACTCTCGCGGAAAACTCTTGTTTTCTCAACACCCAGAAAACGTGGTCAACTATTTTGGACTTATTTTTGAGCTTCGACGTCTACGTGTAGAAGAATAACTATGTGCTGTAAGGCCCTGTATCATTGATATAGGGCTTTTTTATTGGCTTTATATCCCAAATGCTACAATGGTCCCATGGCTATCACATATGCAATTATCGGCGTGGCTATCGGCGCATTACTGGTCTATATCTTTACGCGCAATCGTCCATCGCCTGTCGCGAACAATGACGCCCAAAACACCGGCTTTCAACTCCTTATGCAGCAGGTCACTGACCTCCAAAAGACAATCGATCAGAAACTCGGCGAGAGTGAAAAGAGTGTGCGCGAAGGCATGATGCATCAGTCCAACCAGTCCAACCGTCTCATTGCTGACATTACTGAGCGTCTCACCCGCCTCGACGAGACCAACAAACAAGTCGTTGGCTTTGCTGATCAGCTCCGCAACCTTCAGGACATTTTGAAAAATCCAAAACAGCGCGGTACCATCCTCGGTGAATACTACCTCGAGACCATCCTCTCTCGTGTCCTTCCACCTAAGACGTTTCAGACCCAGTACCAATTCAAAAACGGTGAAGCCGTTGATGCGGTGGTATTTGTCGATAAAAAAATCATCCCAATCGACTCCAAATTCTCACTCGAGAACTACAACCGTATCATTGACGCCCACAAGGAAGGCACCGATCCCGAGCCATTTGTTGCAGAGTTTAAAAAAGATATCAAAAAGCGTATTGATGAAACATCCAAGTACATCCGTCCTGAGGAAGACACGCTCGACTTTGCGTTTATGTTTATCCCTCATGAGTCGATCTACTATGACTTGCTCGTAGCAGAGGTTGGTAGTATTAAGGTCAATACCCAGGATCTCGTGCAGTATGCATTTGAAAAGAAAGTGATCATTGTCTCTCCGACGTCATTTCTCGCATACCTCCAAACCGTACTTCAGGGACTTCGCGCGCTTCAAATTGAGGAAAGTGCGAAGGATATCGTAAAGCGCGTTGAAGAGCTCGGCAAACACCTCAAAGCATATGAGGAGTACCACAACAAGCTCGGCAATAGTCTCCAAACTGTAAACAACCACTTCAATGCTTCAGGCAAAGAACTCAAAAAAGTAGACAAGGACGTGCTCCGTATTAGTGGCACGACTGCAGGTATAGAACCACTCCTCCTCTCAGGAGACGCTATTGAGTAAAGACTTCAGGATTCGCAATAGACTTGAATACTGAGAGTGGAACAGCAACTTCTTGTTTCCCTTCTGCATAAGATGCAACTTGATACGGATCAAAAATAAATGTTACACCCTCATCGGTCACGACAAAACTTGCAAACGCATCAGCAGTCGGTTGTGTACCGTCCTCTATCCACTGTGTTGCTGCATTGCTAATCTGCTTTGCAAGTTGCCCGCGAACATACGGTACGATTGTTTCAAGTCCTGCAAGACCATTCGTGAACAAACTCTCAAGTCCGATCAATGTCCCGTTTTTAGAAAATGAAAAGGTCTTGGTTGTAGTAAAACCATGCGCACCCCCGTTGTCGGTCGAGGTCAGAAAAATATAGTTGTCAGCGCGCAGATGCTTTTCCTTACGATAACTCATATCGAGTGTTGACTGATACGTGGCAGTGTCCTCGGTTGGTACAGTATTTGCCAAAAGATCAGTCTTGAATGATACAACTGTTTCATCTGCAAATGTTTTGAAATATGCATTAACTGTATCACTTTGGGTTATGGGGTATATTACAGCGATATGATAGTCTTTTGTATCATCCTCAACACGCTCTTGTTTGACCTCAGTTGATGGCCACTCAATATTGAGTACTACACTACCTGTCTCCTGAGATACTTCTTTGCCTCGCCCGCCAAACACTACCAATCCAACTACTACAAGAATGAGCACTAAAACGGTGATGAGTTGCGTTCGTGAAATTGAGCTCATTGTTTCCATAGTAATTAAAGGTTAATTTTAAATTCAAGCGCATCATCAAGCTGCAGTTCACCTGATGGGTTATCTTTTCTGAGTATGAGGTATCCGTGTGTATATGGTATATCTGTAGGAAGTTCGTAGTTTATAGTTGAAACAAATGGCACGTACTCGGTCGTCATCCAGTCATCTTGTGCTGTCGCATAGCCTTCTGCAAGGATCTTGCCATCCCAGTCAGTGAGTGTGACCGGAAATGATCCTTCAAAAAACCAGTTGCCACGCGCCTTTCCCCGAATGGTGATTGGAGAGGTAACCTTTGCGTCAGGAAGCGGGGTATCAACAATGATCATATCTGGTTTGAAAGCTTTGTTAGTCGGAAATGATGTATCAGCCTGCACTGGAACCTCATCACTTTTTTCGGAAAGCGGAGCGCCCGCACGCTGCACTAATGCCCAGAAAAATACCGCAAATGCAATTGTGAAAAATAAGACAACGTAGCGTTTCTTCATATGCTTGAATTATAGCCTACTTTTCGTTATAGTAGTCAAGCTATCAATGGCCCTATCGTCTAACGGTTAGGACGGAGCCTTCTCAAGGCTTAAATCGGGGTTCGATTCCCCGTAGGGTCACCAAGAGAGACATTCGCGAAATTAGAAATAAGGAGCGGATTTTTGGAACAAAAATCCGCGCTGTGTGTCCCGCTTCCGCCCTTGGCGGAGCGGACGAAATCCCAAAGTTCCCCCCAGTGTATGGAAACCGTTTTATCCTTGATTTCAGGGTTAGAGCCGATTTTCTGAAAAAACTTCTTCCATTCCAAATGTGAGGAAGTTTTTTCTAAATCGGTGGCTTCTTTCAAGGACAAAATGAAACTCCGCAAAGGTTCGACCCAATTCTTTCTCTGTTGCCCAAAATCTCTTTCGGATTCGAGAAGAGAAGCTTTTTCACGCATGAGTAAATCTTTTCGTTCTAAATATATTTCTCGTTCAATATCTCCGTCTAGGTAAATGGAAACAAGCTTATCAAGCTTCTCTTGATTTCCTCGAATCTTGTCTTTGAGATTTTGGGCAACACTTCCGCTTTCAGAAATTGATTCTTTTTCCCATTGTGAAATTCTCATTTCCATTTTCTCAATTTCAGAAAGCGGTAGCGACACTGTTTGAAGCAGTGCTTGCAATTGAGTGGCGAGAGCATGTTCTTGGAGGTATGGCTGACTGCATGCACCAAACTTTTTTGTACAACGGTAATACGCATATTTTGTACGAAATCTATTGGTGGCATATTGAGCAGTCACCATACCTCCGCACTCGCCACAACGAGCAAAACCAAGAAAATGAAAAGGATGAGCAATTTTAGATTTTCTCGGTTTCTGCTTCGTTCTATGAACTTTCTGCACTGATTCAAACAGTGTCGGAGAAAGAATTGGCGCAAAGCTTCCGTCATACCATTCGTCTTTATGCTTCACAAAACCTAGATATGCTCTGTTCATTAAAATACGATTGACGGAAGCTTTGCCAAGTGGCGTTCCATTTTTCTGACATACGCCATGATCCGCCAAAAATTGAGAAAGTGATTCCAATGTGTGGGTCCCTTTGGCGTATTCTTTGTATGCACGAACAATGACTTTACTGTGCACTGGATGAGGTTCAATATTTCTCGTTTTATAATTATTAAAATAGCCAAAGGGAGCCTTTGTGAGCCATTCACCTTTTCTCAATTTTTGGCGGATTCCACGCTTCACATTTTCAACAAGGTTGTCAGAAAAATATTTACTCTGTCCAAACGCCACTTGCAACATGAATTTCCCTTGCGGAGTTGATTCAAACCAAAATTGCGGAAAGCGCAAAGAAGCAATTCTGTTGATGTCTACAAGGTAAATTATTTTTCCACCATCAACAGAATTACGGGCGAGACGGTCAGGGTGCCAAGCAAGTATGCCAATCGGTTCTCTTGATGTTTCCACAAACTCCAACATCTTTGCAAATTCTTCTCGCCCGGGCTTCTTTGCACTTTTCGCTTCTGTAAATTCTTTCAGAATTTCAATGTGTTCTCTACGTGCATATTCTCGTAATTCAAAAAGTTGAGCTTCAATACTCATGACTTGCTTGTCGTCATCTTCGGTACTCTTACGAGCGTAGAGAACACATTTAGTTTTGGTTTGAATTGTTTCCATACACTGGGGGGAACTTTGGGATTTCGTCCGCTCCGCCAAGGGCGGAAGCGGGACACACAGCGCGGATTTTTGTTCCAAAAATCCGCTCCTTATTTCTAATTTCGCGAATGTCTCTCTTGGTGAACTAATTATACACTTTGCACGAACTTTTTTCCAGAAGAATGAATAGCGGACGAGCAAAAGCAAAGCAAATATGCGGGAAAGGATTTGCTTTTGCTCGGCTGATTTTTTTGAAAGGTTTTTGCATTTGGTTTCCGCCCCGCAGGAGGGTGCGGGAGGAATGCGGGGCGGATTCTTTTTGGGTTTTTTGGCGGGTGGGCATAAAAAAAAGCCATTCCAAACTTGGAATGGCTTTTGGGTTTTAATCCTGCTTGTCTCGTCTAGTGCTTATAAGCTGATCAAATTTCTTTAGAAATTTTTCTCGCTCTTTTAAATCAAATCCTCCATTGCGTTTTAGGCAAGAAATATTGATTCTTAAGTATTCTTCGCGATAGCAGCAAGGATTAAATTTGCATTTTGGCTTAAAAGATGTTCTTAGGAAATTTTCTTGGTAGAAAAAGTCTGAAAGCTCAGAATTATTTAAAGATTTTTCGCTTAATCTGCTTGAAAGAATTTTCAAGCGAATTTCTCCGCTGCTTTTGTTTTCATATGAGGTCATAAAATATTGAAATGCCTCATCAAGCGTGCCGAAAAATTCGTGTTGAGATTCTCTTTCATTAAATTCTTTATTTTCGCAATCTCTGTTGCCAAGAGTGAGATTAAGCACCCACCAATGCTTTGTTTGTTTTTCCATGTGTAAAATTATTTAAGTTTCACATCACAACAAAAGACAGAGTTTTGACTAAATATACCAATCTTTTCTTTTGAAGAGTAAATAATCTACAAATGTTATAACAAAATGAATCAGGAAAAGTGGAGTAAGATTTACCGCACCTTTCCAGATTGCCAGAGGTCTAGGTTACTATTGTTCACCTAACTTCGTTTGGACTTTTCCTTTGTCTTTGTTTAGCTCGTATATGCCATAGCCAGTTGAAAGTAACCAAATACCTCCAAATGTGTACAACATTACTTTAAAAGCATACATGTCAGTAATACCTCCAAAATAATATGCTACTAAAAGCAGTATACAAACAAACAACGACAGTATGGATATTTTCCACATGTTTTTGTTAATTTAAAGAACAATTTCACTATCAGATCACTAAATTTATTAATGAACTGAATTGTGAGGATGAGAGAAAAATATTTTCTCTCATCCGATTAGTTTTTTTGGATAGTTAAGAATTAATCTTCGCCATGAATCCGTCTTGTTAGTTTGGCAAAAAGTGAATCTGGATCCACGGGTCTTAATCCTTCTTTTTCTTCCCGCTTACCATTCTCAAATTTTTCCTTACCATTTTTATTGGGATAAATAGTAATATTTCTTACTCCATAAGTTATATCACCATCAACTGTTTCTTCAACATAACCCTCAACACGATCAATATCGTTTTCGGTTATATTCAATTCAGGTGCATAACAATTAATTACCCCAACTGCGATTTTTTTTAAATCTTTTCCCATATTTTTTATTTATTTTTTGAATGAACATTTTTCACTATCAAACCACAAATTGCTTTATGATTTGAATAATGAGGGCGAGAGAGGTTTTCTCTCGCCCATTTTCTTAATCAACTTGCGCATCACTGCTTTTAATCAGCAATTCACCAAGTTCATTTTTGTAACCACTTATCACATACAACCTAATGCACCATTTTCTTGTTTTTGGGTATACGTACCCAAAAGGGCTTGTATAATAATCAGGTGGCATGCTTTGCAGGTTTTCAATAACTTGTCTCAAGTCATCTTGTGCCTGTTTTTCGTTTTCATCTTTAGGTAAAAAAGTTAATTTACCTAAAGCATTTACAAAACTATCTTGGTAAACTTCCACAAATATTCGTGTGCCAAGTTCACTTCCACTAAAACATTGTACATAGTCTTCGCAGACTAAAATTTTTACTTTCTCCATTTTTAATTGTTTTTAAATTGTTTTTAAATTGTTTGAATTTTCAGAGTATTTACTACAG
>ERZ650304.703-NODE-703-length-15469-cov-4.665499_pt1 | contig 15469 bp, 16 predicted proteins | sample MGYA00376240_ERZ650304 | MGnify/ENA primary metagenome ERZ650304 (study PRJEB26733, sample SAMN07839271) | wastewater metagenome | biome: small river; feature: stream; material: water | place: USA: North Carolina | collected 2016-03-01 ...
TAGTTATCAAAATAAAAAGTTAGTATTATTCTTTTAGTTTGATAATTTTATAGTAATCTGGAATTTTTACTTTATCTGATTTTTCTGTTACTAATACATCTATTGATAAAGATGTGTGGGCATGTTGCCCATTAACCTTTGCTTCGGCCATAAAAATAGAATCTTCCGCTCCTTCATCATCATCTTCTATTATGGCATGGACAAATAACTTTTGTTCTGTAACAAAGTTAATTCCTAATGATATTGGCAACTGTTTAGATGAAACTATTAATTGAATAAAGTCAGCGATAATGTTATCCATAATAGTATTTTTAAACTCATCTTTTGTTGTAGATAGTTTTTCAGTCAACTTTTCTACAAGCTGATTATTTTTTTCATCTTTAATCTTAGTTTATAAGCATAAGTAGATGAAATGAATAAAATGTTACAGTTATCGTTTAGAGATTTTATTACCTGTAATTTGTCTTTGTAATTTACATTTGAATCGGTCTATTCCGTTAGCACGTAGTTTTGTATGTTTTGTTGCTCTGCCTTGAACACGTTCGCGCCACATTTTAAAGCTTGAGGGTTTCATTTCACGACGCATAATTTCAATTGTTTCTTGTTCAGAAATACCAAATTGAAAAGTGATTGCTTCAAATGGTGTCCGGTCTTCCCAAGCCATTTCAATGATTCGGTCGATTTGAATTTCGGTGAAATTTTTGTTTTGCATGGAGCAAATTTCTGTATAAAATAAAAAAACTCTTGTTCAACAAGAGTTTTTTCATTTTTAGTGTGAAAAAGTAAAAAGCCGGTTGTTGCGAAATTAAATAAAAAAGTTAACGCAAAATACATCATCGAACTTGCCTCTATGATAAACATCTGGGCTGTACTGAAAAACAGGTATCCCTGAAAAGCCAAGAAGCACGCTCCACATACCAAAACAATCCCAATAATGAAATTGTCTACTCTGGTGTTATTTTTTTTCATAGATCAGATTTTGCATAACTATACACCCTCTTTTTGCTTTTGTAAAAAGCTTGAAAAAAGTCCCAAAATGGCTATACTAAAAGCAATTGCCCGGCCTTGAGAAGCCTCGGCGGAGCATGGGGGTTTCCCCTATTTTTTATTCCATAATCAGACCTATATTTATGTCAATGCTAGAATACAACGAAATTCGTGAAGGAAAAGTAATAATCCACGAGGATGAGCCTTGGGTTGTTATTTCTTCTCACGTTTTCCGAAAACAACAAAGAAAACCTGTTAATGCTACAAAATTAAAAAACCTTCTATCTGGAAGAATGGTAGAAATGAGCTTCCAAGCAACTGACAAAGTTGACCAAGCTGACTTAGAAAAAAGATCTGTTAAATTCTTATATTCAGCAAAAGGAGAATGCTGGTTTTCTGAGATAAAAGATTCTTCAAAAAGATTCTCTCTAAAAGACGAAGTGGTTGGAGACAAAAAGAAATTTATGAAAGAAAACACTGAGGCTGAATTCGTAACCTTTGAAAACGAAGACGGAGAAGAAGTGATTGTTAGTGTAGATATTCCAGTAAAAGTTGAGCTTAAAGTTGTTGAAGCCCCACCAAGCGTTAAGGGAAACACAGCTCAAGGAGGAAACAAGATTGTAAAACTTGAAACTGGAGCAATGGTAAACGTTCCCCTATTCATTCAAGAAGGAGAAGTAATTCGAGTGAATACAGAAACTGGAGAATATTACGAAAGAGTTCAGAAATAAATTATAAATCAAAACACCCACCGAATGGTGGGTGTTTTGTAAACAACGTTATTATCTTGCGATATAAGGCAATAGTGCCATAAATCTCGCTCGCTTTACAGCTAGGGCTAGATTTCGTTGATTTTTTGCAGTAAGTCCAGTCTTCCCTCTTGGCATTATTTTACCACTTGGGTTCAAGAACTTTTTCAAAATATCAACATCTTTATAGTCTATATACTTTATGTTGTTTGAAGAGAAAAAATCCTGCTTCATAATAATTAGATTAGATTGTTAAATTTTGATTAAAATGGAATATCTTCCAAGTTTGCCTCATCATCTGGATAATCGATTGTTTCGATTCCTCCATCATCTTGAGGGCCATCGGCTTTTCCAGAATCTTTGTCTGGAGCACGATAAACATTTGTTGAAGGTCCCGCTTTTGGACCAAATTGCATTCTTTCTGCAACTATTTCTGTTCGATAATTCTTCTTTCCGTCTGTTCCATCCCAGCTTCTTGTTTGAAGGCGTCCTTCAATAAAAACTGAGCTACCTTTTTTCAAATACTGAGCTGCTAGCTCTGCTGTTCTGTTGAACAAAACAACATTGTGAAAATCTGGTTGTTCTTGCTTTCTACCATCTTTGTCTTTCCAGACACGATTTGTAGCAAGAGACATAGAACAAACTTTTGATCCAGAAGGAAGGGCTTTTAATTCTGGGTCACGGGTAACGTTTCCAAAAACAAAAACTTTATTTAAATACATAATTTTATTTAGTTGTTAACTATTAATTAATCCGGGCTTCCGCTCTAAATTAATCCTTAATTACTTCTTCTGTTTCTTCTACAGTTTCTGTAGCAGAATCATCTCCAACAAGTGCTTCTATTTGCTTATCAATTTCTTCTTGAGACAATTGAGGAACATCTTTTTCCTTTGAGGAATCTCTTTTTCCTTTTGAAGAAAACTTCTTTCCTGCAACTGTGTTCTCAGCAACTGTTTTAACTAGAAGATATCTAATTATTTTTGAATCAGCAGAAGCGTATTCATCTATTTCTAGAACAGCTTCTGGGCTCATTTCAAATTTTAACCAACCGAAAAAAGATCGATCAAATCTCTCTTTTTTGTTTTCAATATCCTTGATTACTGTGTATTCAAGACGACATTCTGTTGGGAATTCTTCTTGTATGAATGTTGCTCCTTTCTCTGTGATTTTATCTTTCAGAGAAAACACAACAGCTCCCAGTTCCCCTTCTGAAATAGTTGGGACAACGTGGTATCCAAGTTCGTAAACTTGTGTTTTTTCTTTATCCATTTATTTTTAAAAATTTTGACTAAAATCCCGCTTCGGACCAAGGCGGTCTGGTTTCAGGACCAGACCGAACGGGACTCGAATAATCTAACAGAATTAGCCCTTTATGTCAAAAAACCGTCTAGCATTCTCTAATAAGGCAACCCGAACTTCTTCCTCTTCCAAACCCTTTATCCTAGCAATTGCCTTATAAACCTCCTCTACCATCCAAGGTTCGCAAGTTTTGCCTCTATGAGGCACTGGGGCGGCATAAGGAGCATCTGTTTCGGCCATTATTGACTCTAGGGGCAAAAATCTTATCACCTCGTCATAGTCACCCGAGAAGGTTATTGGTCCATCGAAACTCATTGTGTGACCTCTTGCGAGTGCTCTCTTTGCAATATCTACATTGCCAACGAAAAAATGAAAATTTGCCTTTACACCAGAATCTTCCAAAATATTCAAAACTTCTTCGTATGTATCCATACTTCCCTTGCTTGGACGTGCATGAATCATAAGAGGCTTCCCTACTTTAATAGCGAGCTCAATATGCTTTTTGAAAATTTCCTTCTGGCGAATTTTTGACTCCTCACTTTCATTTCGAAAATAATCCAAACCTGTTTCTCCTATCGCAACAACTTTTGGATTTTTCGCGAGCTCTTCCAGCTCTTCGTTCCATTCTTCTTCATGATTCGGATGTATCCCAACTGTCGCATATAGAAAATCATTTTCCTCCGCAAGACGAACAGCTTCGCGACTTGTTGCGAGTTCTGTTCCAACTGTGATTGTCGCAACTCCACGCTCTTTCATTCGTTCTATTACTTCATTTTGGTTTTCCAAAAGCGGTGAGAGATTTAGATGTGAATGTATGTCGATATATTTCATAAGTTTATAGATTTTAGTTTAATGGTTTAGGAAAAATAAGGCAAATAAAAAAGCCTGGGGTAAATCCAGGCTTTAAAGTTTACACTGCGGTTGGTGTAACATTTTTCTCTGGCCTATATATTAGCCACTGAAAAATAAAACCGAGCCCCACAGCTATTACAGAAACCTGCCATAAATCAAGTTCCGTATATATGTTATACATGACTATATAGCATATAGCCATAATTGGGTAAAATATAATTCTTATGCTTCTTTCCAGTGGATAACTGCCGTTATTTCTAGAAATCATAAACAGATAAAACGCAGCGCATGCAACAAGCAACAGCCATGTTATGGTGCGATATGTATAGAAAGGGGTCACATCACAAGTGGCAGCAAGCAAAAAAATAATAGTTAACAGGCCCAAGATAAATGATACTGCTACGGGAAGATCGCTAAACGCTTCATCTGCATACCATTTTCTAAATGATAACATTGAGCATCCGGAAAAAAATAAAATGGACAAAAGAAAAATAAGATTTTCTGCCGCAAAGACATTTTTCACATTTGAAATATGCTTCCCGTAAATTTTTTTATTTTCTTTATCCATAAACAAATTTAGTTTAACTTCAGTATTTTTTGCTACGAAACCGAAATTTAAAAACTTCCTTGTATCATAAACTTCTTTGTATTCTATAGCTCCGTTTTCATATAGATTGCCCATCTGAATATTATTCAAATACCAGTTTGAGTCTGAGAGAGTAAAACTCTCGACTGGATACTCAAATGAACGGCGTATAGTGCAATTATTGATCGAATCGCAGGTCTTCTGATCGATCTGGATATTGTGTATATACCAGATCTCATTTGCAACCCTTTTGGTTTCAACCCCGATCTCTTTCGTATCGCGAGCGACTTCTGCTTTCACAGAAGAAGATAATGCCAATATTGTCATGGCAAAGAACATGATTTTTTTCATAGTAATCGTTTTTGTTTTCCGAAATACTACAATATTTTATTTTATTAGTCAATATTTATTCTACTCTCAAAAATAGAGGTTTTTCTGGTTTTTTGTTTAGTTTGATTTGTGCTTTTAGATAAACATTTGTCTCAGGCATTATCGGATTCAACATTCGAGCGATTGTATATAGTTCCAAAACAAGTTCAGTTATTATTTGTTTACCTTTTTCTATATCAACCTTCACAACCTTGAAAGGTTCTTCTCTCTGTATTTTTTCATCGAGCGCTTGGATTCTTTTCCAAACAAAATCACATGCTTTTTGTATATCGTATTTTTCTAGGTAATCAAAGAATTCTTGCGGAATTGAATTCTCAGGAATCTCAGGACACTTTTCCAAATATTTTTCAGAAAGAGTAAGGATTCTTGAAGTTAAGTTCCCAAGTCCGTTTGCTAGCCCTGCATTATAAGAATCTTTAAATCGCTCTAGCGTAAAAGGAGAATCTTCGAAGCTAGACACTTCTTTCAAAAGGAAGAATCGGAGTGCATCTGTACCGTATTCACGAGCAATATCTTTTGGATCAACTGTGTTTCCAAGACTCTTACTCATCTTTACTCCACCATCTGCTGTGATGTGACCATTTACAACTATTTTATGAGAGTTTGGTAGCCCTGCAGCCATAAGCATCGCTTGCCACATAGCACCTTGAAAACGAGTATTGTCCTTACCACAATACTGAGTCGGTGTTCCATTTACCCAAAATTTTTCAAATGTTTCCATATCAGTAGGATATCCAACGTTTGCTATATAGTTCACAAGCGCATCGAACCAAACATACATAACATGATCCGGATTACCAGGTACTGCTATCCCCCATGGCATTTTTAATTTCAGTCTTGATATTGAAAAATCTTGAAGTCCACGCTCCACAAAAGCTTTTATCTCATTGAAACGAAATTCTGGAACAATAAAATCTTGATTTTTTTCATAAAAATCTAAAAGGGGTTTTTGGAAAGCGCTGTATTTGAAAAAATAGTTTTCCTCGTCTATCAGTTCGAGCTCCATGTTTGGGTGATCAGGACACTTACCATCTACGAGTTCAGAATCTGTTTTTTCACTCTCACAACCAACACAATACTTTGTCTGGTAGTTTTTTAGATATATGTATCCATTTTTTTCTACAAGCTTCCAGAACTCTTGAGCAGACTTTATGTGTCGCTCGTCGCTTGTGCGGATAAAATGGATTTTGTCACTTACGCCAAAAAGTTTTACAGACTCATAAAATTTCTCGACATTTTGGTCTACAAAAGTTTTTACATCCATTCCATGCTCCTCAGCTTTTTTAAAAATCTTGCTTCCGTGCTCATCTGTTCCAGAGTTAAAAAACACCTCCTCACCAATTAATTCGTGATACCTAGCAATGGCGTCTGCACGCACAAACTCGAGCGCGTGGCCCATATGAAGCTCCGCGTTAACATACGGCAATGTTGTTGTTATATAGAAAGGTTTGGACATCAGTGTATTGATATTACCAGAAGTAGAATTAGAATAAAAATCAGTTATTTCCCTACTCGTCCCGTAGCATCCTGAGCCTGTCGAAGGATTGCTATGGGATAAAATTGTTTAGACATTATCTCTCTCAGACTCTTTCTTCTTTTCAATATCTCCCATGTATTCCATCAAGAATACCGCGACTGGGATTGCAATAATCAAACCCCAAAAGCCGGCCAATTTTGCTCCAATAAGAAGAGACAGGATTGCCACAAGTGGCGGCACTCCTGTTGCTCTTCTTACGATAAGTGGGCCAATAAGATAATTCTCTAGTTGTTGCAATATGATAAAGAATGCTCCAGTCACAAGCATTAGTGTAAGTCCGCCATCAAAGAAAGACAGTGTTACTGCTGGAATAATTGCGAGGATCAATCCATATGGAATAAGTTCAGAAACGGCGGCTACTAGAGCAAGAATAAAAGCATAGTCTACTCCAATAATTAGAAGACCGATGAATGTTAGAAATCCAATTATGAGACCCAGAACCATCTGCCCCTGAACCCAAAGAGAAATTTTTCTTTCAACTCTGTTCCAAAGATCAACAACATAAGCCTCTTTTTTAAGTGGTGTAACTATTTTAAGAAATTTCTCAATTCCCTTCTCTTCTACAGAAAGATAAAAAGATATTATAAAAATAAGGATTAAGTTAACAACTCCTCCGAAGATGAAGCTAACAGTTCCAAAGAATGTTCCAGAAACTCCATCAAGAAATCCTTTTGCTCCAGCAACCAGCTCTGCAACCGGCGCACCTCCACTTACATCATTTATGGCATTCTTTGCATCTCCAACAGAATTGATTGATTGAATAATATTACTATCAGGGAAAAAATCAGAAACTGATTTTATTAAAGAAGAGACTTCGCCTGTAAGAACCGGGACAAGTGCATAAAATAGCCCCGCCAAAATTGCGACGCCTAAAGCATAGACCATCACGACAGCTGCCGTTCTTGGGATTTTTAGCTTAGTTAATCGATTAGACGCTGACTCTACAAAAGAAGCAATAACAATAGCCGTTAGGAAAATAAGAACCACGTCCCAGAGGAAAACGAACAGATAAATCATTATCCCGAAGAAAAAGAAATTAAATATAGTCGATCGACTAAGTGTGATGTTTATCTTGTCTTGCATATTAAAATATTAACACAGTTTAGTCCCTGAGACGAAGAACCTTTTTCAACTTAACTTCATCGTGTCCTGGGCCCACAACAGCTAGATTAAGGCCCTCTTCCCTAAAGATAAGCTTTGCCACGCTTTGAATATCCTTAGCTGACACCTTTCTTATCTTTTTCTCAATCTCTTCAGGGGTCAATATCTTCCCACGAAGAACTTCTGCCCCACCAAAATACATAGCAGCATCATCACTAGACTCAACAGACATTCCAAGAGTCCCCACTGCATATTCTTTTGCCTTATCTAATTCTTTTTTATCAACAAGTTCAACTGTTAGTTTTTTACATTCAACCAAGATCTCTCGCACAACTTCTTCAAGTCTTTTGGTATCAACTCCAGCATTTATTTCAAAAACCCCATGATCTGTATGAGTGTCGTTACCTGCAAGAATATAATAACAAACTCCCATTTCCTCACGCATTTTTACAAACAACCTTGAACTCATTCCTTTTCCTAAGATTGTAGCTAGCAGATGAATTGCCATATTCCTCTTGTCGTGTAAATCAAAAGATCGGAAACCAAGAGCGATGTGTGTTTGATCACTTGCCCTCTTTCTGTAGGCTAAAACTGATGCAGTCTGATTTTCTATTACCTTTTTCTTTCCTTGTTTTTTAGATTTTTTAATATCACCAAAATATTTATTAGCAAGGGAAAGAGCTTTTTCACTTTTTACATCTCCCGCAATAACAACAACCGTTGCCTCTGGAACATAATGCTGATCTCGATATTTAACAAAATCTTTTCTTGAAAAAGACATGACTGTTTCTTTGCTTCCAATTATGTCCCAACCCGCAGGCTGATCTCCATAAAGAGTTGTATATAAAAGTTTTGGAGCCAGAGACTGCGGAGTGTCTTCATACATGTTTATTTCTTCAATTATCACACCCTTTTCCTTTGTTATTTCTTCTTCCGGCAGAGTTGAGTTTTTATAGATATCACTAATTATATCTACAAACTTCTCAACATGATCATTGCTTCCTTTTGCGTAATATCCTGTGCACTCAGAACCCGTAAAAGCATTAGAGATACTTCCAAGTGAATCAAGCTCATGAGATATATCTTTTGCGGTCTTTCTTTTCTCAGTTCCCTTGAAATACATATGCTCAAGAAAGTGAGAAAGCCCTGAAGTTTCCTTTGTCTCATACTTTGAACCAGCTTCTACAAGAGTTAGAACTGTGCAAGTTGGATTCCCCTTCATTGGCACAGAAATAACCCTTATCCCATTTTTGAGTTTGAATTTTTTGTATTGCATTTAGTTTATTTTTGAATTTAAGTAAGAAGAAAGGTTTTCAATTTTTATTCTCTCTTGAGAACCTGTATCACGGTCTCGAACAGTCACTTCCCCATCCTCCAGTGTTTCGAAGTCTACAACGATACAAAACGGTGTTCCAATTTCATCTTGTCTTCTGTATCTTTTACCAATGTTTCCATTGTCGTCATAAGCTACATTTCCAAATTCTTTCTTTAAGCTTACAAATATTTCTCTAGCCTTTGAAACAAGTTCTGGTTTATTTTTCAATAGTGGCGACACGGCACAAAGAATTGGAGCAATAGAAGGCTTGAATTTCAGATACTCACGGACCTCTCCATTCATTTCGTCTTCCCTGTAGGCTGACAACATAAGAGCAAGAAAAGCTCGGTCTGCACCAAAAGAAGGCTCAATGCAATGAGGAATTATTTTCACTCCATTTTCTTCGTCTACGTAATCAAGTTTATGAGTTTTTAAATCGTAATCTGTTCTATAAGCCAAACCGAAAAGTTCTTTTCTTCCAAAAGGATAATCAAACTCGAAATCTATTGTCTTCTTTGAGTAAAAGGCTCTGTCTTCATCTGAAACTAGTAGTTCATGAGTTTTTTCTGGATCAATTCCAACTTCTTCAATCCACTCAGTCATCGCGTCTTTCCAAAAATCAAAATACTTTTCTCCATCTTCTGGTCGAACAAAATACTCTATTTCCATCTGCTCGAACTCACGTTGACGAAAAAGAAAATCTCTCGGAGTTATTTCATTGCGAAAAGCCTTTCCAATTTGAGCAATCCCAAAAGGAAGCTTCGGGTGATATGCATCTACTACATTTTTGAAATTAACAAATATTCCTTGAGCTGTTTCTGGACGAAGGTATGAGATCGCTGAAGAATCTTCGGACGCTCCAACTTTTGTCTGGAACATCATATTAAACTGTTTTGGTTCACCCAATTTGCCACCACAGTCAGCACACTTTTCTTTGTCTTCTATTTGGTCGGCACGAAATCTTTTTTTGCATTTTTCACATTCAACCATCGGGTCAGCAAAATTGTCCACATGTCCTGTTGCTTGCCAAACCTCTTGTCGCATTAAAATAGCGGCACGAATACCAAACATGTTTTCTTGGTTTGAAACAAACTTTGTCCACCAAGATGTTTTTATATTATCGAGCAGTTCATTTCCCAAGTGTCCATAATCAAAAGCCCCTGCCAATCCCCCATATATCTCAGATCCCTGAAACACGAAACCGCGTCTCTTGCACAGAGACACGATTTTTTCCATCACATTAGAATTTTCTTGATTTTCTTTCATATCTTTAATTTATTACTTTTCCTCCTGTATCGGCAACCCCACTATCAGTATACAAACTGGTTGTTAAGGCGTTTCTGGTTGCAGACAGGCTTTCTCCTGTAAACTTATCCTTTCCAGTCAAAGTAGTCTTATTTATAACAGTCGGAGCAATTCCAACCTGAGAAACTGAAGGGATAAGACCCACCTGGAAGGATACGCTTCTGTGACCTGAAGTATATCCTACACCTTTTTGGATATCTCCCAAATCCCACCTTATAGTTCTAGATAATTCATCAAAAGTTACATTTTCACTACCAGGAGAGACCTTCCCCTTCCAAGAAACATAGTTTGGTAAGGTTGCCTCAGCGACTCCACCACCGATTGTATTAGAAGAGTTAGCAACAGTCCAAGTAACAGTATATGTTGTCTCATTGTCTGCCTTCGGTGGGATTGGTCCAGTGTTTGTAAACGGACCCTCCTTGTGTGTTACCTCACCTGTTATAGAAAGATTTGAATTTACTTTTGCTCTAGCGGTTGTTGCATTTGAAACAGATTCACTTACTCCATCTGAAGAAGCTTTTGTTCCTTTCATTGAAATAGAAATAACTACTTCTGGGTTTGATATCAACCCAACCCCAGGAGAATACTGTGGAAGTGGAGTGAAGTTAAACGACAAGGTTCCAGTCTCACCAGGTTCAACTGATTGGAATTTTGTGTAATTTGTAGAATCCCAAACAATCGTGTTATCAAATGATCGGAAAAATCCACTGTTTACATCGATACTGTTTTTATCATATGCACTTCCTGAAATTGTTGCAGTTATTTCCGCTCCTATAATTCTGGTTGGTAAGTTATTTACCCACTCGATTTCAACTTCTGAATTATCACCTGATGGAACGGACACTGACTCACCAGAAGAACCATTTATTTTTACAGTAGAGGCAAAGAAAGGTTTAACAATGTTGACTGTATGCAAATAAGAAGTAAGCGTAATAGCTAGAGTACTTGGATCACCCGGCTCTTCAATTCCAGTTTCAAAACGGAAAACCCTATCATCTCCATCTTCGCCAGACAAAGTTCCTTTTATTTCAATCTTTTTATTTGCTCCAGGAGGAATGTCCCCAAAAGACCAAACATTGTCCCCCACGGTTGGTGTGATATCTGATGATTTATACAAGAAACCAAAAGGATAAGTCGCCTTAACAGAAAGATCTTCTATAACCTCTTCTGAATTTGAACTTACATCAACAACCAAGGTTATCTCTTGGTTGGAAGCTATTGTTTCAGGTCCTGTGACAGAGACTAGTATTGGAGCACTTCTAAGTGTCACATCAAAAGTTGCCTCTTTTACGAAAATGGCGCTTGAATTCTTAACTCTATATTCAAGAGTTGCTTTGATTGTTTTGATACTTCCCTCTTCTCCAAAAAGCAAAACCTCACTTTCTTCTGTGACAGTATCCCGAGAAGGAACCTCTCCCAAAGAAATTCGCTCTCTGACTATCTCCTCACCTCCTACGCCAGCACCTTTCGGATAACTTATAATCAAATCAGCAAGCTCAAGAGGTAAACCATTTTTGTTTTTTATTTCCACCTGAATCGGAAGAGTCTCACCTCCTTCAGCAAAAGCGTTTCCAAAAATATTTATTTCTATGTTTTTGTCAGAAACAGTTGTTGTTCCTCTAAATATAGAAAGCCCGGCAACTAATAAAGCTAGTACGAAAAAACCAACAGAAAATAAAAAGAATTTCTTTATGTGATGGTGTTTTACTTTTGACATAATATTTTTTGGCTCTTCTACTTCCTCTTTTATGTTCCAATTATCCTGAGTTTCTGGTTTTTTCTTTTCGTGCAATCCTTCAAATCCGTGTTTTTTCTGAGAAAAAATATTTGTATAAAGCTTTCTATTGGCCTTCTCAAGCCGATCAATATCTTCTTTCATGAAAATAATTATAACACGAAGTTATAAATGGCTTTCGTATATTGCGTTTTTTATAGCTTCCAAAATCTTTTTTCTTGGCAAAGACAGAGGCGTATCCTCATTTACAGAATATTCGCTTGCAAGAATATCTTTAAATTCTAAATTATTAGCTATATAACCAAGCCTAAAAAGAGACCTGAGGTAAAAAACCAATTCTATCTCACCAAGTTTTTCAGAAGAATGCCCCTTCTTTGTCGAAAAAAGGAGTGCTTCCAAATCAGAGTAAATTCCCTTTTCCTCTTTCTCCTTGTCTACCATTCTTTTTATAAAACGAAACGATTTGGAAACAACTCTGCGAGTTTCTTGATCTAAGATATTTATTCGGTCAACTGGTGTTGCTGAAATAATTCTCCAAACCTGTTTTCCTCTAACCAAGTCAACTTTTGAAATAGAGCCAATTTGAAGAGAGTATTTTAATTTTGACTTTGCACTACGAACACTCTTTGCAACAGCACTTATCATCCCCAATTCTTTGGTAAAAAGCAAAATTGTCATGTCAGCTTCCCCAGTCGGGAAAGTGTCCAAAACTATAGAATTAGTGTGATAAATATGATGCATAATTATTCAATCATTTCCTTAAGTAATTGTGTCGCTTCCGGGAGATTTTCTATGTTGTCACTTTCAGTAAAATGGCCCATCTCGTGCATAACCAAAGTTTTTGCCCCTAGTTTTTCTTCTAAAATATTTTTATTCTCTTCTACTGGAACATAGGGATCATCGTCAGAGAAAATAGCAGAAACTTTGTTTGTATGTGTAGAAACTTTTGCAAAATCTATCGGGGTTTCGATCCAAGGTTTTGCAATTTCTGGATCCTCATCTTCATCTAGATTCTCTAGTGTAAGGTAAAACCAAGGTGCAATGAGCAAGACGCCTCCAACTTTTTTATCTGCTGGCAGAGTTTCAATAAATCGAATAACATTCTGACAACCGACACTGTGACCGACAAAATACGTATCTTCATTTACCTCCCCTGTTGCTTCACCTAGTGCAAATACCCAGTCTTCTATTGTCGGAGTGTCCGGATGTGGCATAAGTGGCGCAATAACTTCGTATCCGGAAGATTGCATTTGTTCCCTTATCCATTTGAGCATCGGCTCATCTGGAGAACCAGACCAACCATGTGCGATGATTATTTTTTTCATATTTATTCTAACGGTTTAAAATTTTGTAAAAAAGAAAATATCTCTTGTCCAGAATTAAGAACAGAATAATTTTCATAATCTTTTTGGGAAAGACAATAAACTTTAATCCCATTTTCAATCATTGCATCAACCGTTGAATCAAACTCTATTTTGTTTGATACTTTAACTGGATTTTCAGAGGCCCATTCGTATCCATCGCCTTCGTCAAAGGCTTCATTTGGCAATTCATAAACTGCACCACCTTTATCTCTGTCTCTCAACTCTTGTTCAGTTAGTGGAAACACAGCAAAAACAACGCCTTTTATTTCGCCAGAGGAATAAGAAAAACCTCTCTCTTTACTCTTAAACATATAAGGTAATGCTTTCACAAGAGAATCTGTAGCAAAAACAAATTCTTTTTTCTCCTTGTCTTTTTGTCTTGTATTTTCTCTTGGCTCAAAAATCTCTATGTTTCTATTACCAGAACCATGATACAAAACAGGAGGTTTTTCAATTCTGTTTTCTTTTTCCATTACTTTTCTATCTCAACTTTAAATCTAAAATCTTCCGGCTCATCAACAATCAATATAATTTCTCCACTTTCAGACTCAACGAAATCAACCTCTTTAGCAGAAACCATTTTCATAAACAGTTCTTCATTCTCTCTGATTAAAGCTTCACCCTTTGTGTCTGTTGAGACTGTTATTTTGACCAAATCTCTTGCATCCATTCCGAGTTTCTTTCGAAGCTCTTGAATAGAGCGAACCAGTTCTCTGAAGTTTCCTTCTTTCTTGAGTTCTGGAGTAATTGTCGTGTCCAAGTTTATTGTTCCTTCTGGCAGTGACGCATCGTAGAACATTTCTTTAACATTAACCTCATCCAAAATTATTTCTTCATAATCTTTTCCTAAAGTCTCTCCACTAAAGTGAACTTTTGAAAGTGGCTGACGAACTTTTACAGAAGATTTTTGTCGGGCTTCCAAAATCTTGGTAACAACATCTCTGGCTATTTCCATTTCTTTTAGCTCATGGGCTTCTTCAAGTTCTTCAGCAAGATTATCTAGTCCTCCCCAATCAAGTAAGTGCACGCTTTCCGCCTCTTCTGGCAATTTAAGCTCTTGCCAAACAATCTCTGACAAAAACGGCATTATTGGAGCAACTATTCTTGAGAATTCGCGAAGAACGTAAAACATTGTTACTTTTGCAAATTTGTCTCCGTCTTTCATTCTTTCTCTAGAACGACGTAAATACCAAGTAGAAATATCATCAACAAATTTTTCAACTGGACGAGAGGCTTCAACAAGATCATACTTTTCCATTCCAGACTGAACTTCTGTTTTGAATTTATGCAAAAGAGCAACTGCCCATTTGTCCAAAACATTTTCTAACGAATGTGCATCAAACTCTGTCCCTTCAACAGAAGGATCTCTGTACAAATTATAGAACTGAAGAACGTTCAATGTTTTCTGACAAACACCTTTATATATTCTATCTACTGCCTTTTCATCAAAGTTTGCATCTTCACCTTTCATTAGAGGACTCGACATAAGGTATAGACGAAGTGGATCAACTCCATATTTATCAAACAATATCCATGGATCTGGGAAATTTCCTTTTGACTTAGACATTTTCTGACCATCGGAGGCAAGGAGAGTTCCAGTGGTTACAACATTCTTAAATGGCGCACGGCCAAAGAGAATAGTTGAGATTGTGTGCATGTAGTAGAACCAGGTTCGTGTCTGTGCCACATATTCAACTACGAAATCAGCTGGGAACTTTTCTTTTTTCCAAGATTCATTTTCAAAAGGATAGTGTTCCTCCGCAAAAGGCATAGAACCAGATTCGAACCAGCAATCAATAACTTCTGGAATTCTCTTGTATTCATTTCCTTCTTCATCTTCCAAAACTATTTCATCAATGTAAGGTCGATGTAAATCAAGTTCGAAATTATCATTGTGAGGAAGTGGAACGAAGTCTAGCTTCTTAACCATTCCGTTTTCAAAATATGTAAACCCTATATTTTCTTGAATCATCTCCAGTGCCTCTTCCCCGTTCAATCCATAAGCACCAGAAGTCATAGCCCAAAGTGGTCCTCCATGAGAAACTATCAAAAACTTTTTTCCAGAATATGTTTTTTCAAGATCATACAAAACAGCTGTCATTCTCTTTTTTACATCAGCGGGACTTTCATCTCCGTTATCGTATTCCTTATAGAAATTTTCTACTGTCTTTGGGTGCTCCTTAAGAAATTCATCCCAAGTGCGCCCTTCCCAAGAATGAGCTCCAAATTCTCCAAGTCTCTCGTCTACT
>ERZ650304.704-NODE-704-length-15464-cov-10.101369_pt1 | contig 15464 bp, 21 predicted proteins | sample MGYA00376240_ERZ650304 | MGnify/ENA primary metagenome ERZ650304 (study PRJEB26733, sample SAMN07839271) | wastewater metagenome | biome: small river; feature: stream; material: water | place: USA: North Carolina | collected 2016-03-01 ...
AAGATTGAAGATGTAAAGAAAGGGCTTAATGAAACTGGCGAAGCTGCAAAGAAGGCTGAAAAGAAACAAGATGGATTAAATGAAAGTTTAAAAGAAACTGGCAAAACTGCAAAGACTTCCACTGGAAGCCTTGCAAGTGTTACTAATATAATCAAAGGTTTTTCTATTGTAAGCATTGCAGAAAAAGGGCTAAGTATGCTTACTGAGGGTTTTATGAGAAATCAAAAAGCAGCGGACATTATGACCACTGCAATGAATTTCGTAAATAAAGTAATTTCCGATTTTGTTAATTTTTTAAGCGAAAATGTAGGCAATGTAGTAGATTGGTTTAAAGGAATTTTTGAAAACCCAAAAAAAGCAATATCTGATTTTGCTACTTCCATTAAAGAAAATTTAATGGAACGTATAAGAAGTTTAATTGATTCTTTTGGGTATTTGGCGGAGATTATAAAAAATGTTTTTTCAGGTGAATTTGGGAAAGCTGGAGAGGCTGCAAAAAAGTTTGGGAAAGAGGTTGTTGATGTATTTACAGGCGTGAATAATAGTGCTGATAAAATTGCAGAAGCAGCCGTTAAAGTTGCTGATTATACCAAAGAAACTTGGAACGCAGCTGAAGCACAAACACAACTTCAAAACTCCGCAAAACTAGCAGCAGCACAATTACAAGGACTTGTTGAAAAGTATGATAGACAAGCCGAATTACAAAGGCAAATTAGAGATGATGAAACGAAAAGTATAGACGAAAGGATTGCAGCAAATAATAAGTTGGGAGATGTTTTAAAGGAACAACAAAAAGCAATGTTAGCTTTAGCAGGGCAAAAGATAGCTGCTGCACAAGCTGATTTAAACGCAAACGCTGGTAATGTTGATATGCAAGTTGCATTAACCAATGCAATAAATGAAAGAGCAGCCGTGTTAGCACAAATTGCAGGTTTTGAAAGTGAGCAAAAAGTAAATGCAGTTGCACTTGCAAAAGAAAAAATTGAACTTGATAAAACAATTGCAGCAAGTGAAGCTAAACTTTTAATTGATAGGAAAAAGGCTGCTGCTGAATTAATAAAAGATGAGGTAGCAAAACTAAACCAATTACAAGTAATTGCGGATGAAGAACGAAATATAGAACTTAAAAGGCTACAAGATAATATTAACGCAACTAAAAAAGGTACACAAGCTAGGGCTGACGCTGAAATTGCTTATAACGAAAAGAAACAAGAGTTAGACATTGCAGATGCACAAAGAACGCAGCAAGTTGACGCTATAAAATTAGAACGAAAAAAAACGGCAAACTTATCTTTCTTACAAAATGAATTAGATTTTAATAATTTAAAAAAGACTATTGCAGATGCTGAAATTGAAGATGCAATCACAAAGTCAAATAGGCTAATTGAAATTGCAAACAATGAGCATACAGCGAAAATAAATTTATTAACAGCTCAAAGGGATGCAGAAATATTAGCAGCCGAGCAAATGGGGCTTGATACAAGTTCAATAAAGCAAAAGTATCAAACTCAAATACAAGCTGCCGATGCAGCACATTTGCAAACAACAAGGCAATTATCACAAGCAATAGTTGATACTAAGGTTGCAGAGGTTGAAACCGTTGGTAATTTAGCAAAAGGTTTAAGTGCTGTAATTAATCAAGAAAGTGCTGCTGGTAAAGTTGCAGCTATTGCACTTGCAACTATTGACACTTTTGTCGCAGCATGGAGAGCGTTTACAAATGCACAAAAGAACCCAATATCAATACTTGGTCCTGCATATCCCTATATTTCGGCTGCTGCTGCTGCTGCTGCTGGTATTGCTAATATTAAAAAAATTGCAAGTGTACAAGTTCCAGGTGCAAGCGGTGGTGCTTCAGTACCAAATGCTTCAATTGCAGCATCCGCCCCTATATTACCACAACAAACAAGCACCTCACTAGATAGCAATACCATACAAAACATAGGCAATGCAGCAGCAGGGGGAGTTAATAGAGCCTATGTTGTTAGTTCAGATATTGCAAGGGATAGAGAAAGAGAAGCACAACTTAACAGGGCTGCAAGGCTTTAAACCGTACAATTAAAATAATTAGTATCTTAATATTATGGAAGTTCCAGTTTTTGAATTAAAGGTTAATAATGATTTAAAAAGCGATTTAGTTGTTGACTATGTTGCTGGTGTTGACGTACCAGCAATACAAGATAATTTTTTTGCCTTTAGTGCCGAAAAAAACCCTTTTGAATTTGCCCAAGTAGAAGATGAACACAGAATAATATTTGGGGCTGCAATGATACCAAATCAATTAATTTTAAGAAAGCACCCAAAGACTGGTGAACCTTTTAAAGTATTCTACACAAAAGAAACAATTGAAATTTTAGCACATAAATTTTTTGCTAATGGCTACCAAAATAATTTCAATTTAATGCACGATGAAAAACAACGCAAAGACGGTGTTACTTTTTTTCAATCAGTAATCAAAGATACATCAAAAGGCATAATTGGAATTAAAGGCGACCACCCTGACGGCACTTGGTTTTTAGGTGCAAAAGTTACAAATGATGAAGTTTGGAACGAAGTTAAATTAGGCAATATCAAGGGTTTTAGTATCGAAGGAATGTTTAATCAAGTGCCAGTAAGTGAGCCAATGTTAACGGCCGAAGAAGCCCATAAAATGATTGAGCATATTTTAAACCGTACACAATTAAATTAATGTATCTTATATAAAAGCAAATTCATAATGAGTATAATATTAGATAAATTAAAAGCTATTAAATTAATGTTTAGTGCTGAACCTACGCCACCAGCTCCAGTTGTTCCAAACCCTGAGCCAGTAAAGCAAGAAGCACACGAATATCAAACAAACGATGGTTTGAATTTAATGATTGATAAATTGGACGTTGGCGGAATTGTTACAAAAGATAATACACCAGTTGACGATAATACTTATACGTTAGTTGATGGCACTTCATTTAGTACAAAGAATGGTGTTATTGATGCTATGATTAGCACACCAACACCAGTTGCACCAGTTGTTGATGAAGAAATGAAAAAAGAATTAGCAACTGTAAAGGAGCAATTTGCAGCGGTTAAACTTGAAAAAGAAAACTTTGAAAAAACGCTTACTGCAAAAATTGCGAATCAAGAAAAGATAATCAAAGAAATGTTTGCAGCGTTGGAATTAATGGGTGAGCAATCTAGTCAAAAACCAGTAGAACCGCCAATTGCTTACAGCGAAAATTTTAGAAAAGTATTAGAAACAAGAGGTAAATTATAAAAATGGCAAAAGAAATAAAGTTTGTAAACCCATTTGAAACTGGGGTAAATTACAAAGATTTTTTAGCAGCAATACCAAAAAATGTTACTGTTGAAGATTACTGCAAAGAGCATTTAACAACTGAGCAAATTACTTGGTTGGTAGAAGATATAAAACATTTTCAAAAATAAAAATCAAAAAAAATGGCAATAAATTACACAGGCACTACAAGGAATTACCAAGAGTTGGAGCAAATCCAACAAGAACTTTACCAAGACAGCAAAACATTTAGAGAAGCCGTTATTGATATTCAAGAAGGCTTTAAAAGTGGTGCGGATGTTTGGGAAAGTAACGTAACCGTTGCAATGACTGCATTAAACACAGGTGAAGTAACAGCAACAGGAAACATAGCTTTAAACACACAAAAAACTCCAGTTTCATTAGTTGCCTTCAACTATGAAGATAGAGTAAACGATAGCGTTTTAAAAGCAACTCGTTTTGAAAAAAGCATGAAGGCTGGAGCGTTCAATGTTGTTTCTGATGAGTTTGACAAAAAAGTTTTAATTCAAATTACTCCAGCAATTGGAGCTGATTTAGAAACAAAACTTTGGAACGGTGCAACAAGTGCAACTAAAATAGCAATTGCAGCTTTAACTCCAGGTGCTGGTCAAGGAAGCATAACAGCAGCAGCACAAACAGCAGTTGCAGCAATGCCAACTACTTTGTTTGATAGCTTGATTACAAGAGTATTATACAATGATAGCCAAGCAAAAGCAACACCAGGTGCAGGGTTAGGTGATTACAAAAAAGTTACTGGTACAACTATTACAAGTAGCAATATTGCTACTGAGTATGGTAAGTTATATGGCGGTGCTGATAGCAAAGTTTTAGATGGCTTTGCAGGTGAACAACCAAAAATCTTTGCACCTTTAGGACACCGTCAATTAATTAAAATTGCAAACAATGCAGTTGGAGCAGCACAGCAAGTTAACTTTTTAGTTGAAGGAAGCGGATCAAATGAAAAAATTAGTTACAATGGTGTAGAAATTAGCTTCCACCCAATTGGAGCAACATTCATGGTTCTTACTTTCCCTAGCTATTTTAAAGTGTTAATGGATTTGAAAGGAGACCAAAGCAGCTTACAAATTGGTCAAGTTGCTAACGGTGCAATGCAACGTTACATTAAGAATACACAAGCAATGAATACTTTTGTTGTAAATCAAAAGTACATCACATTGTATGGTGGTTAATTAAATTAAATTTATGGGGCTGTAAAAAGCCCCTTTAACAATTAAATATTTTTATTATGCCGTGTGCATTAACTCAAGGTTTAAATTTGGATTGCCGTGACGGTTACGGTGGCGTTAAAAGAGTTCTATTTATGGAACTTGAAAACGTTACGGCGTACACTTTAACAAGTGGCGTTATTAGTGCAATCACCAAAGCAGTTGGTAAAACCTTCAAAGAATACAAACTAATTTTTGAAACTGGTGACGCTAAAACAAGCGGTACACATGATAGGGCTCAAGGTACTAGCGAATACAAGCAGACAGTTAGTTTCCCTATTAACAAGATGACTACATCTGTTAAAAATGAAATTGAATTGTTAGCTAAAAACAGATTGCTAATTATTGCCGAAGACCAAAACGGAACGTATTGGTTATATGGCAAAGAAAATGGATTGATGGCAACAACAACAGAGAGTATGAGCGGTGTTGCTTTACTTGATAGAAACGGTTATATGCTTACTTTTGAAGGTAAAGAGAAAGCGTTTGAGGTTGAAGTTCAAAGTAGCGTTATAGCTGGATTATTGACTTAGGCAATTTTTAAATGTTTGATATAGCTTAAAAGCCTTGCATACAATTTGCAAGGCTTTTTTGTTTCCGTACAATTTTAAAATATTGCATCTTACTATTATGCTAGTAATTACTAAGGGAATGCAATCTGATATAATGGTGACGCTACAAGATAGCATCACTTTATTGAACCCTTATTATTTATTTGTTTTTACCAATATTTCAACCAAAGAAGAATTAAAAGTAATTGTAAATAGTGCAGATGACAAAAGCAATTTTCCTAATAGAATAAATGTATTTGAAATTGATATTGACTTATTTGACGACTTACAAACAGGGCAATATATTTATGAAGTTTACGAGCAATTAAGTAGCACTAATTTAATTACAACAGGATTGAATTTAGTTGAAAATGGTAGAATGATTTTAAAAGCAGTGGGCGAAACAACCAATTATTTAACAGGCTACTCGCCACAAACTCAATTTGTATAATGAAGCAACTAAGATTTACTTTTGCGAAAGCCGAAATACCAGAATTTCCAAATCAATATTTTAGCCAAAATAGGTATATTACTTTTGGTAACAATAATAGATACCCTGATTATTTAATTGACTTATATAATGGAGCAGCCAAACACGCTGCTATAATTAACGGTAAATGTACTTATATTGTTGGTAGTGGATTTGTAACAACTAACCCATCAACACAACAATTTTTAGATAAAGCAAATGAGAAAGAAACCTGGAATCAATTAATAAAAAAACTTTGCAAGGATATTGAAATATTCGGCGGTTTTTATTTGCAATGTATTAAAAAAAATAACGGCGTAGGATTTAACTTCTACCATGTAAGCTATGATAGAATAAGGGTTAATGATGACAATACAAAATTTTGGTATAGAAAGGATTGGAAGTTTTGGACAGGTGAGCAAATATTTAAAGCATTTACACCAAATACCAAAGACCATTCAACTATATTCTTTTATAAAGAAAATGGAGCAAAAAAACAACCGTATGCTTTACCAAATTATTTAGCTGCATTAAATTTAATTGAAGCTGAAAAAGCAGTAAGCGAAGCAATTTTAACCAATGCAAAAAGCGGATTTACAGCTACAAAACATATAGCTTTTATTGGTCAAGAACCGATACAAGAAAAGAAATCTGAAATAGTTAAAAGACTTGAAGAAAGGTATAGTGGCGAAAGTGGCAATAGGTTGGTTGTAGAATGGGTGAATGATGAAAAGTTTGCTACTAAAATTACTGATTTAGGGCAAACCGATTTAACTAAAGAAGATTACACAGCAGTAAATAATCTGATTACAAACAACTTATTTGCAGGTCATGGAGTTACACACCCTTTATTATTTGGCATCCAACAAGAAGGCAAATTAGGCGGTGCAACTGAATTAAGAGAAGCGTTTTACATCTTTAAAAATACTTATGCCAATGCAAAGCAAATCAACATTGAAGATGTTGTAAAATATTTAGCAACGGCAAATGGTGTAGTTAATGCTGATATTAAATTAAAAGATGTTGAACCGATAGATACAACTTACAATCCAAATGATTTTAAGGAGTTATTACCTAAAGAGTTTGTTTTGGAAAAGTTAGGCATTGATACAGCTAAATATGGTATTGCACCAACACCACAACAAGGGCAACCAGTAGCACAAAGTAACGATGTTTTAGTAAACTTAACAGGTAGGCAACAGCAGCAATTAATAAGAATTGTAACTAAGTTCAATAAAGGTATTTTAAACAAGGCACAAGCTGCACTACAGTTATTACCTTATGGATTTACAGATGAACAAATAAATCAATACTTAGGTGTTGATGAAGACCCAACAACAGAGGATATGAAGTTTGTTGATGAAAGTGAAGATGCTATGATTGCTATGTTTTCGAGTGTAGATTTTGGCGAAGATGCAACAACATACAATGTAATTAGCCAACAGAATTACATGGAGCAAGACGAGTTTAAATTTGCTTTTGCAGCACTTACAGAATTAAGCGAAATTGAAAGTAAAATAGTTGCTTTATTAAAAGAAAAACCTAATACTACTTTATTCGACTTAACACAAATATTTGAATTAGATATTGAGCAAGTTAGAACAATTACCGACAGATTAAAAGCTGAAGGTATATTGGAAGTTGCCGATACTAACATTATTAAAGTAGTTCCTAATAATACAAAAAAAACAACACTTCCTGAAATCAAAATAATGTATTCCTATGAAAAGAGATTAGGGGTTGAAGGTGATACATTGCTTCCTACTAGCAGACCATTTTGTAAAAAGCTAGTTGCACTTTCTGAAACAAAATTATTTAGCCGTCAAGATATTCAAAAGATTAGCGAAAGGTTGGGTTATAGTGTATTTAAAAGGGCTGGTGGTTTTTGGAACAATAACGGCAAAATAGAATATCAATGCCGACATGGATGGGTTCAAAAAGTGGTAACAAAAAAGAATTAAGCAAATGAGTATAAGAGTAGTTAAATTAATGATAAAAGCACTTGTAGTAAAAGAAAGTACAAGTATGGCCAGTAATATTGATGATAAGATTATCAATAGTGGAATATTGGCTGCTCAAAAAAAATACTTATTACCATTGTTAGGTAGTTCATTGTATACAATTATATTGGATAGTGTAAGCGACAATAGTATTACAGGAAACTACAAAAGTTTGTATGATAATTATATTATTGATACTCTAGCAGCGTATGTAAAATATGAGATTTGTTTAGACTTAAATTATACTTTTACAAACGCTGGTACAAATCAAAATAATGTTGAAGGTTACAGGGCTGCAAGTATGGATGAAATGTTTTCGCTTAAAAAACAATTGTTAGATAGTGCTGAGGTTTTTGCTGAAATTTTAAGAAAACATTTAGAAGCGAATTATAAAACTAAGTACCCTGAGTATAAAGATGTTGGAACTGATTATGATGCAGTATTACCACAAGATAATGGTTATAGTTGCCCAATTTATTTAGATTAATATGAGTAAAAAAATTTCAAAAAAAAACTTAGAAAAAATTAAAATCTTCCTTTCAAAAGATGCGGACATTAAAGCAAATAGTAACACGAATAAACCAACTGGCAACAAGCCACCAACTAATTAATCAAGTTGGGTTTGGTACAAAGGAAGATTTAGACAACTTAGTAAAGCAAGGTTTAACGTACCCTATGTGTTTTATTGAGGTTAAAAAAGATATTGCAACAAGTAGAGCAGATAAGCTACAAAGGTTTAATTTTAGTTTATTTTTCTTTGATATGCAAAATGTTTTAAGCGAAGCAAGAACAAATGTTTTGGAAGTTAAAAGTGACTTAGTAAGTATTGCAACTGACTTATTAGCTATGTTGCAAAGAGATATTGATGTTACAGAAAATCAAGATTGGATAGTAAGCCCAAGCACTACTTTAAATATGGATGAATACCAAATAAGTGATTTGTGTGTGGGGGTGGAGTTGCCTATTCAAGTAGGTTTAAGATATGCCGCCGATAGATGCCAAGTGCCAAGTGACGAAGTTCCTGAAATATTAAATGATATGAAAATTATTAGCAATTATAAATATAGGGCTGTAAGTGATACTGATAGTATTACTTTGCCTTTGTTTAAAAAAGAAATAATATTTTTAACAAAAGGCAATTTACCTTTGCAGCAAGTAGAAGTTTCACCTAATGTTGATGAATTTACTTACAACGCAAATACAGGTGAGTTTGTTTTTGGAACAACATTGTTTACAGGCACATTATTACAAATTTTAAACAGACCAATATAATGAGATTACTATTAATTATTATGCTATTGCCTATATTTAGTATAGGGCAATTTGACACCACTAAATTTTATCGAAGCCCTAACGTAGGGGAAATATTTAGAAGGGCTAAAATAAACGCTTTAATGCTTCCTGGCGACACTACAACCAACAAAGTAGGTATTGCACAAATAGGTAGTAAGTTGTTTGTTTACAATTCTAACAAATGGAATGAGATAGGAATCGTTAATATTGATGGTAAATTAAATATTAGCGATACTGCTGCAATGCTAATACCTTATAAGCATTGGTTAGCAGGTTACATACAACCAACACGCACCATTACTACAACTGCACCATTGCAAGGTGGGGGCGATTTGAGTGCTAATAGGACGCTAAGTATTGATACTTCTTTAATCAACCAATATAATATTAGAACTTTTGGCAATCAAACGGCTTGGGGTACTAAAATATTGAAAGAAAAATTATACCTTGGCGGAGCAGATACATTGTTTGAAAACGACCCTTATGTTACAGAAAAAAATACATTAAAAATAGGTGGTGTTACACATCAGTTCGGAATTGCAAGAGATGGTACTAATGGGGGCATGGACTACACCTTTTTCAAAGAAAATGGCGATGTTAACGGAAATAGAACTCCAATAATTGCAAACAGGCGTGTGTTGCCAGGTCAAGAGATTGCCTACCACCAATATTCAGCACATAACGGAATCGATAGCATTTATAGCACTAGAAGTATTGCAGCAATAATTAAGGCACAACCGAGCTATAATAGTAGATTAGGCGACTTGCATGGGTGGCTATCTTTTATTACTGCACAAGATAGTGGGTTTAAAACAACTCCTCCAAGTATTGATTTTGTTTTAAGCGAAGGTAAGGCAGCATTTAATGCACCTACTAATTTAAGGAATAGTGATTTGGTAAGAACGATGACAGTTTATGGGAGTGCAAGGGCGAGCGACACATTACTAAGCTCTGTGTTTAACATTGGCACAAATTTAAACTTATATAAAAATGGTTCGGACTTATGCTATCGCAATACTGGTAGCAGTTTTGATGTGTTGAAATTTAGAGAAAGCACAAGACCAGTGGTTGTACAAGGAGGTCCTACCCATTTACCATTTTACATTTACACAGATGCTGGTGGTGGTGGTTTTACAAATTCTTTGAGTGTTTCAACAGGATTATATTTAAACAATAGTGGTGGATTTTTTAACATAAATAACAACGAAAGTTTTCGATATGATTTTGGAGCAGGGGGGAGAGTAGGGGTTAATACTGGAAGTGGCATAAATGCAACTTTTGATGTAAGAGGGTCAACATCTTCAACGAGGGCTTTTTTAGTAAAAGACAATAATAGTGTTGAATTGTTAAGAGTTAATAATGGTGGTAATGTAATCATCAACCCAACGTCTAGTAATACTCTTATTGGCAGCACAACAGATGCAAGTACAGGTAAATTACAAGTTACTGGTAATGTTCATATAACAGGCACTTTAAGGATTGGAACAATAACTATTGCAACAGGGACTGGTAGCCCTGAAGGTGTAGTTACAGCAAACGTTGGTAGCCAATTTATGAGAACTGATGGAGGAGCTAATACTACTTTGTATATAAAAGAAAGTGGCACAGGCAACACAGGCTGGGTTGCTAAATAAATGTTTTGAACAATATCCAATAGAAAAACCATTTAACGAAATTATAAAATTTTAACAAATGGGAGAACATATAAATCACAATCATTCACCAATGGCAACTATTGTAAGTGTTACTTTAAGTTTTTTTTATAGCTTATTTTTTGTGACAAATTCAATTTTTGTAAACTTCAAAGATTTTGCCGAAGCATCAACAAGAGTTATAATACTTAGTGCTATTGGTTTTTTTGTAACAAAAATTTTAGAAAGTAAATTTAAAAAGAAAAACAAATAATGAAAAAAATACTAATACTAACCTTATGCTTTTTTGGGTTAAAAGCAACCGCACAAACTACAGATGTTGAGTGTGTAAAGCTAGTTGCAGTACAAGCAAAATTTAACTATGACACTTTGTATGAGGTGGTTAAAGAAAGCACAAAAAACATTGAAATTGTACCAGCTACATACGAATATGTAAAAGTAAAAAAGTTGCTTAAAGATGGATTTTATGATGTGAAAACCATCGATGGTAAATTGTGTAAAGTATGGATAGAACCACAATACTATTATTACACAAAGCGAATAACTAAGCAATGGGCAACCACTAGAGAGGTAACTACACCAGCCGAATATTTAAAAATTGTTGTTGCCACAAAAATTAAAGACGGCGACGTTAAAATTGTAAATTGTAATTAATATGATACTACAAACACTCTTAGCCGTTGGCTTAATGATTAGCGGATTCACTCTTTACGCTTTGTTTTTTTATTACAGAAATAAAAAATGGAATGGCTTTAAAGACAAAACTAATTTAATTGTTGCTCTTGCTATTATAGCAATTATTAGTGTTCTGTTGATTACTGTTCCTGAAGTTGCCGATATGCTAAAAATGGCAATTGGGTTAGATGTAAGTATTGAGAATAGTAAGGTAGGGTTTGTAAGTTTAGGATTTGCATTAAGTGCTATGCTGGTTAGTAATCATCAACCAAGAAAAACTAAAGATCATGAAAAAAACAATTAACAACTATCTAGTAGCCACCATTATATGGTGGCTAGTATTGGCTTTGCTGTTTGGGTGCAATCCACAAAAACAGCTAACTAAGGCATACGACAAAGTTGCGTTGGATGCTTACATGCCTTTACCTTCAAACAAAGAAAAGCTAATACCTTACTTAAACTTAAATTTCCCAACAAGGGAAAAAACAGTCACTAAGGACAGTATTATTACAAAGATTATTGAAAGCAAAGTATTTGACACTATTACTGAGGTTAAAGACAACGAAATTTACAAGTACATATACAACACAGATACTTTAGTTTTCGAGAAAATAAAGACAGTAGAAACAACTGTTTTAGACACATTAGGCAACTATGTAAGGAACGCTGTATGTAATGCTGCAAATGATAGTTTAAGGGCTTACAGATCAAGATATGTAGAAGCTAGTAAACTTATTGAAGTATTAACAAAGCCTAAAACAATTACATACCATATTGCTGAAGCTGGGAAAATGGTTATTAAATCTTATTGGTGGTTAATTTTATTAGTTATTGCCGTTTCAATAGGTAGTGTTAGAAAACAGATATTTAACTTTATTTTAAAAATATTAAGATTAAAACAATGATTCCAAAATATTTAGAAGGCAAAACTTTACCACGTCACTTGCAAATAGCATTTGATTTATTTGGCACAAAAGAAATTGTAGGTAAAGCTAACAATGCTACTATAATGACTTGGGCTAAAGAGTTAAATTTAGATGATATTTACAAAAATGATGAATTAGCCTGGTGTGGGTTATTTTTTGCTATTTGCTGCAAACGTGCAAATCGTGAGTTACCTAATTTTAAAGACAAATACGATTATTTAAGGGCTTTAAAATACGCTGGGGTTTGGATGCCAGTAATGGCACTAGATGCAAGTGTAGGGGATGTTTTAATATTTAGGAGACCATCAGGCGGTCACATTGGTTTTTATGTTGCCGAAAGCCCAACAACATATTTTGTTTTAGGTGGAAATCAAAACAATGAAGTTAATATAGCCGAGATTGCAAAAGATAGGTGTGTAGCCATTAGACGACCAAATTATAATACATATCAACCTTTTTCAGTTGCTATTGGCAGCAATGGAAAATTAAGCACTAACGAAGCATAACATAGGTTTTCATTCATACTTATATTTTAAAAAAGCCCTGATATTCTTATCAAGGCTTTTTTTATCCCAAAAATGAAAGCTGCTTATGTTACTATAATTCAATCACTTATGTAGTGTTAAAAATATCGAGGTGCGGCAATCGTAGTGTTAGCGGAAATGTTAAAAACGATGCTTTTCTATTGTTCCTGTTTTTTCATCTATAACATTAACACCTAAAAAATCTGATTTCCCATCATCGTGCCATTCAAAACTACCTTTTGCAATTTCAGTATTTTTTTTCCCTTTAGTTATTTCTTCATTTGCCTCCCGTAATTTGCTAATAACATAAACATAATGGTTCAGCCATTGTAACAAATCAACACATAGATTATCAATGTTATTAACATTAGCAACATTGCATAAATCTTCAAGCGTTTCTATTTGATAAACACTTCCGCTAACACTGGTTTTGTGCAAGTGTGGCTGGACGTTGTTAATCTCAGCTTCAGTACTATTATTTAACTTTTGTTCCATCTTGACGTTATTAATTTTGCTTTTGAATGTTTATTAATCTTTGGTAATTCTATTTGGCTTTAGTTACAGGCTGACAAGTTTCAATTATCACACCTGCACAAAGCCTTGAACGTTAGTGGCTATTTTACTGATAACCCTCTAATATCATTAGCACTTGACATATAGCCTTTACGAATAATAATTAAATCGTTTTCATAAGGCTCAAGCCATTTATATTTTTCCAAATAACTTTGACTTATGCCTAATTTATTATTATCCAAAATCAAACCTTTTAACGAGCCATAATATTTATGTTCGTTGTTAGTTTTTATGTGTAGGTGAAATAGTCTGCGTTTCATTTACTTCAATTAAGTTGTTTAAGTGGCAAATTCTCACAGTTACCCAACTGTAATAAATATATTCCCATTCACTTTTGGGCAATAAACAAGTTGCAATTTCACCGTGCAATCTTATAATTTCCATTACGATATTGTAAGGCATATTTCTATGCCTTACTTTTTTACCTATTAAATTCATATCTTAATAAATTGTTCTTATACACTCACAAATTGTTTTTAAAGTTGAGTATTTGGAAACTGCATAATCAAAATGTAATTCAACCATTTTAATTACTTCATTTTCGTTGTTGCCCCATTTTATAAGTTGAGAGATTACTTTGTTTTTTAAATTTGTATTTGTCATTGTTTTAATTTTATAATGCAAATATAATGCAAATATTTTCACTACCAAATATTTTTGCAATTATTTTTAAAATATTTTCATAAAGACAAAAACAGCCACTAACATAAGTATTTGCAAGATTAGGGCTTGACGGATATAGGCTCAACTGTATCTTAATATTATGCTGTATTGTTAAATTAGGCTGACGGAACTAAGCCTCCCTAACCTCGCAAATACAACCTCGTTGGTGGCAATTAAGCACCCTGCTTTTCAATGGTTTCTTGATGTAGCCTTTTTATATCCTGCAAGACATCAATTATCCATTCCAAATCTTCTTTATTGACAGAAATCGTATCAATACTTTCTATTTCTACTTCTGCTTTTTTTGCTTCATAAGCAATTCGTAAACGGTTGCCGCTTCCATCTGAATAAGGCAATGAAAATTCTACGTTACTTGGTTTGACATAAATGTTTGCCATCTTGATAAATTTAACTGCCACCAACAATACGTTTTGTGCAAGTGGGGCAGACGGTTAAAGGCTCGTCATTTTATCTTTAATCAACTGTTGTGCAAGGGTTGGGCTGACGAGCCTTGAAACCCCACCTGCACAAAGCCTTGTTCGTTAACCGCCATTTGCGACAGTCCACAATGTTGGGGCGGACTTTTCAAGTTTTGACTTAGCAAAGCCAAACTGCTCAATTTCTTTCTTCATTTGCTTTTCTTCGTTGAGCCATTGGTTTGCCTTAGTCCAAAATTCTTTTTTAATCTCAAACCCGTAAGCCTTCCTATTTAATATTTCAGCAGCTACTAAGGTTGAACCACTACCAGCCACAGGGTCTATTACAACATCACCTTCATCAGTAAATATTTCAATTAGTTTTTTCAATAGTTCAACAGGTTTTTGCGTTGGGTGTATCTTTTTGCTTTCGCCATCTCTCGGCCAGTCAATACAATTAAAAATCATTTTGCCATTGTTTCTAAATTTCGGCAATCTATCTCTATAAAGTATCAAACCATATTCGCAGTTGCCCACAACTTTCATATTTGCTTTTAATACTTGAGCAGAAAAGTTTTTGCGAAAAACTAAATTTATGTAGTTGTTCAATCCATATCTTTTAGCAAGTTCAATCAAATACATTTGTTGGTCAAAAGCACAAAATATAATCATACAAGGTGCTTCACTTTTTTGCCTTGCTTCTCCTTCAACTTTTGGCTTTTTAGGTTCTGCTCTTAGCATAGTTGAGCAAAAGTGCATAAACTCCGCTGGTCTAAAATCTTCGTCAGTATCAAAGAAACTTTTACCGGCTAAATGGCTTTCGCCGTTGCTGTTGTCTCCATCTTTATACCAAGCAGGGTTTGAAGCATAGGCATTGTTTCCTAAATTGTAAGGTATATCCGCAATAATTAATTGAGCCTTTGGAATTGCATATCCTTTGTAGTTTTGAAAGTGGTCTCTGTATATCATATTTTTATTTTAAATGGTTTAACAAAAAACGGCGGTTAACATAGGTATTGCTTCTATTGGGGCTGGACGTTCTGGCTATCGGCTTTTAGTTCTCTATTGTACTGCGGTGCAATGGCTGAAAATTTGAGCCTTGAAGCCCCAACAGCAGCAATACTTTTCCGTTAGCCGCAATACTCGGATACCCTAAAACATTCGGAGTTGGCTGACAAAATCTTTAAAACGCTTTTCTTGTGCT
>ERZ650304.705-NODE-705-length-15448-cov-35.222439_pt1 | contig 15448 bp, 15 predicted proteins | sample MGYA00376240_ERZ650304 | MGnify/ENA primary metagenome ERZ650304 (study PRJEB26733, sample SAMN07839271) | wastewater metagenome | biome: small river; feature: stream; material: water | place: USA: North Carolina | collected 2016-03-01 ...
GCCGCGTCTAAGCTGGGTGTGTAATCATGCGCGTCCTGCTCTGCACGACCGACAAAATCGGCAGCCGCATTATCAGGGCAGTTACGTGGTCCCGCTGGTCTCACGCTGCGATCATTGACGGCGATGAGATTATCGAGGCCGTCTGGCCCCGCGTTCGCGTCTCGCCGCTTGCTGATGCGCTGGCCTCTCATCCGCGATGGGTCATCATCGGCATTCCTGTTGCCGACGAGGCTTTGGCGATTGCTGCCGCCCGCTCCCAGATCGGTAAGCCGTATGACTTGTGGGGCGTGCTGGGACTCGGTATCCGGCGCGACTGGCAGGACGACGCTGCATGGTGGTGCTCGGAGCTGATCCCGTGGGCTGCGAAGCAAGCCGGCACGGATCTGTTCCGTCCTGACGCCCTCCGACGGATAACGCCCGAGCATCTGTGGATGCTCCCGGCTGCCTAAAATACAACCCCCGTTGCGCGGGGGTCGAAGTTGTTCGGTTTTCCCGAACAACTGCCCTGCGCAACCCCGTCCCGGCGGGCTCCGGGCGCTGGCGTCGGTTCCAGCACACATCACCCTCACCCGCTCCGGCGGGTTTTTTCATTTTCAGGAGGCGACATGCCAACTACTGCAACGCGTCAGCGTGTGGAGGGGCAGCTGCAGCGCACGCTGCCTGCCGAGCTGACGATTCGCGAACTCGAGCCGGGCCAGGCCGATGACGGCCTGTTGCGGCTGCGGCTCTCTGTCTCGTCTGAGGCGCCCTACTTGCGCTCGAGCTGGTGGGACGATCCGTGGATCGAGGTCCTTGGCCATGCCGAGGGCGAGATCGATCTCGTACGGCTCAATGGCCGTGCCACGGTGCTTGCCAATCACAACCGCTACCAGTCGCTGGGCAATACCCCTTTGGCGGGTATCGGCTCGGTTGAGCGGGCCTGGATCGAAGCTGATCGCCTGCTGTGCGACATCGTAATCAGCCGCCGCGCCGCGCTGGAAGATCTGCGGCAGGACATCAAGGACGGCCTGGTGACGCTGGTCTCGATCGGCTACGTGATCAATGAGCGCCTGCTCACGAAGGCGGGCAACGATGGTCAGCCGAATGAATACCGGGTCACGAGCTGGACCCCGTTCGAGGTCTCGCTGGTGGACATTCCCGCTGATGCGTCGGTTGGCCTCGGTCGCGACATGCCCGACCCGCAAGACACCCCGGAGGCCCGCCAGGCTGGCCCCCGTTACCGCGTGATCGATCTGCCGGCCACGCAACCCGCAGCACCCACCGCACCCACCCAAGTTTCCACCGAAGGAGAGCGTCACATGCCCACCACTGCTACGACCGCCGGCACCGGCACCACCGATCAACAGCAGCCCGTTCAGCAGCGCACCGCCGACCCGGCGCCGACCGCCGTCAACGTCGCCGCCATTCGCGAAGCGACCCGCGTCGCCGGCTTCGGCACCGATGTTGCCCTCGACCTGATCGAGCGCGGCCTCAACCTCGACCAGGCCCGCGAAGAGCTGTTCCGCCGCATGTCCGAACAGTCGGAGCGCGCCCCGACCCGCTCGACCGGCGGCGACATCTACCTCGTCGGCGATGAGCACGCCACCCGCCGCAGCCTGATGGCCGAAGCCGTTGCTCATCGCATGATGCCCACGGGCAACCTCTCCGAGGGCGCCCGCGAGTTCCGGCACATGAGCCTGCTTCGTATGGCCGAAGAGTCCCTCGCGCTGTCCGGTGTGCGCGTGCGTGGCCTGTCGTCGATGGAGATCGCGTCCCGCGCCCTGCACACCACCAGCGACTTCCCCCTGGTGCTGTCGGCCGTGGCCAACAAGCGCCTGCGCGCCGCGTACGAAGCCTCGCCCACCACCTACCAACTGTGGGCGCGCCGTGCGCCCAATGCCCCGGACTTCAAGGCCATCAACGTGCTCAACCTCGGCGGTGCGCCGGACCTCGAGCAAGTCGGCGAGGGTGGCGAGTTCAAGTACGGCACCGTCAGCGAAGCCGGCGAAGTGTACAAGGTCGTCACCTACGGCAAGGTGCTCGCCTTCAGTCGCCAGGCCATCGTCAATGACGATCTGCGCGGTTTCGATCGTATGGTGACGGCCTTCGCCAGCTCCGCCCGCCGCCTTGAAAACCGGCTGGTGTATCGCCAGCTCGGCGCCAACCCGAACATGGCGGACGGCAAGGCCCTGTTCCACACCGACCACGCCAACCTCGCAGCAGCCGGTGGTGCGATCTCGGCTACCACGCTGGCCGCTGGCCGTGCCGCAATGCGCAAGCAAAAGGGCCTTGCGAACGAAGAGCTCAACATCGCCCCGTCGTACCTCATCGTCCCGACCGATCTGGAGCAGCTCGCCTACCAGTTCACCTCCAGCCAGTACGTGCCGGCCAAGTCCACTGATACCAACGAGTTTCGTGCCGGTGGCCGCACCGCTCTGGAGCCGATCGTCGACCCGGTGCTGGACAGCTACTCCACCGCTGCGTGGTACATGGCTGGTGACGGCATGGCCTGCGACACCATCGAATACTGCTGGCTTGATGGTGCCGAGGGCGTGTATCTCGAATCCGAACCCGGCTTCGATGTGGACGGCATGAAGCTCAAGGCTCGCCTCGATTTTGGCGCCAAGGCCGCTGACCATCGCGGTCTGTTCAAGAACCCGGGCGCGTAACCCGCGCCTCTCGCGTGCAGGCGTCTGCACGCATCCCCCAGGGGCTGGCCATGTGCCAGCCCTTTGCACATCTGATTCTGGAGATCCTCATGAAGAACTACGTTCAGGATGGCGACACCATCACCCTGCCGGCCCCGTACGCCGTCACCTCCGGCCAAGGCGCCCTGATCGGCGCGCTGTTCGGCGTTGCCAACAACACCGCCGCTTCGGGCGAAGACTGCGAATTCGATGTGGAAGGCGTGTTCGATATCACTGCCCTCTCCACCGACACCGCCACCGTTGGTGCCAAGCTGTACTGGGATGCCACCAACAAGCGCCTGACCACCACTGCCTCGGGCAACACCCTGGTGGGTGTGGCTGTTGCCGCCAAGGCGGCTGGCGCCACCACCGCCCGCGTGCGCCTCGGCATCGTCGCGTAATGGACTTCGCCGCCCTGATCTACGCGGCGGCGGCATCGGTGCCCGGCATGGCTGACATGGCAACAGTCACCCTGCCGGGCGGGCCGGTACAGGTGCCGGTCGGCTTCTCGGAGCCGACCGAGGTGGTGCTGGGCGGCGAGATGATCGCCGACGCCCCGGCCATTACCTACCCGACCAGTGCGCTGCCCACGCTGGCCCGGGGGGCCGCGCTCACGGTGGCCGGCCGCAACTGGCGCGTGCGCACCGTTGAGCGGCTGGCTGATGGCGGCGAATCCCGTGCCACGTTGGAGAAAGCCTGATGCCCTCCCTGCGCGAAACCATCCTGCAGCGTGTTGAGGCGGTGGCCCGCAGCGTGCCGGGCGTGGCGCCGGCTAGCGTCTCGCGCGAGCGGGCCGCACCTCACGCCTCCGACGAATGCCCGGCCCTCGATGTGGCCCCCGAGGGCGACGATCCGCGGCCCGTTGGTGCCGGCCTCGATGCCCACGAGCTGACGATCCGGCTGCGCGTCTTCACGGCCGGCGATGGGGCCAGCGCACTGGCCGACCCGTTCATCGAAGCCTTCCACGCCGCGCTGTTTGCCGACCCGGTGCTTGCTCAGGCTGTGGCTGGCATTCAGCTCGGCTCGGCCGACTTCGACCGAGACGACGCCGATGTGACGGTCGGCCGCACCACCCAGCGCTACCGCATCACCTACCACACTCGCCGCGCCTCGCTGGCCGGCTGACCCTCTTAGGAGACTGCAACATGATCAATTTTGGCGTGGGCAAGCTCATTGCTGTGCCCACCAACCTGGCCGATGGCACCGCCATCGCCAACCCCACGCCCGTGGTGCTCGGCACCATGCAGGACGTGTCCCTCGATCTGTCCGTTGAGCTGAAGACCCTGTACGGCTCCCGGCGCTATCCCATCGCCGTGGGCCAGGGCAAGGGCAAGACCAGCATCAAGGCCAAGTATGCCGAGATCGATGGCGGCATCCTGGGTGGTCTGTTCTTCGGCAAGACGGATACAGCCGGCATCAAGGCTGCGGTGTTCGACAGCGCGGGTGCCGTCCCTGCTACGCCGGGGCCTTACACCCTCACCGTGACGCCGCCGGGCGCCGGCACCTTTGTGTCTGACCTCGGTGTTATGGATGCCGTCACGGGCGGGCAGCTGGCTCGGGTCGCTACGGCTCCCGCGACGGGCCAGTACTCGGTCAGTCCTGCGGGTGTCTATACCTTCGCGTCGGCGGATCATGGCAAGGCGGTCAAGATCAGCTACGAGTACAGCGCGGCAACCGGCGGCAAGGTCTGGACGATCACCAACGAGACCATGGGCTACACGCCCAGCTTCACCCTCCTGCTGCAAAACGGCTACCAGGGCAAGAACCTCGTGGTAAAGCTCAACCGCTGCGTATCCGGCAAGCTGACCCTGCCGTTGAAAAACGACGATTTTGCCGTCTATGACTTCGACGCTGAAGCCTTTGCGGACACGAACGGCGAGCTGGGCTACATCTGCCTCTTCTGACCATGAACGCCCCCGTCATCATCAACCCGGCGCCTGGCGCCGGCTGGGGGGTGAGGCTGGCGGCCCGCGTTCGCGGGCTGCTGTCTCGCCGCATGCTCTATCGTCTTCTCGGCGTGCCCACGGTGGTCCTGCAGGGTCGGGTCTATGCCGTGCGAGCCGTGCCTCTTGGCATTGCCCGCGACCTGGTGCCGGCACTGCTGCGCTGCTCCCGCCTCTTCGCTCGGTGGGATCTCTCCGAGGCGCTGTACGACGACCTGGTGCGTGTCCTTGCCCTGGGCCTGGGTGCTGCGCCGCGCGACATCGAGCGGCTGTCGGTGCCGCTCTGGGATCTCGCGCCGGTCGTTGAGCTGATCGCCAAAGCCAATGGCCTGCCGGTGGTGGAGGCCGGCCAGCTGGGGGAGCTGGCGGCGCTGACGAGCTTGATTGGGACGCCCTCATCGTCCGCATCGTCAGCGCCACCGGCTGGACATGGGACCACGTCTCCAACTGCCTGACCCTGCCCCAGGCCGAAGCCCTGGGCCAGCACTGGGAGGTAGTGCCGCCACCCGATATTCAGCTCAAGCGCATCTCCCTCTTCTTGGGCCTGCCCGACACCACGCCCAAGCGCGCCACGGCAACGCCCGAAGATGCCCTGCGTGAAGCGATGGCCGCCGGTCTGCCCGTGACCGAGGGGCGCCCCGATGACCCGCTGCTCGATTTCCTGGACCTATAACGATGACACGTGATGTTGATTTCGAGATCGGCGCCGAGGTCTCGCCGCTCAAGCAGAAGCTGCGCGAGGCCAGCGATGCGGTGAAGAGCTTTGCCCGCGAAGGGGAGGCCAGCATATCTGGCATGACAGGCCCGCTCGGTGCTCTGCAGGAAAAGTTCGTCATGATTGGCGCCGTTCTGGCCGGCGGCGAAGTCTTCCGCGCAGCGGTGGATGTGACCGCCAACTTCACCAAGGAAAGCATCAACCTGGGGCGGGCGCTGGGCATCTCGGCCACCGAGGCAAGCAACTACATCGCCGCCCTCGAGGACGTGGACGTCTCGCAGGAAGAGTTCGTCGGGGCCGCCAAGGCGCTGTCGAAGGAGCTCAAGAACAACGAAGGGGCGCTGCAGGCCATGGGCCTCAAGACCCGTGACGCTGCCGGCAATCTGCGCCCGCTCAACGAGCTGACCGTGGAGGGCATCGAGATCCTCAACGGCTACAAGGAAGGCACCGACCGTGCCGTGGCCGCTACCGTGCTCTTCGGCAAGAAGTTCGAGCTGACCAGCAACATGGTCGAACTCAACAGCCAGACGGTGCGCGACAACGCCGAACTGCAGCGCGCCCTGGCGGCCATCGTCGGGCAGGAAAGTGTCGAGGCCTGGGGAGCGTTCGACAGTGCCGGCGACAAGGCCGCGCTCACACTCAAGGCGGTACAGGTCGCCATCGGCAATGCACTGCTGCCGGTGCTCACCGACCTGGCCAACTGGTTCGTGGCTGTCGGGCCGGCGGCGATCACTGTTGTGCGGGGTGCGCTGGGTGGGCTGGTTGCTGCTTTCCACCTGGTAACCACCGGGGTGACGGTGCTGTGGGAAACCATCAACGCCATGGTGGTGACCGTCGCCGAGCCGATCCGGGGCCTGGTGTCGGCGATTGGCCGGGCGATGGCTGGTGACTTTGCCGGGGCTGGTGCCGCAATCATGGGCATCGGCACCAACATCTCCAACGCCTGGGGGCAGGCCTTCGACGTCATGGCCGGCAAGGCGCAGGCCACGCGCGACCGCATCTGGAACCTCTTCGCCACGCCGACCGATTCGGCGCCGGCATCCGGCGAAGGCAAGAGCGCGGCCGGGCTGGTCAAACCCGAGAAGGAAGCCAAGAGCAAGCAGGCGAAGAAGGAAGCCGACCCGTCCTACATGCCGTACTACGAGGCGGCCCTGGCCGAGCGCAAGCGCCTCTCCTCCGAAGAGGACGCCCTGCGCGAATACACCAAGGCCGAGGAACTGGCCTACTGGCAAAGCCTGCTCGATGCCGCCCAGCTCCACGGCAAGGATCGGGTAGCCATCGAGAAGAAGGTGTCCGACCTCACGGTGCAGGTGCGCCGCGAGGAAGCCAAGGAAAAGCTGGCCCTGGACGCCGAGGTGTCCCGCAACCGTGACGCCATGGCAATGGGGCGCGTGGATGCGGCACAAGCTGCAGCGCAGGCCGCCCTCGACATGGAGCAGATCACCAAGGTGCAGATGGCCGCCCTGGAGATTGACTACGAGAACCAGCGCTGGGCGATCCAGAAAGCCGGCCAGGCCGAGCGCATCGCCCTGGCCGAGGCCGACCCCAACGCCAGCCCGGCCGAGCTGGCCCGGGTGAAGAACCAGATGCTGGAGATCGAGCAGCGGCACCAGATCGCGGTGTCCACGCTCACCGGCAAGTTCCGCACCGAGCAGATGGCGGAGACCCTGCAAGTGTGGGGTGGTCTCGGCGATCGGATGTCGGGCCTGTGGGACAAGGGCATGCAGGCCATGATGAATGGCACGCTGCGCTGGCGGAACGCATTCAAGGCCATCGGCGCCGAGCTGGTGGGGTGGTTTGCCAATGATGTGGTCGGTGCTCAGGTTAAAGCCTGGCTGGCGGGCGAAGCCAAGAAGCTGATGATCAAGCTGGGTTTCCTGGGGCAGGAAACGGCTGCGCAGTCTGCGGCATCGGCTGCGACTGTGGGTATCAAGGGTGCTGAGACTACTGCGGTTGTTGGTGCCAATGCCGTGGCCGCCGGCACCGGCGCTGCCGCTTCGCAGGCGCCCATCCCGTTCATTGGGCCTGTGCTGGCCTTGGCTGCGATGGCTACCGTCTTTGCGGCCGTGATGGCGATGGGTTCGCGCAAGTCCGCAGCCAAAGGCTATGACATCCCCCGGGGCGTGAATCCGCTGGTGCAGACCCACGAGGAAGAAATGATTCTGCCCAGCAAGTACGCCAACGTGATCCGTGACTTGGCCGAGTCTCGGGGCCAGGCGCAGGCGGCGCCGTCCGCGTCTTTCTCGCCCACGATCGCCGTGACGGCCATGGACTCCCGCGATGTCTCCCGCGCCCTGCGCCAGGGCGGTGCCCTCGACAAAGCGCTGCGCGGTATGCGGCGTGACTTTGTAAAGATCTGACCATGTCCAATGCGGTCTTTCCTCCGTTCCCTGGCATCAAGTGGGGAGGCACCAAAACGCCCGTCTGGAAGACGATCACCCATGAGTCCGTGTCCGGCATGGAGCTGCGCACGGCGCTCATGACCTATCCGCGCTATCGCATCTCTCTGTCGTATGAGGTGCTGCGCGCCGGTGCGGCGGCCGAGCTGCAGGGCTTGATCGGCTTCTTCAATGCACGGCGTGGGTCCTGGGATGACTTCCTGTGGCTTGACCCGGGCGACCATGCCGCCACCCTGGCGCAGTTCGGCACGGGGGATGGGGTCAAGACCCAATTCACGATGGCCCGGCCGTTCGGGGGCTTCCTCGAACCGGTGTCCGACTTTGTGTCGGCGCCGGCCATCTACGTGGGTGGGGTGCTCAAGACGCCCGGCACGCACTACAGCATCACCGGCGGGCGCATCACCTTTGTGTCGGCGCCGGCAGTCGGGGCCGCGCTCACCTGGTCGGGGCAGTTCTACAAGCGGGTGCGCTTCGCCCGCGACGAGACCGAGTTCGAAGAGTTCCTGCAGGACCTGTGGAGCGCCAAGAAAGTCGAGTTGATCACCGTAAAGGCCTAACCCATGAAGACGACATTACCGGCCTGTGCGGCGCTGCTGCAGTCGTCGCGGCAGGTGTACATGGTGGAGTTGCTGACCCTCACCTTGCGCGATGGCGGGGCTACCCGTTGGGCAGCAAGCGATGTGTCCATCCAGTTTGATGGCAAGACCTGGGAGCCGGGCCCGATCATCGAGCGGGATTCGGTGCGCCTGTCCGTGGGCATCGAAGTGACCACCAGCAACCTCACGCTGCATGCCGGCCCGTCCGTCACTGTGTCGGGTGTGCCGCTGCTGCAGGCCGCCCGGCATGGCCTGCTGGGCGGGGCCGAGATCCTCATCGAGAAGGGCTTCACAGATCAGCCTGGCGACGAGCTGGTGGGCACGGTGCATATCTTTGAAGGCCGGGTAGGGGAAGTGTCGGCAGACTCCACATCGGTGCAGTGCGAGGTCAAGAGCTACACCGAGCTGCTCGACACCATGGTGCCGCGCAACGTCTATCAGCCGTCGTGCCTGCATGTGCTGTACAGCACGGGCTGTGGTGTCTCCAAGGCCGCCAACGGCACGGCGCTCACTGTGCAGATGGGCAGCACGGCCAGCCTCATCAAGTGCGGGGCTGCTGCTGGCACAGCCTTTGTGCTGGGCGAGCTGGTGTTTGTGTCCGGCGCCAATGCGGGCGTGCGGCGGGCCGTCAAGCGCCAGGCGTCGGGTGAGCTGTTGCTGTCCTACCCGCTGCCCGACTTGCCCACGGCTGGCGATCAGTTCCTTGTGTACAAGGGCTGCGACAAGACCATGGCCACCTGCGCCAGCAAGTTTGCCAACCTGGCCCGCTTCAAGGGCCAGCCCTTCGTCCCCGAGCCGGAGACCGCCGTATGACCGACGCGGAAGCGCAGGCCCGTGCAGGCGTCTGCACGCTGGCCCGGCAATGGCTCGGCACGCCCTGGCACCACCAGGCCCGGGTGCCGGGCGCCGGGGTCGATTGCGCGCAGCTGCTGATCGCCGTCTATGCCGCGGCGGGGCTGCTGGAGGCGTTCGACCCGGGCAATTACGCCATCGACCACATGCTGCACAGCGACCAGGAAGTGTTCCGAGGTTGGTGCGAGCGCTTCGCCTGGAGGGTGGATGCGCCGAAGCAGGGTGACGTGGTGCTCTGGCGCTTTGGCCGGACATATTCCCATGGCGGCATTGTCATCAACTGGCCGGGCGAGGTGATCCACGCCTTCCGGCCGTTCGGCGGTGTGTGCATCACGCCGTCCAATGCCTCCCGGCTCGCGGGCCGGGAGGTGGTGTTCTATTCGTTCTGGCGACCCTGACATGTCCTTCTTCTCACAACAGCCCGTCGGCACCAAGCCGCAGAAGCTCACCACCCTGGCCGTGCAGACCAGCTCCTACGGCATCTGCATGGGTTTGGCCTGGGGTACCACGCGGGTAACCGGCAACATCATCTGGTATGGCGACTTCGTGGCCACCGAGCACACTGAGGAAATGGGCGGCAAGGGCGGCGGTGGGGTGACCAGCACCAACTACACCTACACCACGGCCTTTGCCCTGGGCCTCCTTGAAACCCAGATCGCCGATATCCCGCGCGTCTGGGCTGCCAAGGAAAAGACCACCATGTCTGCGCTCGGGCTGGATCTCATGTCCGGCGCGCCGGGCCAGTCGCCCTGGTCCTACTTGCAGTCCAAGCACCCGGCCGAGGCGCTCAACTACCCGGGGCTGGCTTACGTGGGTGCCGCTGCTTTCGACCTGGGCGGCAACGCCAGCCTGCCGAATCTGGCCTTCGAGGTTGTGACCACTTCGGCCGGCGTTGCCGGCACGCCGGATGCCGCGCCGTGGGTGATCGTCGCCGATCTGCTCGCGGCGGGCGGCTTCCCTGTGGAGCGCCTGGGCGACCTCGCTGAGTACACCAACTGGACCGGCGCCAACGGGCTGTTCCTGTCGCCTACCCTGACAGAGCAGAAGCGCTGCGCCGAGCATCTGCAGGACGTGCTCGACATGACGCACACCGCAGCGGTGGCTTCCGAGGGCAAGCTCAAGCTCCGCACATGGGGTGACACGGCTGCCTCCGGTAATGGCTACACCTTCACGCCCTCCGTCACGCCGATCTATGATCTGACCGACGACGACTTCCTGCCCCTCGATGGCGACCTGCCCATCCGCATCGTGCGCAAGGCGCAGTCGGATGCCAAGAACCGGCTCAACATCGAGTTCAAGGACCGGGAGAAGGACTACGCCACCAACACGGCCCCGGCCACCGATGAGGCTCACATTGCCGAGTTCGGCGAGCGGCCGGCCGAGACGGTCACCTGCGACGCGATCAAGAGCGCCAGCGTGGCTAGCACAGTGGCTTACCTCAAGCTGCAGCGCGGGCTGTATGTGCTCAACACCTACGAGTTCCGGCTCGGCTGGCGGTACTGCCTGCTCGAGCCCATGGATGTCGTCACGCTGACCCATGGCTTGCTGGGGATGGACCGCACCCCGGTGCGCATCCTGGAAGTGGAGGAGGACACCGAGGGCGCGCTCACCATTACCGCCGAGGATTTCCCCCAGGGCGCGGGCCTGGCGCCCGTTGTGCCGCCGCAGCCGCCGAGCGGGTGGGCGACAGACATGAATGCCGCGCCGGGCAATGCGGCCACGCCTGTGGTGTTCGAGCCGCCCAGCGCCCTGGCCGGTGCGCCGGAGATCTGGCTGGCTACGTCGGGCGGAGCCAACTACGGTGGCTGCGCCGTGTGGGTGTCGCTCGACGATGAGCACTACCAGAACGTCGGCACCCTGTCGGGCAAGAGCCGGCACGGCGTGCTCACGGCCTCCCTACCGACCTCCTCGGACCCGGACACCACCTCCACGGTGGCGGTGGATTTGTCGGTGTCGGGCGGTGCGCTGCTTGCTGGGTCGCAGACGGACCGGGATCTCTACAACACTCTGTGCTGGGTGGGCGGCGAGCTGATCAGCTATCAAAACGCGGCCCTGGTCGGGATCAACCGCTACAACCTCACCAGCCTGCGGCGGGGCGCCTACGGCTCGGCGATCCAGGCGCATGCCAGCGGAACGGCTTTCGTCCGCTGTGACGAGCGGATCTTCCGCTACCCGTACGACCCGGCCCTGGTCGGCCAGACCCTCTACATCAAGCTGCAGGCGTACAACATCTTCGGCGGGGCGTATCAGGATCTAGATGCCCTCACGCCAGTGGCCTACACCGTGCAGGGGGCGCCCCTCGGCATCGTGTCTGGCTTTGCCCTGGAGCGGCCCTGGACGGAGCGTGACCTGGCCGTTAAGTGGACGGCCTACCCGGGCGCGGCCAGCTACCGCATTGAAGTCTGGTCTGCGGATGGGCTCACGCAGCGGCGGTCCGTGTCTGGGCTGCAGGAGGCGCGCTACGTCTATACCTTCGACGCCAACAAGGCGGATGGCCTGAGCCGATCCGTGCAACTCAGGCTGTATGCCATCTCAGCCAACGGGCAAAGCAGCGCCCCGGCAATGCTGTCGGCGACAAATCCGCAGATCGGGGCGCCCTCCGGTGTGCAGATCGTGCCGGCCGGCAATGCCGTGTCGGTGTCGGCCACCAAACCGCTTGATGCCGACTATGCCGGCACCCGGGTGTGGGTGCGGGCCAGCTCGGGCTTTGACCCAGCTGTGGAGGTGCCCGACTATGACGGCGCCGACTGGGCCTACACCAAGATGCCGCTTGATGGAGGTGTGACCTACTACGTGCGGATGGCGCACTACGACGCATTTGGCACAGAGGATTTGACCTACTCCACCGAGTTCTCGTTTGTTGCGCTGCATGTTGGGGGTGTCCGCACGGTCACGTCACTGCCGGCCAGCCCGGCCGATGTGAATGGCGAGCTGGGCATCTTCCTGGACTCGTCCGACCCGGACCAGCGGGGCATCTGGGGGTGGGACGGCGCCCAGTGGAAATTCACCCGTGACGGTGCGAACCTGATCGCCAACAGCGTGGCGGCCGACAAGATCTACGTGGCCAGCCTGGCGGCCATCAGCGCCAACATGGGGGCGATCACGTCCGGCAGTATCACCCTGTCGCCCACCGGCTTCATCCGGGGTGGGCAGACCGGCTATCGCACTGGCACCGGCTTCTGGATGGGGTATGACGGCGCGTCCTACAAGTGGAGCTACAAGGGCACCAGCGGCGCGGAAATCGCGTTCGATGGCGTTGGCTTCTCCATCCTGGACTCGTCGGGCAATACAATCCTGACAAGCGGGGCAGGGGTTGAATGGACATCACTGAACGGCCGTCCAGCCGATGGTGACATCCTCAACTCCGCCGCGGGCAGCAATGCCAACCTGGTGCCCGGCCTGGTGAGTTGGACGCACACCGGCAGCACCAACTCGGTCAACCGGAGTGCCGGCGAAACCGAGGACAAGACAGCGCTGATCATCCCGGCGTCGTCCGTGCTGCAGCCGTCCAAATCGCCGGACCTGGTGCTGGTGCCGGGCACGCCCTACACCGTCTCGTTCTACGCCTGGCAGTACCCGGGCAGCGGGCGTGTGCTGCATGTAGATCTCTACCCTGACTCGTTGCCCGAAGCCACGGTAACCCTGACGGCCACTCCAACCCTGTATCAATTCACGTGGACGCCGGGGGCTGCGGCAACGGCCTGCAACCTGCGGTTCTTTGCCGAGGATCTGCCAGGCCAATCGGTGCAGTGCTTCGTCGGAAACATCAAGCTCGAGAAGGGTGGTGTGCGTACGCCCTGGTCGCCGTTCCCCGGCGATGTGCTGTCTGTGGCAAACCCGATCAGCAATGCCAACAAAGGCCTGTTCGGATACACCGGCGATCTCAACGCCAACCGGACAACAGCGACAAGTCAGCTTGTCGATGATGCCGGCCTGGCCGGAGCCCGTATCGGTGTGAACTTGCTGAAGGGGGATGGCTCAACGGCGTTTGCAACAGACTTCGTGGCGGCTTGGAACAAGATGACCGCGGGCAACATCTCGACATACATGTCGGGCGCGGCCATCGGCACTGCGCAGATCCAGAACGCAGCAATCACCAGTGCGCTGATCGGGAGCCTGGCTGTGGGCACTGCTCAGATTCAGGACCTGTCTGTCGGGGGCAAGAAGATCGCGCCCCCGGTCAATGGGTCGCTGTACGTGTCTGCCGGCACCTTTGCGGGCGTTTGGCATGGGCTGGGGCGCTACACCATGGTCTCGATCATCAAAGTCGACGTGAATCTGGCGGCCGTGAATAACCCCTGGGGAGGCGCGAAGGTAGCAAGGCCCGGCGCTGTGATTGAAGGGCAGTACGGCAACTATTTTGATATCCGCAACACCAGCGAGGTGGATCTCTACACAAGCGGGTTCATGCTCGCTGCAACGGTGAGTGCCCCTGCAACCATTACTTATGTGTATCTATGACCATCCTATATCGAGCTATTCACACCCCGGAGGGGGAGATTCGTGGCGCCACGTACGTCAATGACGACATTGATCTCGCGGCCGAAAGTGCAAGCTATGCAGCGCAAGGGCTCTCGGTGGCGGCAATCTCGGCGGAGGACTTTTCTCACGCTCAAGCGGCTGTCGCCGATGATTCCTACTACATCGACTACGTGGGGATCGATGAGACGCCAACGCTTATTCAATCTCCGCCTCGGCCTGGGGAATACTACGATTTCAACTTCACTACTCACGTGTGGGAAGTATCTGCTGCTCGCTTAGAGCAAGCAAAAGAAGCAAAGGCCGGTGATCTGTCTGAACAGTATCGGGCTCGACGCAACGCCTCTGTGCTTTACGGGGGCAACCCCTATTCCCCGACTGACGACTTGGTCCGCGATATCAGAACTGTGATTACGTGCCTGGAGTATTTCACCACCGCGCCAGCGGGATGGTCAGGGGTGCGGGCATTGAATGGCGCGCGATCAAACGTGGAGGCGTACTGGTCGGACGAGCGCGACAACCTTGCCGGAATGCTCGCGAATATTGAGTTGCGCCGGGCTGTGCTTTTGTCTGTGTATTACAACCATCTTGATGGAATTGCTGCTGCGGCCACCGTAGAGGCCGTTCTGGCGTACGACGTGACCACAGGCTGGCCCACGTAGGTGCAGACGTCTGCATGGTTTGAGTTACCCGCTTCGGCGGGTTTTTTTATGCCTGGAGGGCCTATGACTTGGGATGGCGTTGAGCGGCGTGAAGCCAGCGGGGTGGAGATTCTCAATATCCACCGGCGGATGGACAACCAGGATGAAGTGCTGCGCGAGCAGAGCCGCGTTTTGGGGCAAATCTCCGAAAAGCTGTCCGTTCATATCGAGATGGATGCGGCAGTCAAGCCGAGCGTCGATGAGCTGGTCACGATGCTTAAAGGCATGAAGTTCCTGCGGGCTGCAGTGCTCTTTGTTGCACCTCTGGGTGCTGTGGTCTGGCAGGCCTTCGTCTGGTTCCGGGATCACTTCCGGATGCACGGGTAAAGGAGAGGGTGATGAGGCGATTGATTGCCACCATCGTATTGTCGGCGTCGGCCCTGGTGGGGATCGTGGCATCCGAGGGCTACACCGATAAAGCCGTCATTCCGGTGCCGGGCGACGTGCCGACCGTTGGCTTCGGCACGACCGAGGGCGTCAAGATGGGTGACACCACGACGCCCCCGAAGGCGCTTGTGCGGGCGCTCCAGGACGTGCAGCGTTATGAGGGCGCTGTGCGGCAGTGCGTCACTGTGCCGCTGCATCAGTATGAGTACGACGCCTATGTGTCCCTTGCTTACAACATTGGCACGGGGGGGTTTTGCCGTTCCACGTTGGTCTCCAAGCTCAATGCGCAGGACTACGTCGGTGCGTGTGCAGAAATCCTGCGATGGGATCGGTTCAGGGGGAAGCGGCTGCGGGGCCTGACGACCAGGCGCGAGCGGGAGTATCGGCAGTGCACCGGCGAGGCCGGGGCCGGGGGTGCTCTCCAATGATGCCCTCAGGTGCAGGGATCTCGGCCTCTCTTGTGCGCATCGCGCTGGGCCTGGTGATCGCCGTCCTCATCTGGCTGCTGGGCTGGACCCAGGGGGCAAGCAGTGCCGCGAAGGATGCCGCCAAGTTTCAATCCGGCGTTGACCGGGCGGTATCCGGCCAGATCCAGCAGAACACGAAGACCGAGGCGGCGCAGGCTGCCGTTTCCGCAGAGGTGTCCCATGAAGTCGAAAGCCGGCTTGGCGCTGTGCGCCGCCATTACGCTACTGCTCCTCAACGGGTGC
>ERZ650304.707-NODE-707-length-15433-cov-4.822669_pt1 | contig 15433 bp, 16 predicted proteins | sample MGYA00376240_ERZ650304 | MGnify/ENA primary metagenome ERZ650304 (study PRJEB26733, sample SAMN07839271) | wastewater metagenome | biome: small river; feature: stream; material: water | place: USA: North Carolina | collected 2016-03-01 ...
AAACATCCAGATACGAGAAAACCATATTACCTTCGATTTTACCTGGATCTTCAACGCGCAGGTGATCGGGATCAGTAAACATCGCCATAACTTTTTTCTTGAGAGTATCTGCATCATCCGCCAGATAAATACAGTTACCCAGTGATTTACTCATTTTTGCTTTACCATCCAGCCCAGCAAGGCGGGTATGTGTTGATAATAAACCTTTGGTTTCAACCAAAACATCGCCGTAGATACTATTGAATTTACGCACAATTTCATTGGTTTGTTCGATAACGGGTAGTTGGTCTTCACCAACGGGAACGATTCCAGCTTTAAACGCAGTAATGTCTGCTGCCTGAGAGACGGGATACATCAAAAAGCCAGCTGGTACATCTGCGCCATAACCTTTTTGCTGCATCTCACTTTTGACTGTCGGATTGCGTTGCAGTCGAGCAACGGTTACCAAATTTAGGTAGAACATAGTTAATTCTGCCAGCTCAGGAATTGCTGATTGGACAAACATTGTTGTTTTAGCGGGATCAAGTCCAGCCGCCAGATAATCCAATGCTACTTCAACGACATTATTGCGAACTTTTTCCGGATTATCCGCATTGTCAGTTAGAGCTTGCATATCGGCAATCATGATAAATTGTTGATGATCTTCCTGCAAACGCACACGATTTTCTAGTGAGCCTACATAATGTCCAAGATGAAGTTGTCCGGTTGGACGGTCGCCAGTTAGTATAATTTGTTTTTTCATTGTGATACCTGATTAAACGTGTTGATCAATTAAAATTGTATTACCATCGGGGTCAGCCAGCATACAGTGTGCCGGACCATTACTTTGCATATCCGCTTCAACGGTAAAATTAATGCCTTTTGCCTTTAATTCCTGTTGAATTGCCCGTACATCAGTAAATGATGTCAGTTTTTCTGCATCGCTATTCCAGCCAGGATTAAATGTTAAAATATTATTTTCAAAGAAGCCCTCAAATAATCCTATTTTAGTCGTCCCATTTTGTAGAACGATCCATTTTTGAGATTCATCGCCAAAACCAAGTGACGTAAATCCAAGTTTTTCATAAAATTCGCGTGAGACTTTGATGTCTTTGACAGCAAGACTCATACAGAAGTTTCCTAGTTGCATAGTTTGTCCTGTAAATATTGTTATTAGAGTTATTAATTTGTATGCTTACACCACTAAAATTGTTTCGTCGCCACATATATTGCGAACTTTTAGGCGTAATGGTTGTTGTGTAGTGGTAATTTTACCATCCCAAAATTGCTTGGTTTTATTACCATCTACAATCATGTAACCTTTTTTATCGATTTTTATCTCATTGTTACTATGCCATTGTCCAGTGGTATTTTGACAATCTAGGGCGATTAGTTCAATTAGCTCCAAGCCATTATCACTAATTGTTATTGGTGCATAGTCTCTTTTACCTTTAGTTGCTTGTAATTGTGCTTTATTATTAAATGTCGAGATTTTTTGAATCAGTCTATCGCTAATAAAATTGGTTATTTCTAAAGTAAAATTATTATCTGATGCGTCTAGTTTATAATCAATAATATCTTCAATTACGATATCATGCAGTAAATTTTTTAAATCGCGCAATTCAACTTGAATATTGGTCATATTATTATCGCGGATGAATTTATTAATTTCAGCATAATCTTCGATATCAATATAATAAACGATTACTTTTTTTACATCTATTTCAAAATTATGTAGTTCTTGATTGATAATAGTATTGATTAGTGGAATATCAAGCAATTTTTGTTGTGAATTGATTAAATCAGGTACATAGACAGGCACATTTCCATTTTGTGATTCGGTGATTGCACCAAACCAAAAACTATTTAAACCTGCTACATTTTTTGCAAGTCCTGTTATCAAGGTGGCTAATTTATCCATCGTTTGCTGTGGATTACGAAATAAACTAACTCCATCTTGGATTTCTAAGATATTAAAACTCGCGCCAGCTTCTTTGAGCCTATCACGAGCGGTTTGGATGCTATTAATCCCAATATCGCAATGAATGAATTTACGCCCCAAGTCATGCGCAACCTTAGCAGTTACACCACTCCCACCAAAGAAATCAGCAATAACCATGTTTTCATTGCTACTTGCTTTAATGATACGTTCTAATAATGCTTCTGGTTTTTGAGTTGAATATTCAACAGATTCTTTTGCTGAATTATTGAGCTTGTCCAAGTTCCATACATTGTCTAATACAAATCCTTCTTCAAGTGCATCTTCGATAAATCTTTTTACTCTTTGTCCATTTCCTGCATCAGATAGTAGGTATTCTTTTCCTGTTTCTTTATCAATTAATGCTTTTTGTTTCCTTTTTTTTATATATTCTTCCTTTGAATCATACTTCTCAAAATATGAATTAAAAATTGAGTTATCAGTTTTAGTATAAAGAAAGATACTATCATTACGTTTTTCAAAAGCGTAATTTAACTTCTTATTCCACCCACTATAGTGCCAAATTATTTCATTCCTAAAATTATCTTCACCAAATACTTCATCCATCAATATTTTTACATAATGCCCGATATGCCAATCCAGATGTACATAAATACTAGCAGTATCACTCATAATTGATTTTATCGCCATCAAGTTTTCATACATCCAGTTAAGATAATCTTCTTTTTGCCAAATATCCCCATACATGGTTTCTTCAAATGCTTTCAGTTCTTCAATATCCATTTCTTGCTCGGCAGCTGCGATTTTCTCAGCTAAATGTGGATTACGCCTGATATAAACTTTTTTTGCATAGTCAGCACCACTAGCAAATGGTGGGTCAATATAGACTAGGTCAACCTTGATACCTCTATCTTTGAGGTATGCACATGCCGACAAACATTCACCACGCATAATCATATTCTCGGTATTTCTATCGCCGACAGTTTCGATAGTTTCTACTTCATAGTAGGGCATACCACGCTGGATTTTTTGGTAAACTTTGTCATTTTCACGATAGCGCAAAATTCTTTGTGTGCGAGTTATGTTATCAAGGATCGCTTGTCCCTCAATGGTATTGGGTACGTATGGTATATATTTTATCGGCATGGATGTTAATCTCTAAAAAATTCACTAAGCTTTTTATTGATCATAGCTTGCGGATTAGCATTAGTGGTTTCAAGGTACAGAAAATCAAAACGTTTATAATTAAATTTCTCTTGATTGAGTTTTAGAAATTTAGTTTCAATATATTTTTTCTTACGTTTGAATGCTTCATCATTAGCGTAGATTGCGCCTTTAGTTTCCAGTAACAATATTTTGTGGATAGCTTTATCCTTATTCCGTTTGATAATTAAAAAGTCAGTGGTGTATTTACCTGCATTTTTCCACTGTTTGCCAGCCTTATAAAAACAATCAATTACAAATTCAGTTAAGCCACGCTCACCGTTATAGTAAATTTCAAGTTTATTTTCTTGGAATATTTTTAGGCTTATTGTTGCTTGGAGCATATCTTTTTCAAAATTACTTGCACCACTAGCACCAAAGTTATACGGTAAATAATGATAAGTTTGATTTTTTATCTTAACCTCAGTCGGTAAATTATGCTCTTGATAATAACTCTCCCAAGGCTGCATAAAGTTACCCATGCCTTGTGCTTCTAAAAGTTGCTTAGCCTCATTATATTTTTTTCTTAATTGGGATGAGTCAACTTCCAGACTAGAGTTAGTTTTATCTAGTTCTAATATCTTCTCAATGTGTTTTTGCTCTGGATACAGCCCATCATTTGCTTCGATTGCAGTTAGTTTATCAGAGATTAAAATTGAAGCTTGCTGTGGAATTACCTCGTGTGATGTATGTAGCTCGCGCTTGATGCTAAATGCAAGTCTAATTTCTGCCATGATAGTATCGTTATCGTATCGTTCATTTAGAAAAGTGATATTGTCTTTTATTATAGTGATTTGTGTAAATATTTGCTTTAGTATATCATCAAATTTATCTAGCTCTTGTAAACTAATCTGATTAAAACTTGCACGTGAAATTTCAAATAACCAACTAGCATAAGTCATATATCTACCGATACTATCATTTATATAACTAGTTATTCCATTGTCTAAATTGGTAATCTGTGTTTCAGTAATTAGCGATTCGCTAAAGTATTTCTTTATATTATTAAGTAAAACCTCTAGTTTATATTGAGTATTTACACTTTCCTCTTCATCAATACTTTGATAATTAATCTTCATCTGATAAAAATCAATCGGTGGAATCTGTAGAAACTCCACCCGTGAATGGCGGGTTACTAAATCTTTACTAATTACTTTTGCATTATTTAATTGTTCAATACTACTATTTTGTTCTTTCTTGAGCTGTTCATTCAATATGGCTGCATTTTCATTGTTTAACCAGACTAATGCAGTCTCTGTTTTTTCTTTATCGACTTGGCGTAAACAACGGCAGGTAGTTTGTAAAACCATGTTCTTAGGGCAATCGCCAGCTTGTGATAAGATTACACCAGTTAGACTTTTACAGTCCCAGCCTTCTTTTCCTATTTGTACAAGTAAAATATATCTTTTCTTAGATAATGCTAAATCAAGACTTCTAAATTCTAGTTCATTTTCTTTAGGCAGTTTATAGTCTTTATTGCCACCATGAAATTTTAATATTTCATGCTCAGGTATTTTTAGTTCACTAACAAGTAAAGGATATACCTCTGTTTCAAGCATCTCAATACTACTACAATAAATTGCTATCTTTGCAATCGTACCGTTTGCATAAATAGTATCTTTGTAATTATTATTAAAGTCAGTAATACCCTGTTTAATGGTTTCTAACCTACTGTTATTTTCTGCTATTTTAATTTTTGGGATTTTTAAGAAATTGGCAATGCCATGTAATAATGGGTAATAATATACAGTATTGGTAATTTGTGTAAACTTAAATTTATACTCATTTATGGTGATTTGTTCAGGCTTATAAAGGTACGGAGTACCAGAAAATCCTAGTACAGTTGTAATGTTACCTTTTGATTGCCAGTAATTGATCGCGCCACGTAACTTTTTATCTTCAGTTGCAGCATGATGTACTTCATCAATCATAATAGATAGATTAGGTATTTCTGCAATTTTAGCTTTTAAGTCATTATTGGTGTCATTTATATGCGTTAAATCAAGTTCCAATTGACCCGTAAAATCAAAACTATCTAATATAACTTTCTCTGCATTCACAACAAATACACAAGCAAATGGGTTTGGTAAATAATTATTTACTTTTTGCGCATTTGGATTACGAGTTTTATTACTTTTTTTAGCTGATTTTTGTTCATCTAAAATCTCAAATTTCAATTGGCGCTTTAGATTGCTTGCTGATGGTTCTGGTATTATCCATGCTGGATCAAAATTTTCAATAGACTTTAAGCTCGGTATAATTGATGATTTAAGCCCCGATGGTGCTAAAACTAAAAAATTATGAGCAAATAATTTATTGTTTGGTTCATTTTGTGCAAAGTACAAGTCTAAGTAAATAAAGGCAGCCATGAGATAGGTTTTACCTGCTCCCATTGGCAAGCTCATCAAATAATCCGCATAACTAACGTTATAAAACATTGCTTTGATGATGCTATCGTAATTGATGCTATTTGGATTGCTTAAAATTGCTTCCTGCAGCCCTGAAATTTTATTATGCACAGCAAACTGATATAGTGCTAAGGCATTAGAGTTACTTTTTAAATAGTGACGCGCAATATTATTAATATTTAATGAGTCTAAATCAATATCCTTAATAAAAAAACCTTGGCTAAACAGTACCCACAAAGGTTGATTATTACAGGCTATTTTTAGAAATAAATATGTCTCTATAGCTTCAATTTGTGCATCACGTAATTGATTAGTTTTTTTGATGTACTTTAATAATTCTTGAATGCTACAATTTTCTGATTGTAACCAGCGGTCTTTTTTAGAAGTAATAATATCATAGAGCATTATTTATTTTTTCCAATTGCGAATATATGGTTTATCGGTTTTTTGCTCTTCTTCATTGTATTGATATTCTGGATTAATATGAGTTTCTTCTTCCGTGGTAGATTGTTCCACTTGAAAAGATTTTCTGTAGGCGTGTGCTTCATCTTTTTTACCATTCTGTCGTAATTTAACAAAATGATCGTGCATAAACTTTTCTAAAGGATTTGCCATAGTAAGAAACAAAATAAATATCGCTAAAGGTGAGTTACCCCACCCTTAGAGTATTGACTATGCTGTACCCAATGAACCAACGTAGAAAGGTTCTGCACCGTAATGGTCGAACGCACAAGCGTGGTAGTATGAAACATATCTATTTTTAGTATTTTCATCGTACCACATTTCGAGTTCTCCTTCATTAAGTGCAATATATCTCATTGCTCTTTGTGATTTAGCTGCCATAGCGTTTGCAAGATACCATTGTGTAGAGTTACCCAATGTTCCTTTTTCTGCTGTAGCTGCTCCTAACCAAGGATTAGATACAAACTTTACTTTATTTCCACCGAAGTAGAAAGTATTGATAAGGTTTGCATTTGAACCAGTACCTGCAAATACTCCAGGAGCATTTGTAGCTGAGTTAATCAAACTTCATGCAGTTACTTCCAATTCTGTAGGAATAATCAAAGTATAGTAGTCTGGTTTCACAATCTTATCTCCTCTTTGTGTTTTAGTACCGTATTTAAGAAGATTGATAGCTGCTTGCAATGAAGTAGCATTCAAGTCATCATTAAGAGTACCAAAAGAACCACCGAGTACGTTTCTGAAGGTTCCAGCTCCGTTACCATAAGTGTGGTCTGTATCAAACAAAGATTGTCCTCCAGGAGTAGCTGAACCAGGACCGAAAGCAGCAGTTACCGCAAACCCTTCTGTAAGGATTCTTGTTGCTTCAATTGCTTTATCTCTTGATGCTCCAGTTCTAAGGTCTTTTACACCATCAACGAAGTCTGCAATAGCTTGAGCTACTGAAGGGTCAGCGTTTTTAAGTGAGTTGTTTGATTTAGCCCAGTCGTATGCAAGTTTAGTTACTTCTCTTTTACCTCCGTAAGGGAACACTTCAACACCTTTGTTTGCTCATTTACCAGCATCAATAAGTGGAATTACTTGCCCCTCTGTAAGTTGTGACAATTCTCTTGCACCAACTTTTAAAGAGATTTGCATATTTGGGTTTACTGCTTTTTGCATATAAAATCCCATATCGCTTACTACTTGTTCAGCTTCTTTGTCTTGTGCAGAAACTTCTGATTCCTGTACTAGATCAACAAGAGCTGGATTGAACACCTGATCCTGTGTTCAAGCCAATGTAAATTGACTGAATATAACTTCTCAAGCCATGGTTAAATAAATAAGAATAAAAAGATTAGGCGTTTACAATTTGAAATCGTGCTTGTGTTGCACTGATGAATTTAGACATTCTAACTTGTCCAGTAGTTGTACTTTCTGTAGTACCATCGACTCCTGACGCCCCTAAATCGTAGAACTTATCTTCGTCTGCTGCAGTAATAGTACCACCAGTAATAGAAAGTAATACTTCATCCAAAGCATCTGTAGGAGTATAGATTGCTCTTTTCTTATCAACTGTGAAGTTGTCGGAATCCGCTGTGAATGCACAAGCTGAAATACCTACAATAGTATCTCCTGCTCCTGCTACTTCAACACCTGTCCCTTGTGTACTCTTTAAAAGGTCGTTATTAGCAATAACGGTAGAATTTTTTGCAATTCCACTATCAAAACCTTTATTGTTTGTGATTCTTAATCACTGTGCTTTTGCCATAGTTAAATAAATAAGAATAAAAAAGATTATAAACCTCGTTGTTTAGCAAATTCTTTAGCTTCAGATTTTCTAGCTTCAGCTTGTGCAACTGTTGAAGCACGTGCTTTACTAGTAGACTGACTCATTGCAATTACTTGCTTGTTTTCACTTTTATTAGCTAGTCTAAGAGCTTTCTGAACATATTTATCAACATTATCAGTAGTAAGTGACTTACCTTCTGTAATGTCGTTAAATTCTGCCTCGAACTCAGCTAGTTCATCATCAGATAGTTGTGATTTAACAGTAGATAATGTTTGTGTGACATACTGCTTATCAAGTTTCTGTTGTACAAGTTCATCAATCTTTGTTTCATCAACTACTTTTGATTCTAATAGTTTTTTCTCGTTTAATAGTTTTAGTGCACCTTTTTCAGAGTTTGATCTCTGTTCTTTAAGTGCTAGATTAGCTTTGTGAGTCTCTAGTGCTTGTGCTTTCGCAAATTCTAATAACTCTTCTTGGCTATACGTTTCTAAAACGTCTAAATCGAGTTGTTCTTGCGTGCCCTCTTCAGGTGCAAAATCGTTGTTGTCTCTGTCCATATGGCTTGGAGAAAATAAAATAAGGTTTTGTAAGTCTTGGCGATAGCTGTTCATACAAAAAAAAGTAATGGTTTACACCACTACTTGCTGACGTTAGTAGACTAGGCGATAATCTACCACTACCAGCAGGTAGTGATGCAGTTCGTTTCGCCTAGAACTATGAAAGATCGATATATAATACTTATATAGTATTTACGTTTTGTTTGTCAAGCCCTTTTTTGTTCTATCTAATAAAGACACCCCGCTTTTAGGTTTTTCAGTTGATAACAACTGCAATAATAGCTCAATTGCAGAAATAAGACCATTTCTAAACACAATTAAATCTGCATTCTTTAATGAAATAACCTTATTACATTCATTAGATTTTCTTATTTTCATGTCGTTTAGTATTCCCGCTAAGATATTCCTACTCTCCATAGGTATATCTTGCATAGTGTACTGATTTGTTCATTCTTTTAAACTCATTACTCACTCATAGAATGCTTTATACTCATTGCATAGCTCCTCAGAGAGCTGGAGCTTGTGCTTGAGTTCCGCTACCTCACGCTTCAGGTTGTTGTTGAACATTAGGATTTGCTAATTGGGTAAAAGATTGTGCCATTTCTTGTAATGCTTGCAGTTTCTTAATATTTTCATCTTTAGTTCTCTGTTTCTTACTCTTTGCTTGAGTGTCTTTATCTCCGTAACCGAATGCTTGTGTAACGATTCATCGGTATCGGTCGAATCATACTTGTTCTATTACTTTATCAATACCGTAAATTTCTGACGATGTTCTAATAATCTCTACCATCTCTTTAACCTTATTCTTTTCTAATACTGTTAATTTACTGTTGTTTGTGCTTGTAGTTACTACTCTTACTTTAACGTAACCTTTTACCATATCATCTGTAAATTCTAGTTCTCCATAGTTTCCTAGATCTTCTTCTACTTTTATTCATTCAATCTTTACGTCTGGCAACTGCAAAGTATATGGACTAGTGATTTCAGTAATCTTACCATTGAAACTAATCTCTTTTGTACTTCTTTTTAAGCTAGGTGCAAACTTGATAATATTATTTAATGAAATAGTAAGTGCCTCTCAAATAGCAAAATCTTCTAGCTCATCAATAGCTTTTAATCTAATAGCTTTGTTCTCTTCCTTAATCTCTGTTTGTCATAGGTTTTGTTCTGGAGCTTCAAACGCTGCTTTTACGTCAATACCTGTAGCTGATCTTACTTCGTCATCAATCAGTGCAAGTAAGTTCATTGTAGGGTTTAGATCTACTCTTGTATCTATCTCTTTATATTCACTAATAGAATTAGTAACGTCTTTGAAGTTTACCTCTCCACTATATATCTTTGTTTGGTTGCTGACGCTGTCTGTCATCTCTCAAGAATTACCAGACAAAATAAGTTTACCACTCGACAACATTGTTCAGTCAACGATTGCTTGCCAACTTGCGTTCTTTGCTGCTTTCAACGCATCAATAACCTCAGGATCAGAAAGACCATATACGCTATCATTTCTCGGATGATGCTGACAAAATACTACTGGTAATCACTCACAAGCGTATTCATAAACCGATGAATAAATTATGTTCTTTTCCTGTCACATAATGATTCGATCTTTTGTTAATTTATTGAAGTAATGATATAATGTTACTTGTCATTCTTGTGTAATAACCCCATATTCAGGATCTGTTTCTGCTGTGTTCATTAACTGATCTAAAGCCTCTTTATCAACTCAAGGTACGTTATACCGTCTATTTAGTATCTCATCTTTTGTTCAATACTCACAGACAATACAATCAGTAGCTTTCTTAAAGTTTGGTTGTACAATAGCATTATCATCAATAAATACTTGATATACTGATAAATTCTTCGGTGTGAAAAACCGATTCTCTTTATATACTCTTGTTTTTCATTTCTTCCCATAGAAACCATTACCTATTTGTGCTTTTACAGTTCTTTTCTCATTCTTGATCTCACAACTAATATCATGTGAGATACCACACCAAAATATACCAGTACCAAAAACTGATTTATCGTGTCTCCATTGTCTTAATTCTTTATGGAACTCTTCCTCGTGCATAAACTTATAGAGTACGTGTTTAGCAATAATAGCTTCGTCTTGGTTTGGTTCTAGTGTGTCAGGTGCTACATCAACAATAATATCTCACGCTCTACCTCCTAATCTCATTTCGATAATAGCTTGCTCTAGTTTTGTGTTTGGGTAGAATTTTCCGTTTTCCTCAAAAGAGTTAGCAGCAACTTGTAGTTGGTTTGCTTCTCGTTTTTGTTCGTATCAGGTTCTAGCTGATCTCATCTTGTTTAATCTCTTTCTTACGTGCTCTAATGGATTGTCGATAGTGAACATAGATTGATTACAGATAAATGTTCGCCTAGTTTATTTGTATGTATGTTTATTGGTTGCATTTGCAAGACTATTTTTCAACTCATAAAATACTTTTCTGATTTATAATGAGAAACTTTTCATCTCATACCTCTAATTCATCAGGGGCATAGATAGGAAAATGTACTACATCACCGATTGATATTTCTTCGTCTACTCATTTACCAATACCAATTACTTTCCCCTTGCTTACTCTTTGTTCCTCTTGGGTAGAGAGAATCAATCAGCTAGCACTCACGGTCTCTTTTTTTATAGGACGTACGAGTAGGTTACTTCAGATAGGTTTGATTGTCATTGTTATATAAGATTATAAAAACTGTTTTGGACTTCGTTCTGGATCCACTCCAGTTTCGTGCAACTCTTTTCTTCGGAACTCCCAGGCTCTCTCTTTATAGTTTCAAATATTTGTTCTGCATAGGTTTATCTTTCCCATGATTGGTTTCCGATTCCTCGTACCTCTCTTGTTTGCAGTTCATTCATACACAATCTTCATCTGCTCTTTCTCCTCAATTATTCTTTGCCTTTCTTTATCAATAACTTTATCGTCGGTATATTGAAACATACAATAACATAACCGTACTCATTCTATTCGTATCTCTTTAAAAAACAAGTCGTTCTTCTTTGCTTCTTTATCGAGATATTGTGCCACGTCTTGCACCGAATTTCGATCATCATACATTAGTTTTTTCTCTAGTAAGTAAAGATATTGTAGGTTGTTGTTCTGTTTGTTTGGTTTTTTCTAATCTCTTTCTGAACGTTTCAACCGCTTGTCACATCGTATCTATAATATCGTCGTGGTCTCAGTTTGGGTATTCTAATAATTGTTGTTCTGTTTTAAAGAGAAAGTTCTTATCCAGGTTTCTACTAAACTTGAATCACTTCATACTCATTATCGGTTCTAGGTTATCTTTTATCCTGGCGTTCTTGTTTTGTCTTGGTTGGAATAGATACAATGGTATAGTAATTTGGTATTTTAGCAATTCCCCTCTAAGATCTGTGATAAATTGTGTTTGTTGCTTGTTTATCTTTACGTCCTCCACGCTAATAAACTCAGGAGCAAATCAATTGTCTACCATACTGTTATACATTACAATAATTTTATTGATTGTCTTACTAGGTGCTGAGGTGTCTGCATATCAGTCTATAAGGTAGCACGCTTTACTCGCTCTATGTTCTCATACTCATAGGATAACAGCATCGTCTGAGGTATCACTTGTACTAAAAGCAGGGTCAACGAATAGTCCGACTCTCAAGTCGTGTTTCTTGAGCGGGGAGTCAACCTCTTCGAAATGTGATAAAAGAAAGTAGTCGAAGTAGTCACGTACAAATACTCACGATCAAGCGGTACTTGGTATCAATAAATAGTTTTGTTGTCGACTTACTTTACCATCTGCTTTCAACTCTTCAATAACATCATCTGTAAATACTTCTGGTCGTATGTTCTCGTTTTTATCGTTAAATAATGGTTGCCAAAAACAATTCCGTCTATGGTTTCATTTATAATTCCTCATAAACCTTGGTACTACTCAATCCTCTTGTATCACGTTTCATAAGAATATTATTTTTCTTTTCAAAGGATCTAATGCACCGATAGTTTCAGACAATATCTTGCGTTCGTTGGAATTTATTATATCTGCGGTCGTTACCGACTTCATAACGTCTATATCATCTAGTATTAATAGCGTAGGACGTGAACTCATTCATTCTTGCATATCATACGTGTTTGCACCTCTCAATGTCTGTCACAATGATTTACTTGCTATCTTTACGCCGTTTGTGGCTTCAAAGTTACTTAATGATCTTTTTGCCAGATCTTCTTTCTTGCTTTCAAACGGGAATAGGTTGCCGTAATCTTCAACTATAGACGGTTTGCATAACATCTTTGCAATCTCACGTACAGACTCTGCACTCAATGTATCCTCGTATGATTGCCAAATGATCGAAGTATCTTTTTTGTATATAATTGACCGTACTACATATCAACGAACCATGGTGGTTTTTCTACTCGCTCTGAATGCAATCAACATCGTATTCTTATTGCTTTGCAAGCTCTTTAATCGTTCCCTTTGAAAGTCTGTAAACTTCCATCAAAAATGATACGCAAAAAAAAGTGGGAAGCTGTCTCTCATCGCCTCCACTCTTACCACTTTGTCTTTTAGTGCTTCTTGTATATCCATTACATACTATTGAGAATAGAGTCTATTGCTTCAAGTTGTTTTGGTGTAATAATATTATTCAATCCTCAGTTATCATCAGTAACAGACCCGCCAAATACCGTGACTCTCTTCATGTCATCATTTGCAATGTCTTTCACTACAACAATATCTTTAGTAGCTATCTTGTCTTGTTCCTCAATTTGATCTAGCCATCTATCAAATATTCCTTGACTTCTTTGGAGTCTACCCTTGCTAGAACCCACTATATAAGCTATTGTTGGGTCTTTGGTTCAGTTATGGCTTAATTCTTCTTTAGCTTTTATTACTGTATTACGTGCAATCCCTGTCTTTTTTGCTATCTCTCTTTGTGTTGCGTTTGGATCAGAAACTAATACTTCTGCAACCTTTCATACATTTTTTGCTTTTACTTTTGTTTTATCTTTCATCGTTGTGATTATAGATAAAAGTATTGTTTTTACTAGAGTTACATTGTCAACATAATACTTGGTAGTTATCCATTACATCTAATCCTCATAAAGAGAAAGGTACTATATGATCTATATGCAATACTACTTCATTAGTTGGTTGTGGTTTTTCTCCACACGCTTGGCACTTAAATCCTGAATTATGTAATACTTTGTATCTTGTTATATTGTTTACATTCTTTCTTTTTCTATCCATTCACTCTATTGAAATGAATAAGAAGTTTTCTATTTGTCTTGTAGCTTCAGATTTACTTCAACATAATGTTACAAACTTTCATAGTATTTCATCACATATAGTATCTTTAATATCGTCACATAATATTCTTTGTTGTTGTTCATATGCTTCAAAAAATTCATCTAACTTTCAGCTCTCTCTAAGTTCTTTCATAGAATTAGCAGCAGTCGTTTTACCAATTCAAGCCTCTTTTGCTACCTCTCTTATAGTTTTATTAGGATTTTTTGCTAAAACTTCTGCTACCTTTCAAACATTCTTTCTCCTATCTACACTTGGTTTCTTCTTTGGTTCGCCTGTCATAGTTTAGTTAGAAACTAAAAAGTATTTACTCATCTTCTCTGCTAGTTCGTTATTCTTATATACTGGTTTGTTTTTGATTTTCTTTTTTGATTGCTTCACTTTTTTTACTGTAGCTGGTATCTTTGTTCGAGATGTCATTACGCCTAGGTTTATAGTAAATATGATTGTAGTGTATTGTAATGTTTTTGATTGTCAAGACTTTTTTTATATTTGTTTAAAGTGATAGTGTGAGCGTTTGGGTTTATTGTGAACGGTTATAAACAGGAACACTTCGACTAGCAATTTTTGCTAGGTGGTATAAAAATTTTTTCCAAAAGAAAAACCTCAATGATTTCTCAAAGAGGTTCTGACTGACTACGTCATAAGGTTTATATTTATTACTGATTAAAAGTCAAACTAATATATATGATTAAATATATTGTTTTCATCTCTTCATTTATACTCTCATAATCATATCTCATTTAGAAATTGAGACTCATTATTATTTATAGGAGTTTCTGGTGTTTTTTGTTCAAAAACAAAAAAATCTGGGTGATTTTTTAAAAAAGTTGAGGTATTTCTTTTTTTCTTCTTAGACATTATATATATATTATAATAATAACTCACTTTTGAAGATTTTATTAGATTGTGGAAGTTAGAAGTAGTATAAATAAGGTGTTTTTTTTCTTACTTTTCTTATAAGTACAGAAAAAGTATGCTCCATACGAAGCTATAACCTTAGATATCCTCTAACCTCCAAGTCAATCTACAGTGTACACCTGTATGGATAACGCACTTTCGTTAGTCCTATTGAGTTGTGGATTACTTTCGACAAGTAGACAGTCTAATGTAATAAATGTTTGTATTGTTTTTTTTATAAATTGCAAGAGAAAATATTTGATTGACATATTAACTTTTTTATTGTGAGCTTTATACCTTGCTTATCTCGATTTAGAAAAACACCTGTTCTTATTTTTGTGACTTTTTTCACAATTACTCTTGTTTTTTTGATTTTTTTCCCTATACTTCCATTATCGAATTAGAGGGAGCGACCGTACACTGTATGATTGCATTGCTTGCTCTTATTATTCTTTTTATTATCTATATTTATCACAATGAACTACTCTATTGAACACAAAGATTGAAGTACTACAATCTATAACACTTTATCTGATGCTCGTAAACACTTAATAAAATCTGATAAAGGTATTTCATTAACAAAAGAATCTATAGTTATAATTGATAGTGTAAGACAAGACACATCTAAAGATCGATAATTTTATTTCAATCTCTACTACTATGAAAGTAATCTCTAAAATTTATCCAAAGGACGGTTCTCGAGTTGGGGAGTGTGTCGATGGATCGCTAGTTTCACTCGTTACGTGGCTCAAGAATGACTCTGAAATACGCACCGCTAGAGAGTGTGGTTGGAGTGCATGAGTAATATTCAAAGTTGAAGTCGATAATAAAAGATACCCCCTTGGACATCCAAAGGGTGGCTATATTGACTCTCAACTTACTACTGTTTTATTTTCTTAATTTATAATGATTGATTTTTCACGGTATG
>ERZ650304.708-NODE-708-length-15422-cov-11.367866_pt1 | contig 15422 bp, 20 predicted proteins | sample MGYA00376240_ERZ650304 | MGnify/ENA primary metagenome ERZ650304 (study PRJEB26733, sample SAMN07839271) | wastewater metagenome | biome: small river; feature: stream; material: water | place: USA: North Carolina | collected 2016-03-01 ...
ATGAAACCCGAACCAACCCAACTAGAAACATTCCAAGCGCAACGGATTGAGGCGCAAGCAAAGGAAATACAGCGTCTTAACGACGTTATCCAGGAACTAGAGCACTCGCTTCAAATAATCGAGGCCAAAGCGAACCAAGCGGCTAAAAGGGCTGTAATTAGCAACCCTGACTTTTTACGGCCGATTAGTGAATTAGAAACCGTTTATGAAATTGTTGAACCTAAAGTAAATTAGAACCAATGATACAATTAAAAAAAGCAACCAGAAAACAAGTTAAGCTGCGTCTTAACATATCTGCTCCAAGCGGCGCAGGTAAAACATATTCCGCATTGCGTATGGCTTACGGAATAACAGGGGATTGGTCAAAAGTAGCGGTTATCGATACCGAAAACGGATCGGCCAGCCTTTATAGCAATTTAGGCGACTTCAACGTAGTTGATTTACAACCGCCGTTCACGCCCGAAAAGTACGTTGAGGCTTTATCGGCTTGCAGCGCAGCGGGAATGGAGGTTATTATTATTGATAGTAGCTCGCATGAATGGGCGTGTTTGTTGGAGGAAAACGAATTGCTGGCACAAAGCACGTTCAAAGGCAATACTTGGAGTGCGTGGAGCAAAACAACACCACGCCACGATAGATTCATTGCTGCCGTATTGCATTGTCCTGCGCATGTTATTACCTGTACCCGCTCGAAAATGGAAACCGTAATGGGAGAGGGTAAAAAAGTACATAAGGTCGGGATGAAAGACGTACAGCGCGAGGGATGGGAATACGAACTTACCGTATCTTTGAACATTGACCGCGAAACACACTTGGCAATACCAAGCAAAGACCGTACAAACCTATTCGAGGGTAAACAGCCGTTTCTAATCACCGAGGAAACTGGGCAATTAATCAAAGAGTGGTGCGAAAGCGGAGAAAGCGAATTGCAATCGGCCATCAACGAAATGACAATTGTTGCGACTATTGACGATATGAAAGTGGTTTGGAGTAAGTACAAAGGATTGCAAACAGACGCTAAATTCGTTAATGTTAAAGATAAAAGGAAAAAGGAATTGGAAAAACTGGAAACGGAAAAGGCGGCTCAAAATGGGACAAACTAAAGACCTATTCCTAAAAATGACAGAGGAGGAATATTTAGCAATCCCTCACGAAATAATCGAGCGTCATTTAGCCAGTAAGGTTTATTCTCAGTCGATTAACGATTTTGATGAACTTATGAAACATCAGGAATATCGCGATGCCTATCAAATGAACAAAGAAGCGAAAAAGCACCTTGAGGAAATTACGTATTTAATCAGGGAGCGGATTAGGAAAAGTAAATAATTAACTAATGGTGGCGACCGAACGCAAAACAAAATGGACGTATTAGGAAAAATCAAAGTAATCAATCCCGAACAGCAAGTTTCGGCAAGTTTTAAAAAACGTGAACTCGTTGTAACGACCAGCGAGCAATATCCTCAAACAATTTTGATTGAGTTTAATCAGGATAAATGCGATTTGCTTAACAACTACGCGGTTGGTCAAGATGTAAAGGTCAGCATCAACTTAGGTGGCCGCGAATGGGTGAATCCTCAAGGCGAAACCAAATACTTCAACTCTATTAAGGGTTGGAGAATTGAAAAACTTGACGCGCAGCAAGCGCCACCAATGCCAGCAGCACAGACACCGTCGGTGCAGTCTTTTGAACCAGCGGCTACGTTTACTGAAGAAGAACACGACGATTTGCCATTTTAGAACGGTGTAGAATTCCAACCAACCCGCCGTAAAAAGCGGGTTTTTTAAACGAACCATGAACAAATCCGAATACATATCAATTCAGGACTTTTTACTTAAATACAATGTATGCTTCAATGTCCTTAGAAACTCTTTACGGTTCAACGGAATTGAATCAACAACCATCCCGGGCGATAAGCGACGAAAGTTTATTACTATTTACCAAGAAGACATTATCGCGGAATCACTATACTTTGAGGGCGCGATAACCGAAGCAATCATTCCTAGCTCTATGAACCAATGACACCCCTATCAATAATCCATAACGATTTTTCGATACGACTTCGCCGGTTTAACGGATACAGCAAGTCCGGCCGGATTAAATACACGGCGAGACGCAATGTTACGCCGCAACAGTTGGCTAGGCTGTTCACTATCGAAAAGGTGATTTGGTGGTATGAAAAGGCGCAAAAGCAAGATAAGCCGTTTTCCGACACTAAAAAGGAAATGTATAATGTGACGTTCCATAAAAGGCGTTCGGAGCGGATAAGGGCTAAATAATGCGTAATTGAGAAAACTTTTTCGTTAACATTTGTTACGCAAAAATAAGCTGCTTTTTTCTTTGTTATATCGTTGTTGTTTTGTATTATTGTATCTAGTTAAGCCGTTTGTGTTACGGCTTTTTTATACCCCGATTACGTAAAATTTTTACTATGAACATACAAGAAAAAATAAAAAAACTGGTGTTAAAATATCCAAAAGAGGATTTGGCCGGTAAGATTGGAATAACCAGACCAACTCTAAACACCCGTCTGGAAAAAGGAAATTGGAAAAAAGGCGAAATAGCAATTATAAAACAAATTGCTATATGAGCAAAATATCCATTTTCCCCGAAGGTAAATATTCTGAGAAACATCAAAAAATCGTTCCGGCATATATTCCATTTAACAACATTGAGTTTGATTCGTATTTAGACCAAATAAAAGATGGTGAATATCAGGATGAAGTTTTAGCGTATCGAAACGGAAAACTCGATAAGCTAAAGTTACGAGGTGTAACAGCGTCTGGTGTTTTTTCATATAGGTCGACAAAAAACTTAACGATGCATAGTGGTTTTATCTGTATCGATATAGACCACAAAGACCAAATTGAAACCGATTTTAAATCATTGCGCGAAGCCCTTACTAAAGACAATTACTGCTACGCTGTGCATAGTTCGGTTGGAGGATATGGACTGGCGGTCTATGTTAAAATTGTGCCTGAAAAACATATCGATGCATTTTTGTCACTTGAAAAGTATTTTGCGGACGTTTATAAGGTCTTTATCGATAAATCTTGCAAAGATGTTAGTCGCTATCGGTTTGTTTCCTACGATCCTGAATTATTTATAAACCGTAAGTCTAAGACTTGGAAATCCTACCTGCCAAAAAAAGCGATACAACCTAAAGAAACCTACATTTTTAGTAGCGGGGATTTGGATCATATTTTTCAGCAAATTTCAGATCGTGGAATTGACTTAACGGATAAATACGGCGATTGGTTTTCTATTGGATCGGCACTTGCTCACCGATACGATTCTGCAGGTCGTGATTATTTTCATTTAGTAAGCCAGCAATCATATAAGTACGACCAAAAAATAACAGACAATCTTTACGACATTATTTTAAAGCGCAAGGGTGACAAAATTGCAACCATCGCTACTTTTATTTGGCATTGTAAAGAAGCTGGAATCGAGGTAAAGACAAAGCGGACTGAAATAATTGAGCGTACTGCAAAAGCCAGACGCAAAAGCATTGGGACAAATGGAGGTGCGGCAAATATTCAGGATGCAACTGCAGCAACTATAAAATATTTAAACGACTTAGAAAATATTTCGGGAGTAGACGTGGATGAAGTTGTTTCCCAGGTTATGGAAATGCCAATGAGTGAAATCAATATTAAGTCAAATGACTTGATAGCCGATCTTAAAGCATTCCTTAAAAACTTCGACATTAAATTTAATGAAATAACTCGAAATTATGAGCTGGCAGGTGAACCAATGACTGATCGAGATTACAATAGCATTTATATTAAAGCTATTGAACAAGTCGATGAAAAAATTACTAAGGACAAATTATTGAGTTTAATCGATTCAGAATTTACGCCGTCTTACCATCCATTTATTGATTTTTTTGAAAAGTATAAGCATTTAAAGCCGTCTGGTAATTTTGAAAAACTTTGCAAGTGCATAACCTATAAGCAATATACCTATGCAAACGGGACAAAACAGAAAATTGAAGGCTATCTTGAAATATTTTTAAAGAAGTGGTTGCTCGGTATAATTAGTAGTATGCACGGCACTTATTCGCTGCTTATTCTAGTTATGACCGGAGATCAAGGAAACCGTAAAACTAAATTTTTTAGGACACTTTTGCCTGACGATTTAATGGAGTTTTATGCAGAGAGTAAGCTAGACGAAGGCAAGGATTCTGAAATACTTATGACCAAAAAGCTCATTATAATGGATGATGAGTTTGGTGGTAAATCTAAGCAAGATGCTAAAAGATTAAAAGAATTAAGCTCAAAACAATGGTTTAATTTACGCCGCCCGTATGGCAGGACAAGCGAGGATTTGCGACGTTTGGCTGTCCTTTGCGGAACTTCAAACGAGGATGAAATTATAAACGACCCTACCGGAAACCGTCGTATTATTCCAGTAAATTTGATTGACGTTGATATTGACGCAATGGATCAGATTAATAAAACTGATCTATTCATGGAGCTTTATTGGGAATGGCGCGAAATAGGCGATGCGTGGATGCTTACAAAAGATGATATTTCCATACTAAACAATTCGACGCAATTAAACGAGCAGCCGAGCGCAGAAGAGGAAATGATATTGAAATACTTTGTTCCTGCAGAATCTTTAGGAGGCAACGCAATAGCTTTAACGAATACCGAAATTAAAGCGTACATAGAAGAAAAAAGCCCAACGATACGTGTAAATCCACACAAACTTGGAATATGTTTAAAATCACTTGGATTTGAAAAAAAGCAAAAGAAATATAACGGCGTTCCTAGATTAGTTTACTTTTTAGAGCAAATTTAGGTAGTACAGGTAGCATGGCGGTAGTACCTTTTTTTAATAGCCCATACTACCGCTTAAGTATTGATTTTATTGGCGTTAGCTTCAAAGGTAGTAGGGGTAGTACCTTTTTATTAGGTTTTAATATACATACGCAAAGCAATGGGGGTATCGACATAACGCATATATTGAAATTATATAAACTCCAAAAGCATGGTACTACCCCTACTACCCTACTACCTTTAAAAACATAAAATACTGATTATGATTGAATTAAGAAAATACCAACACAAAAGCGTTGATCAGCTACGCTTAAACATACTTGTAAAAAAGAAACGTCAAATACTTTGCGCCCCGACCGGATCAGGGAAAACGGTTATGTTTTGCTACATGATACAGTCTGCAGTTGCTAAAGGAAAACGCGCACTGATAATTACAGACCGTATTGAATTACTTACTCAGGCAGGTGGTACGCTTTCTGAATTTGGATTGAAGCCAATTGAAATTAACGCCAAGCGAAAACTAACATCGTTGAACGGTTGCCTGTACGTTGGTATGGCTCAGACTATAAGCCGCAGGATAAAAGATGAAATGTATCAAAAACTGTTTCATGATCTCGACCTGATAATTATAGACGAAAGCCACAAGCAAACATTTAATTCTTTGTTAGACTACATTAGCGATAAATGCATAGTAATCGGAGCTACGGCAACACCGTACAGGGATAAAAATCAAAAATCTCTTGATGAATTTTACCAGGAAATTGTCGAAGTTGTAAAAATATCGGAGCTTATCGAAAATGGATTTTTAGCAAAGCCGAACTCATACGGCGTTAAAGTTGATTTGTCAGATATTAAAATCAGCAAGGGTGATTATGACGAAAAACAAGTAGGCGATAGATTTACTGAAATTAAACTTTATCAGGGTGTTTTTGAGAACTACCAGAAAATAACGCCAAATAAAAAAGCAATTATTTTTGCCAGCAATATCGAAAGCAGTAAAACATTGGTTGCTGATTTTTTAGAAAATGGATTGCCTATAAAACATATCGACGGGGAAACTCCACAGGCTGAAAGACGGCAAATATTAAAATGGTTTAAAGAAACGCCAAACGCAATGATTAGCAATGTTGGGATTTTGAACGCCGGATTTGATTGCCCCGATATTGACGTGGTGATTTTATACCGAGCAACGATGTCTTTGCCTCTATTTTTGCAAATGGTTGGCAGAGGTAGCCGAACAACTGAAAATAAAAAAGAGTTCACAATTTTGGATTTTGGAAACAATATTCAGCGACATGGATTTTGGGAGCAGGATCGTGTTTGGTCACTGAAAAAAAAGCGCAAAAAAGATGGCGTTGCTCCTGTTAAAGATTGTCCTGAATGTAATGCAATACTGCCAGCGTCAACTAGAGATTGCCCACATTGCAATTTTCATTTTGAGAAAACCGATAGCGAAAAGGAGCAACAGGTAATTGCGGAATTAAGTAAATTGACATACGCTCAAATTAAAGATGAAATAATTACTGCAGACTTTAAAAAACTTGAGCAAATTGCACAAGCAAAGGGGTATAAAAAATCTTGGATTTACTATCACCTGAAAACCGAGAAAGATTTAATTGATTATGCGAATTACAAAGGCTACCATCAAAATTGGGTAAACCATCAAATAGCGATGCGAGAAAAAAACGAACAAACAGAATAATATGCAAACCGAGATACAATTACAATCAAAGTGCTTTCAATACGCTTGGAACTACCATCCAGAAACCAGAGGGCATTTGTGCTACAACCTTAACAATTCTCGAAACTTTATTGATGGGAATCAGAACAAAGCGCAGGGACTTATTAAAGGCCGCTCTGATATGACTTTCTACTGGAACCTATCAGCGTATTTCCTGGAGTTCAAAACAGAAACTGGAATACAGTCAACCGAGCAAAAGCAATGGCAGTCAAAAATGGAAGCTGCCGGTTACCAATACTACATAATCAGGACAGAAGATCAATTCAAAGAAATACTAACCAAAATACTTTCACTATGACACCAACAAAAAACGATCTATTTGAAATGGTAGAAATGTTCTCGCACCGCAGCAGCTTATCGGCCACTAACAATAAAAATAAAACTATTGAGCGTCTGTTCTGGAACTGAAAGGGAAAAAACATTAATCAGATTAAGTTGTTTTAACTTGCAAATTAAAAATTAATTCGTAATTTCGCGGGTATGGCTTGAATATTCAAGGATTTTTCAAAATGGAACAAAAAAAACATGGAGGCGCAAGAGAAGGCGCAGGACGTAAGCCAAAGTCCGATGAATTGTCTATTATTGAAAAAATGGATGGTATTTTAACTCCTGATGATGTTTGGGAATCACTTGCAACACTTGTTAAGAACAAAGACCACAACGCTATTAAGACGTGGCTTTCATATCGCTTCGGGATGCCTAAGCAATCAATCAATCACTCAGGCTACATCGCTGCCCCAGAACTACCACTAACCCCAGAACAAGCAAGAGAAGCACTAAAAAAACTCGAAGAGCTTTGACAGAAACCGAACTGATAAGAGCAAAGATTGTTTCTGATTCCCTCTTATTTACTAGGTATTTTTTTAGGGAGCGGTTTAAACGTGGATTTGTAGTAAACAAACACCACGTTATTATTTGCAACGCTTTGGACAGGGTTTTATCAGGACAATGCAAACGATTAGCTATCGCAATCGCTCCACGTTACGGAAAAACCGAGCTCGCCGTTAAAAGTCTTATTGCTTTGGGGCTTGGTATAAATCCGGCCTCGAAATTCATTCACTTATCTTACTCTCAATCCTTGGCACTCGATAACTCCGAGGAGGTTCGGGATTTCATTCAGGAACCGGAATACAAAAGATTATTCCCGTGGGTTCAAATGGATAAGAGTAGCACGGCAAAGAACAAATGGTACACGTCAGAGGGTGGCGGTATTTACGCAACAGCTACAGGAGGCCAGATAACAGGGTTTGGGGCCGGTGAGGTTGATGAGGAAATGGACACGTTCTTACCGACCGATGAAAACAAGTTCGCTGGGGCCATTATAATAGATGATGCCTTAAAACCTGATGATGCCAATTCAGACATTAAAAGGGAGCGGGTCAACCAAAGATTCGAGAACACTATCCGAAGCCGTACAAACAGCCGAAACACACCTATAATTGTAATCGGGCAGCGTTTGCACGAAAATGATTTGATAGGCTATCTACAAAAGAACGAGCCTGAAGAGTGGGAGTTTATTAATTTGCCATGCATTGAGACGGATGAAAACGGTGTAGAGACTGCATTGTGGGAGTTTAAGCAAACCTTAGCCGAACTTCAAAGGATAAGGGAGGCAGACGAGCGCGTATTTGAAACGCAATACCAACAAAAGCCAAGCGATGTAAAGGGAAAATTGCTGCCGTTATCGGAATTGCGCTTTGAGGATTTGTCATTAGTTCCAGAGGAAAGCATTGTCTTTAAATTCGCTTGTGGTGATCCTGCCGACAAAGGCGGAGATTCATTCAGCATACCAATGATGCACGTTGCGCAAGTAGATGGATCCATTGCGTGTTTCGTGCGCGATGTTATCCACAGCAAAGAGGGAATTGAAACCGTTACCGAGCGCAGTATAGATAAGATGCGGGAACTACATATCGAGGAAACTTTCTTGGAGGTTAACGGCGTTGGTACCGGTGCTTATTTGCTCTTGAAGCGCGACGTTTCAAATCATTCAAAAGTAAAGCCATTCAATTCGACTATCAACAAAGAAGTGCGCATTCTTAGCAATTACGAGTTTGTGAAGAAATACTTTGTTTTCGATAAGGATTACCAATCAAAGCCTGAGTACAGGAAATACATTGAGGACTTAACGGGTTACGATCGCGAGGGCGAGAACAAGAATAAAAAAGATGCCATTGATTCGGCTTGCTCGGCTGCGGCAATACTCAAAATCAAGTACAAATCCGTCCTTTGGGGATAGATAACAAAAAACCCGCTGCATTTCTACAACGGGTTTACCAACCTAAAAAACTAACTCACTTAATCAATTTTTACGAACCAGGCAGCGGCTAACAATCTTTGTAGATTGAGTACCTGAAGGCGTCACCAAAATTTTGTAGTACTGGTAAATACTAGGAATTGAATAAAACGCACAATTCTGGCTTGCAACGTCGGTAAGTGTGAAAGTACCAGCTCCGGGAACATCATTGTACACAACCCCGTCGATACTACCTTGCAATTTTACCGTTCCTGCCACAGTGCCTGAAATCTTAGTAAGCGTACATTGCACGGTTACGTGTTGATTTACTCCTTTCACAATCGCATATTGAGCCTTTACGGTTGTGTTCGTAATTGTGTCGGTAGTGGCGTGCGTCGGCGTTGACAGCATATTACCTAGATTAGTGATTGCGGGCCCAGTCGGGGCTTGTGCATTTGCAAACGTCGCGCCCAATACCAATAGGGCAAATAAAAGTTTTTTCATTTTGTTAAATATTAATTATTAATAATTGGCGTAAAGATAAAAAAATACATTAAAGTTGTAATCGATTAAATAAAAAATAATATATTTGCGCTTAAACGTATGAAGATGTACGTTACCCCCGAATGAGCAACACGATCGCAAATACTAACCAAGCCTTATCGCATAACTGCGGTAGGGCTTTTTTATTTGAGGTTTAGCTATGGCGTGGTATAATCCTAAAACGTGGGGCAAGGGGCATTCGTTATCCGAGCAGGACAACACGGGGCAATGGATGGTGTATTTTAATCAATACGTCAACCAGAAGGGAATAAAAGAGTTTTCGTGTAAAGATGCATACGCTTTGGCCGGTAGTATTGCGGAGATATTCTTGCCGATTGACACAATTGCTGATGCTTGCGCTTCTTTGACATATAAGACAGTAGATAAGGAAACATTGAAAGGCGTTGAGATTGGAAACTCTAATTTGGCGCGGTTGATCAAACAACCTAATCCATTCGATAAGTTTTCAGATTTGGTTTACAAAGGGGTTTTCAATAAGCTATCAGACGGTAATTGCTACGATTACACCAAGATACCGGACAGCTACAAGAACCCAAATATCGACCTTATCACAAACGTTTGGACATTACAGCCGGACGTGACGGATTCGGTAATCAAAAAAGTAATACCGCCTCCATTTGCAATTAAAAGCCCATCGGATTTAATAGACTATTACAAAACGTTCTTTTTTTATAGCCAGACCATTGACCCGCGTTACATTTTGCACTCAACTGCAATGGGTATCGGAAAGACGGGTAAAGCGGAAAGCCCTTTAAAAGCCGTCGAGAAAAACATCAACAACCTTTTGGCGGTATATTCGGCAAGGTTCAATGTTTACGATAAGAATATGAACGGCGGTATTTTGAGTAAGGCGCCAAGTTCTGCGGGCTCATCGCTTCAAGAAGCTGTTGATCCAACGACAAGAGATGCAATGATTAAGGACCTAAAGGAGCGCAACGGTTTAACCGGGAATAAGAATTTCATTGGTATTTCATCGATACCGTTACAGTTCATTAAAACAATTGCCAGTATTCAAGAATTGCAGCCATTTGACGAAACGGAGGCCGATGCGGTAGCAATCGCAGGGGTGTTTGGATTGGATTCTGATATGGTGCCGAAAAGAAACAGCAGCAAGTACTCTAATAAAATAGACGGTGAAAGAAAGTTGTGGCAGACAGTGATTAAATCCCAGGCAATCGAAAGAGGTTTGGAATTGTCGAAGTCTTTTTATTTGCCTGAGAATGTTATTTTCTATCCTGACTTTACAACGGTTGAGATATTGCAGGAGGATAAGAAAACCAGCTTTGAGGCCGATAAGGTGCTGATTGAAAATCTAACAGCGTTGGCAGAAGCAGGACAGGATGTAAGTGGAAACTATGCAAAGATTAAAGAAAAATATGACGGTTTAATGATGTAGGAAATATGAAAGACTCCAACCATAAAGAGCTTAAGAATAAAGAGAAAAGAATTTTAATCCCGAAAGAAAAAAAGGATGGTTCAGAAAATAACAAAGACGCTAAAAACGAACATTCAGGACGTTAACGAAGCCAAAGGCATTGTTACAATCCAGATAACACAGTTTGATAAGTACGACTCGGACAATGATAGGCTGCTTACCGGAGCCCTGACAAAGACATGGAGCGAAAGCAAGCAGTACCATTTGGCCGACCACAAGTTAGGCACCTCTACTTTTGTCGGGTTGCCGATAAAAAAGGACGCTGAAAACGGAATCGTTGAGAGTAAATTGAACCTTAACAAACAGATTGCAATCGATTTGTTTGAGGACTACAAGTTTACGCAGGCAAACGGAGTGACCCTTGAGCACTCTCATGGATTTGCGGCGGTGAAAGACCGTTACACTAAAAACGAAAGAGGAGGCCACGATTTCGCAGAAATCAAACAGTTTGAATATTCTACTGTTTTGTTTGGCGCGGTATCAGACACCCCTCTCCACGGAATAAAAGACCAGACCACAATTGACCAGTTGATTGATGAATTGGAATTGAAGTGCAGGACTTGCTCTTATTCCGACGAATACGGAAAACTTATCGAAGCAAAGATAAAAGAATTAAAATCCATGATTATAGAGCCGTCGCAAGACACTCAATCAAAAGACGACGTCGCGGGAGCACCTCAAAAACTTACATTCGTTAAATTAAAACAAAACTAAAATGAAAATTGATTTAGTAAAATCGCTAAAGGAGCAAGGTATTGAAATCGAGGCCGATCAAGTAAAGGTTTTAGACAATCTTTCTGCGTCAATCGAAAAAGCAATGACCACCCAAAAGACCGATTTCGAGACAGCGTTGACGAAAGCCGTCAATGATTCAATCGGAACCCTTGAGAAAGACGACGATGGGAAAACCATCAACCTTATGACGCAACTCAAAGGAATCGCTGAAGGATTGGAGTTGTTGAAGAAAAACAGCACCGCCAGAATGGGCGAAGTTGAGAAATTCCAACTCAAGAAACTTGTTGAGAAAGAACACGCAAATATCGTTGAGGCGGTAAAAAGCGGCAAGAAGTTAGAGTTCTCGTTTAAGGCAGCAGCGATGCACATGACAAACAACGGAACAGTTACCAATGCCGTAGGTTTGGACTACCCTGCGACCGACAATTTCTTGGTTGACAACGACATCGCCAAAATCCGTTACCCAGAGAATTTCTTGTTGAACTACATCCCAAACACTCAGTCCTCAAAAGTACCTGCTCAAATTATCAGAAAAGAGCAAGCACCAAAAGAGGGAGCTGTTGCCGTAACCGCAGAAGGGGCTGTAAAACCTTTGCTTCAGTACAAGTTTATCCGTACCACAACATCGCGTAAAAAATACGCAGGCCGTATCGAATGGACTGAGGAATTTGAAATGGACTTCGAGGCTTTGTTCCGTGAAATCGTACTTCTTTTTGAAGAGGATGTTATCAGAACTTGGCAGGATGGTCTTTTGGATGAAATCATTGCAGATGCTGCGCCTTACGTTTCATCTGTACTTGACGGAACCCTCAACACACCAGACAACGGTTTGGCAGTAGTAGCTGGGCAATCACAATTGAACGCACTCAACTACTATCCTGATTTGGTTATTATGAACCCTGCCGACGTGACTACAATCATGTTCTCTCAAGATACAGATGGCAACTTAAGACTGTCGCCTTACATCGACATGGCGCGTGGCACAATCAACGGTATGCGTTTGGTGACTACCAACAAAATTGACATCGGAACCGCGCTTGTTTTGGAAAGCAAATTGTACCGCGAGATTCACTCGGATTTCATCTTGCGTACCGGACAATACAACGCACAGCTTATCGAAAACGAATACACAGCCATTGGCGAGGTTTTCTCTATCTTGAGAATTGCCGAACGAGACTTGGTTGGCGTTGTAGAATTGGATTTGGCAGCGGTAAGATCAGCACTTCAATCAGCATAACTTTAAAAAACAGAAAACATGCCAAAAGTAGAATTAAAAAAGTCTGCTAAAGACTTAGAGAAAACGGACGTAGTGGTTGGAATCAACTCGAAAGACGATTATATGGCCGTAAAAGGCCTAAAAGGAAGTCATTTTGAAGGACAGACCAAAGTGCTGCACAAGATTGCGGGACAGAAACTTGTGGACAAGAAACACGGGGAGGCTGTTAAGGCAGACTTTACCGTGACTTCAAGCAAGAACAGAAACGTCCAGGACATCGAAGAAAAGTAAAAAATGATAATCAACGGCTCATATTTCAAATCCAAAGAAACGTATATTTCAAATGCGGTGGCACAGCCATCGATAGGGAGCAATACGCCAAGCGCAGCCGCACAGTTGCAAATGGAAATCGATGGTAGGGAATATGAGTTGTTGGTGTCTTTTTTAGGAACTGAGAAAGCGGATGAACTGTTAGCGCAATTCGAGACGAACGGTAATTGGAAACCCGCAGCCCTGCAAAAATGGAAAGACCTAGTTGATGGCGTTACGTATGCCTCGGGAACTAAGAAATGGAACGGACTTCGATATACAATCGGGACTAAGAAAATTAGTCTCATTGCGGATTACGTATTTTTCCACTACTTAGGCGATGACTACAAGCAGTACAATACGACGGGAAACCAAATTGCAAAGGCTGAGAACGCTGTGAGCCAAATGCCAAACGTTGCACAGGCTAAAGCGTGGAATCGTTTCGCTGCTCGTTACGGCTACAACAACATAGGCCACTTGGATTACAGTTTCTTTAGTAATTTGAATGGTCAGGGTTTACGATGGGGCGCGCTTAATAGCAACGATATTACGCTGTATAGGTTTATGTCAGACAACAGCGACGTTTACGACACTTCTTTCTTTACGCCACAGGGACTTATTAGCGATACGAACCTATGATAGTCGTTGAGGAAAGATTGACAGAGGCGTTTGAGCAGTTGCCGGAAATTGATGGGTTTAAGCCGTTTTACGATTGGGGAAACAAATATCAGCTTATTAAGCAGATGGATTTGTTCTCAAAGGAATCGAAAAGCATTTATCCGCTTATCTATCAAACCAGCACAGGTAGCAACCAGAATGAAATTGCGCGTATTTGCGAGACGAAACTTGTTCTTATCCTTGCTTGTCGAAATACAGAGGTAGATTTGACCAATAAAGAGCGTTGGGCGCTAAGTTACCGAAACATACTAAATCCATTGCTGGTGAACATTATCACTTGTTTTAACAAAGCTGGGATATTCAATTGGGATGGTAAGTATCGAATTGACAACATACCGAACTACGGGGACGGTGACAAGAACGAAACGGTTGATATTTGGGACGCTATTCGCTTTGAGATTACAAGCAACAACGGCATAACTATAAATGACAATTGCATTAACACCATAAGATTTTAAAACATGGCACAAGAAGAAAATAAAAAAGAAGAAACTAAAACACAAACGTTTAAGGTTATTGCGCCGGGCGGTGTCACTATTGACAAGTTCTACGCATTTGGACAGAAAGTAGAGCTTTCTGACAAAAAACAAATTAAAGTATTAACAGATCAAAAACTCATTAAATAATGGTACCACTATTAATGGATGTTATCGACTGTTCCGCGCAAGGAGCATTAGGTACGGGAATCGCGGGATGCAGAATCAACAGAAAGAGGGTTCAAACTCTTTATCTATTCCCTGCGGGTTTTATATTCGATACCGACGTTATCGATAAAGACTATATGCAAGCGTTGCAGGTAGCTGGCAAACTTATCATTTTGGAAAATGTTGTCGATTTCGTGGATTCAACACCAGAGGACAGCTACGCGACAAGAAACGGATCGGGTCTTAAATCGTTACTTACCCAGTTCCCTTACGAGTACACCGCCACTTTCGACAACGGTTACAAACAACAAGCGTCTTTAGATTCACTTTCAGGAAATGGAAACTTGAGCCTGGCAGTTGGAGACGTTGACGATGTAATTTGGTTCACAAGGGATTCTGAAGGCAACGCTAAACCATTTGCGTTGACCGTTCACCAAGCAGGGAAGTACCTAGGCGAGGACGGCACAAATCAGGCTTCGGAAACGTTTTTCGTTCAATTAGCAAACAGAAAAGAAGTTGACCGCAGAATGGCAATGTTGAAACCGACAGACTTTGGTTCAACTGACTTACACGGTATCAATGACGTTACGATTACGTTTTTACCTGTTGCTGCCGCCGCAACTACTTTGGTGTTTAAGCCAATGTTGAACGACGGAACGCACTTAGCTGAAGGCTTAGTTATCGCAGACTACAAGTTTACGAAAAACGGTTCGCCAATTACGCCAACAGGGTTAGTAATAGACACTACCGCAAAGACCGCAACAGTAACGGTTCCAACTGTAACCGCTGCCGATGTTTATACGTCAAAAATCGACGGAATCCAACTGGTTCCTACGGGTATTCTTTACAAGTCCGACGCAACCGCTTCAGTTGTTGCTACGGCGTAATTAAATTTAGATCAACCATTTAAAAAGCCGTTGCATTAGTAGCGGCTTTTTTTGAAAATATGCGAACCGTTAGGGACTATATCGATGCTTGCCAGTACGTTTTGGATAACATAGATTCTGAGACTGAGCGTATAATTGCAGACAATAAAGAGCAGATACTGGACTTGAACCGCGAAAGTCAGCTATTCGATAAAG
>ERZ650304.709-NODE-709-length-15418-cov-19.211547_pt1 | contig 15418 bp, 17 predicted proteins | sample MGYA00376240_ERZ650304 | MGnify/ENA primary metagenome ERZ650304 (study PRJEB26733, sample SAMN07839271) | wastewater metagenome | biome: small river; feature: stream; material: water | place: USA: North Carolina | collected 2016-03-01 ...
TACTTATGAGCAGTTCTGATGCTATTGGGTTATCGTGTATCTGTAACATCGGGAACGACCATATATGCGTTACAATCCACACACCAACACCTGTTATAGCACCTAATGACTGGTCGAAGTGGTTATCCATTCTTGTGTTCATTTTTTTATCCTTTTTTCGTTATTTAGGGTTTTAACGTTTCTAAAGGACTGACGAGTTATTTTTCTTTGTTACCAATATTTATATCACCTTTAATTTTGAATTTCTTACGAACGTTATCGTATATCAGCATTCCCAGAACGAAGGCTGAGCCGTTTTTAGTGGTAGCTGATAGGCTTATGCCAAGTATGCTTTTCAACAGTTCCGAAATATCCGGAATGATAATAAAAAGCGAAGTAACTCCGACAACTGTTATCATTGAGAAGATAAAAGGGTCTTTGTTTTTTCTCCAAAATATGCGAAGCGATGGTTTGCCGGTATAAGGCGAAGTTAAAGCATTCCACCACGCCACAGACATCATTCCTGCACCGCCGACTAATGTGTTGAATAGGATTGCTAAGATTACTGTTTTCATTGTACTGCTTTTACGAGTGAGAAAATAGATGCTGCTATAATCGCAAACGACAGCAAATAGAAAACAACTGCTGCCAGCTTCTTGACAAGTTCTTTTTGAATCAGAATAGTATTGCCGACGAATAAGCCAACGCCGATAAGCAAACCAATAACACACGCTATAATCGCGCCAATGTTTAAGGGATGGTTGTATATTACTTCTGCTATCATTTTCTTAAGATTTTAAATGTGTAAAAAATATGGAAAGATGTAGCGAATAAAATATAAGCCACAACAACCCCAAACAGATAGAAATAAGACACTGTGGTCAGCATACCGATACAAGTGTAGGCTACTGCAAAACTAATTCTAAATAGTACCCCAAATAAGTGCCATGCATCTGTAAAAAGTACAAACCAACGTGAACTGCCAAAGAATTTTTCACCTTGTTTTTTATCCCCATTTTTCCATTTATTCTGCCAACTCAAATCCTTTAGCCAAAACGTTTTTTTGTAGAACTTCAAATTTCCTTCTTCACTCAAATCACAAATAGCCTTAAATAACCCCGATAGGATAGCAAAAACAACTGATAATATGATAAGCGTTATGGTCATTTCTTCTTTACTAACCGCCATTTACCTGCTCTTCTGCCATATTGGAACTGTGAATTATCATCATCAGTAAAACCCTGAATTTTAGTATTTATATACGGAACGTTTAACGCATTTAATAGGCTTACAATCCTTGTGTCTGCATTGTTTTTGATAGCGCAAACATCGTTGCGTAACATCTTTACAACCTCAATAAAATCCTTAGTGTAGCCTTTAATTACAACAGGTGTTGTTGCCGTTGGATTAACTAATTTTCGATAAGTAGGCTTTATTGAATCAACTAAATTTTCGTAAAAATCATTATTCCAAATGAAACCAGAAATATACTCAACATCTCTTGCCTGAATAGATAACGTAATTTCCACGCTATCTTTTATGCCAGTTGAATCAACTGTTTGTGCTTTTAATGTTTGTGTAAAAGCGAAAATCACACTTAAAATTGTTATTACTTTTTTCATTTTTAATTATTTAATTTTTAATTGTTTAATTTTTCCCATGTTGAACCATTATAACCCCACCAACCTACACTTGTAAACGTGCCGTTTGTATCGCTAACAAACAACAATAAGCCTTGAGCAGGTGAACTAATTGCACTCGCCTGTGTTGCTGTCATACGTGGCGGCAGAAATCCTTTTGTTGTAGAGGTAAGGTCTAAAATTGCTGATGCTGAGGGTGTAGATGTTCCGATTCCGATATTTTTTGAACTAGTAATTCTCATGGCTTCATCTGTAGTTGTCAAACCACCTGCATTGAATGTCATATAACCACTTGAGCCAAGAAATAACTGTGTTCCATGGCTTGCTAAACCAATACTATTTGAAGCTAAGTTTATACTAGAGTTGAAATAATTACTGGCAGTTGTAAAGAATTGTCCATTTATTCCTGATGGTACTTGAAAATCAATAGAGGCATAGCTAATACTTGCAGTTGCATTGTTAACTGCTTGGTATAATCTTATCCCCGTCCCAGCACCGCCACTCGGTGATATTACATCTAATGCAGCAGAAGGATTTGTAATACCGATTCCAACTTTTCCTGCTGTTGTTATATTTAAACCCGTACCAGCTAATTGCCCTGCACCTGTAAGGCTATAATAATTTAAACTATTCCCTGAACTTATATAGGTATATGAAGTTTCAAAATTATTTGTATTGTCTTTTCCAAAACTGGTAAATAGTTTATTTGTACCTGTTAAGTTAGGTGCTAATATATTCATCATAGGTGTTGACCCACCTGAATAATTATTTTTTATTTTTACAGTATAGTCAGTTGCGGATGCGGATGTGTTATCTGCTAAGATGGATGTGTTTAATGTGCCACCACTTGCTGTTGAATACAATGCTATATTTGTAGAAGATGCCCCTGTTTTTGTATTTGAAAAATCAGCAGCATAAGTAGTCTGTGGTGTTGCATTTGCACCTGTTTGAGAAACCGAAAAAATTGTTTGTGTATTAGAAGCTGCGCCAGTGCTTGAAGAACTTAATTTTAATCCTACCCCACTCGTTAGCGAGTTCCACTGCCATTCCTGTTGAAAATTACCATTGTTAATAATATTCGTTGCAGTTGCTGAAGTTAATCCGCTTAATGATGCACCGCCAACACCGCTTAAAAACGTACTTTGTCCTACCTTAGTTAATTTACCACTTAAATCTGATTTTGTGACAAAGGTATCTGAAGTGCTTGAAGTAGGTAAGTTATAAATATGAAACCTACCAATACTATCAAAACGACCACGATTTACATTGTTAGTTTCAAACGTCAAAGAACGTGCGTTATTTGTTCCGATTATTAATCCTGAACTAATTGTATTTCCGTTATTCAAAGCTGGTATTCCTGTTGTTTGAACCCAATTACCTGACCTGAATATATAAGTCAAGGCGTTTGTAGCATTATATAAAAAGTCGCCTTGAACACCATCCGTAAACACCCATGCCGAACCATTCCACTCCGCTATATCTTTAGCATGTCCTACCCATGCGCCTGTCGGTGAAGTGCCTACTAAGTATGTGTCACCTGTTGCTGGACTTCCTGGCGGTGCATTCTGTGAGTTTAGCACATCGTAATTAATAACTGCATTGCTATCGGATATACTGTAAATTGGTAAATCACCTAAAAATGCAGATTTACTAACCTTTGAAGCGTTGCCGGTGGAACTAATTACCACCACATTTGTGTCAGCAGTGCTTCCAGATTTCAAACCTTTAAATACAAGTGTCGAATCGAATCTAACACCTTTAAAAAATACGGATGAGTCTCTGAATTTATTCACCACTTGCGCTTCAGTAGTTAACGCTATAAAAAAACCAATTGCTAATAATATCTTTTTCATTTTCTTTATTTATAAATTATTTGAATAATCGTGTCCTGGTCAATGGCAGATGCAAATACAATCGTGCCAGTGCTTGATGTGAATGTGTAATCCGATGGAACTCTTACCGCCGAATCGGTAAATACCATTAAGACCGTTTTACCTATCAATGCATCATCTTGGTATGAGTCCACACCTTCAGCCGTAATACTTAGAATTGAAACTGGACTGCCGCTATTTCCTTCTTCATTTCTACCAAATGTCAAACTCTGGAAAGAATCACCATTCACTTCAAAACTCAAAATCGTATATCCGGCATCCGGCTGTACACCTTCACCATTTCTATTGATAATCGCATTCAAAACAGCATCATCCTGTGTGTTTTCAGGTTTTATCTGAATTCTCGGAACTCCACTATCTGTAACTGGTAATACTATCGCTTTCATATCACATCGAATTTTGAACTTGATTTACTGGAGCTTTTACACTCATTACATTCTGACCATTTCGGGAAAGTTTCTTCTTTTTCCTTCAGGTATTTTTTTACATCTAACCAATAGCGCAACGCTGTATGAATTGATGTATCTCTCATATCTCTTTTTTCGGCACCACTGATCGGCTGTGAATTTTCGTTGGTTTTTTGAACCATTCCAAACGCTGTATCAACAACACTTCCACGCATACAGTACCGTGAATAAGCATAATAAACCAACACTGGTTTTAATCCTTTGTATTCAATTTCAACACCATCTTCATCTGTGTATGTTTCACCATGTATCAATTTCTGATATGCCGGCAATTGCCAGTTTTTCAAAATGTCGAAATAGAACTTATCGCATATCAAAGAACGGATATCAATATCTTGAGCCTCTGTCACATACTGCTCAATTAGTTCAATATCTCTACCTTTAGAAATCTGCTTGAACTCTTTAAAGTCGTTTTTATTGATTAACAGCACCGGCATCTTCGATAGTTTTTGGTTGTCCTAAAATTTCACGTGCCACAGCATCTTGATATCCATAGATATATTTCAACATCGCAACACCGCTTTCATATGTTGTTGTTCCGGCAGATACACTTGTTTGAACTGCTAACAATGCAGTTACACCACCAACACTTCCACGAAGTTGCGCCTGTGATTGTTGTAATGCTGCGGCTTGTGCATCCACTGCAATTTCTTTTTTCAGAATCTCTAATGGTTTTATACTCCAGTCTTTTGCCGGATTGATATCAATGTAAAAGTTTGAGAAAATGGATTTGATTGCCATTTCTATTGTCATTCTTTCTTCAGATGTAACCGAGTTATAGAAGTTCTGTGCTGCATAGAATGACTCACCAGAAGTATTACCAAGTTTTCCTTGCTCATAATCCACTAATACGACTGGAATATTTTTGAAAGCCTTTCTAATATTGTTGCTTACATCTGCCGGCCATGTGCCGAATGTTTTATCGTTGTAGTTTAAATCAACTTTATCAATTCTAAGTCCACCATCTTTATTATCAGATGTGAATTCATCTTCAAGCAATAATATTTTATCTGCATTTCGAGCTCCTTTAAGGTTTTGAACCTTTTCAATAAATGCTTGCTTGTCTTTTTTGTCCTCAAACTTAGAGTGTCGCATTACAATAGGTGCAAAGAATCCGCCTGTAATAGTTGTGTTTCTAAATACTGCGAAATTATATTCACTTTCAGCATCTTCCAAACATACATCTATCAATGAAAGCGGATAGATACTGCTATCATCCATTGATAAAAAGTAAATCTGACCTAAATATTTATTAAATCCGCCAGCTTTTTCAACCTGGTAAGCTACCACTTCCGGATTCGGATTGAATGTGTCAAATGCTTTAAACTTTGATTTCTCCATTCTGTTAGAAATGGATTTGTCCCAGTTGTTATAAACTACTATTTTGCCGGAATAATTAACATCATCCGCTTGCCCTAATCTGCAATAACGATAAGGAATTACAGAAACGGAACTTATTTTAAAGTTAGCATTGTAATTACAGTGAATAAAACAACCTTGATGTTTTTTTAGATCGTTTGTAATTGCCTGAAGTAATTTATTTGGTGTAAGCTTTTTATTCTTAGTCTTACCGATAATAAAATCTTCCATATTAACGGAAAATCCATGACCCATCATAAATTTACCATACATGGATGCTGAAGAAATTGCCGTTATACTGGAATTTATAGTGCGTTCTATTCGTGTAGGGTATAGATTATCTTCACCATTTCGGATGACTCCTAATGATTTATCAAACAGTGTAATATTTCTGTCCAATGTTTCTGAACCTATTAATTTTAATGTACCCACGCATTTCTATTTTTTACCACGTTTGTGTTTGGATTTTTGTTGTACCTCTTTTTTAGGTGCTTCCGGTGTTTGCTCAACAACTTTTTGCTGAATTTCTTCATTGATTACTTCCGTAGAATCATCAACTAAAACTTGTTCCGGTTCGATTACTTCCGGTGCCGGAATAGATTCAACTTGTTCCGCCGGACCATCAACCAAAAATGCATCTACTCTACTTTCCCAGTCTTCAGGAAATTTTGTAAATACTTTGATCCGTGCTTTGTTGACTGATAAAAATTCAAGTGCCAGCTCATTTGTTAGAACTGCATTTGAAATATGCACAGATGAACCAAATTTTAATTGTGCAACATATCCTGGTTTTAAATCGAAGTCTCTGTTGATTTTGTTTTCTAATGCTATCATACCTTCTGATTTCAATTTGTAAAACAACTGCTTAAAGGCATCTCTGCAACCGCCGCAGTCTCCAGCTCTACCGAAAACATACATACCATATTGCATCAATCTTCCTTTTTGTGAGCGATTCTTTTGCAAATCGCTCACTGGAATATTTAATAACTCGCTAAGTTCATTAGCTGTAAATTCTAATACCATGAATCCACTTCAGCTTTTGTAGTTGCGTAATCAGTGTCAATTAATGTGTACGGAACTTTTGGCTCTTGTTCATCTGCCGGTGTTTTTAAAGTCACCACATGTGATCCGTTGTCAGCATAATACTTCATTGTTGAAGCACCGGTCATTCCGACATTGTAACCTAACACCTCAAAGGCATCAACATTATTCAAACCTTTCCATTTACGCTCAACCACAACCACACAACGTGCACCGGTCATCAATGCGTTTAAAAATGCTTTTGAATCTGTTGTGTTCTTTGGTGATACGAAAACGAACATATGAGTCGCACCATTTGGTGAGTCTGCGTTTTCTTTCATCTCATATCCGCCATCCTTGAATTTCTTGAATGCCTGGACTGGAATTTTTAACGCATCTACAACGAAAGCTAAACTTGTGATAGCTGTTTTGTCGGCATTAAAGGTTGTAGCTGCTCTGTCGATATCCTCATAAGGAATAATGAAAGCATTTTCTTCTAAGCCTATAATTGGCGGATTCTCACAATCTTTTTGAAAGTCTCCGGTTAAATCGTCAATACATGATACTAATGGCATGATTATATTTTTATGATGTGATTAATATTCTTTCAACCAGATATAAGCGGCACCGGTATAATATGCCTTAAAAGTGTACACGGTATTCGCTGTTAAACTGGTTACATTACTACCTGACTTGTCTTTTACTGTAAATCCACCAGCCAATGTATAAGCACCCGAACCAATATTCGCAACCACTAATGGACCACGATTAATAAACTGATTTGGATTTAAAAGCGTTAAAGTGTCCGCTGTTGCGCTATTCAATACAATATGCTTGTCATAATTCCGCATGGTGTAACTGGCAGTATCATAGTTGTACGTTTGAATATCTACTGTGTTATACTGTAAACTGTCAATCCTTGCTCTTACTGCTGATACTGTTTCCTTTAGATATGCTTTATTATACCTTCCATTTTCTTCACGGTAAACAACACTATTTGCTTTTGGTAATGTAGAAACTGAAGCAGATTTTAAATCACTTAGTTTACTGACCGGAAAATAGTATTTAATAGCAGTGTCACGCGATGTATTGTTAATCTTAGTAACTACACTGACCGGAATAAGCACCGGCTTTGCTGCGTTAATCGTTGCTGCAAGATCATTAGAAACGGCTGTGGTTTTAATTAAGATAGTCTTTCCGCCATCCAGTACATTTTTATAACCCATGAATGACGTTGAATCAGATGGATGGTAAACGTATTGAACCATTTCCGGATTAAAGTAATTGACCACGCTTCCTATTGTTGCACTTCCACGCTTTGTTACAGTTGCGGAAAACTGCTGCGCTGTTGCTCCGAAAGCAAACAGCATTAAACAGATAATTGAGATATATTTTTTCATTTTCAAAAAATGTTTATTGATTAATAATTAGTATGCTACCATTACCATTTTATCTTCTAGGATTTTCACATCTATTTTAGATGCAAATTTCAATTTCCACAGTTCATCATCCATATTGTACCATGATTTCACTTCAGTCAATGAACCTTCATCCAAAGTACCAACCGGCTGATTTCCGTTTGCAATCAACACCGCTCTGTGTGGTAAATTGTATTTTGTACCATTGTCGAAGAATTGGCGGATGCTTCTGTCCCAGTCATCACGAACGATGATTGGAATTCCACGATAATTGTCTTGTCCTGAACGTGCCGCTTCATCAGCGTTTAAAGTGTGTAAAAATCCTTTGTCTTCTCTGAATGCAATCCAGTTGTTGTACAATGAACGTGTCAATTCAAAGTGTAACCCTTGTTGACCAAACATTCTACTGTCTGCATTTTCGTACATTGAACGCATAGTGGTTAATGCATCACTTGCACCAAGTGCTAATTGTGCTGCATACGTTGCCTCTGCATTTTTAGCGATTGCTACTTTTTTGCTAGAATCTGCTGTTGCGATTGCAAACAACTGTTTCCATTTACCATCTATACAGTTGAAGTTTTCCACTCCGAAATCTTCAGAATCTTTCAATGTACCTGAATCGGTAGTCAATGCGATTTCAGTATCTCCAAAGTCGATGTATCTCCAAAGCATTTCTGATAATGCTTGTTCCGCACTTGCTAAGATGAAACTTGCTGTTTCACTGCCAGTGATATCGTTTAATTCATTTGCTTTTTGTGAGCGTTTGAAAACTTTAAATAACGGGTCCAAATCCGCATCACAGTGCTCTAATTTGTCACCAATTAATTTTGGTGTCCACACTTTTTGTGATGTTGGAATTTTCTTTCCTGTTGCAGTTGTTCCGCAACCAGTTAAACATTTACCCAACACCGGCATGTTACCGAAAATTGGAATGTTTTTGTCACGCTCGATGCCTGACATTACAGTGTGAATAGAGTTCAACTCTTTGCTGTTGTACACTAATTCAAATACAGCTTCGCTGATTGATAACGCTTCATCATTTTGAAGTGTCAGGTCGGTTACGTCTAATATTGTTGCCATTTAATTTAAGATTTTAAGATTTATTAATTTTTGTTTACTTTTTCTTGAAGTTTTTGCTTATCGATTGTGAATCTTGATTCACCTTCTTTTTTTGCTTTTGATTTTCCTGCACCGATTGCTTCCGCTTCATCCGGTACATAACCAGATTTAATTTGTTCACCTAAGAAATTAACCGATGCTTGTAAATCTTTGATTTCGGATTTGTGTTTTTCCTCAACCGCTTTCAATTTTTCATCGAATGATTTTTTAAGCGTATCAATTGATTTTTGCACATCTGACATTTGTGGTTCTGCCGGTGTATCTTCAACCGGTTTTTCTTCTGCCGGAATGATTTCTGAAACTTTACCATCCATCACCATTAATTTTGATGTATCTGGCATGATGTATTCACCATCCGCCGCCGGGCTTCCGCCGATTGTTACGGCATCACCTACAGCCGGTGTTTCGTTATCTGTTTCTATGGTAAGAACCGCACCGGATGCATCTGTCAACTCCAATGATTTCTGTTTTGCACCTAATAAGATTTGTAAGGATTTTAAAATACTCATGCCTTTGTTTTTTGAATTGTTAATATATTTTTTGAAGAATACTTGAATTGCTTCAGGGTTTTTGTCTAATGATTTCAGGATTTCCGGATTGTCATCTAAGAAATCACTAAGTTTTACACCTAAATCATCATCATTTTTGAATAAACCATCTGTTGCGGCTGGTGAATCCACGATATCTGAAGCGATAAATCCGCCTTCTTTAAGCGATAATTTGTAAACTGATTTACCTTCGTGGTCTGTTTCTTCAGCATCTGCCATAAAAACGATGCTGTTTCCGAATTTATCGGGATGGTTTTTAGCCATTTCGACGACATAATCGTGGTAGCTTATGCCTTTGCCATCAATTTGAGTCTTTTTAGCGAGGTCAGAAATGTATAAATCTGCTATGGCTTTGAACTTTCCATCTTGTTCAACGGCTCTGAAGTTGTGATAATCACCGATATAAGTACCTAATGAATCCTTGCACATATTAGGATGACCACCACGGCATTTAATGCCAGTATTAGCCATGTTGCCTTGCGCTGCGATAGATTTAATGAAGTCATCATCCATTAAATCACCAACTTTATCAACTCCAGATTGAACAATTACAACGTCTTTGATAACTGTTGCTCCATTGATAACAGCAACCGATTTGGATTGTGTTTCGTAGAAGTTAACAGATTTAAATCTCTTTGACATTGTTTTCTTGTTTTATCAAAACGATTATTTATTATTCGTTTTGATTATTATCACAAACTTATATTATATTTGTAAGTAGAATTAAATAGTAAAGTTTTGAATGTACTTTTTCACATAATGCAAGGATGGAAGAATTATACTTTCCCTAATAAACAAGTGGAAGAATCCGCAAAAATCAAAGCTGAAATCTGTGCGAAATGTACGCATGCAGTAAATAGTGTTTGGGATGAAATATTACCCGATACAACACTCCAAGAAGTAAAAGGAATGAAATGTGATTTGTGTGATTGTCCGCTTTCTACATTACTGCGAAGTGAAAAGAAGTGTGAGGATGGTCGGTTTTAAATCACACTTTCCATCGTCTTTATAGCTTTGTAAAAAGTAACCTTTGATTTTACTCTGAATGATTGCATTACCTTTTTCCGTGCTTCACCTTTTTCACCATGAAAACTGTTATCTTCCTCTAATTCTTTAGGAATTAACGCACGGTATTCACGCCACATCTGGTAATTTCTTACACTTAAATAATCCATTAAACCATGCTTTACCAGACTGTCACCAATTTCATGCTTGAAGAATAAATCTTCCAATACTTCGCCAACTAATTTTTTAGATATTTGCGCCATCTACTAATGAATTATATTTTCCTGTTTCTGAAATTACATCTGTCACTTTTGTTACTATCGTAACATTTCTGAATGCAGTATCAACCGCTTGTAATACTACGCCAGCTATATCACCACCAGTTAATGAGCGTTGCAATAATCCGCCATCACCTACCAAGCCGCCTTCTTCATAGAATCCTGAATTGTTTGCCGTATGGAAGCTTACACCGCCATAACGCTGATTTATATCTGATAGCCTACCGATTGCACTACTTGCATTTCTATTTAGCACATACCAATTCTCACCTTGCTCTAACTCAACCACATTTCCATCTTCACCATAGTATTTTGTTCCGCCAGAACTGTGTCTATTGCCGCCAGCCGTTGCAGCCTTACCACCGCTTTCAAATTTAGTCGGTACTTTTACTATGTTGGCAACGTTTGCAATACCAGTTCCGATTGTTGTGGCAATAGCAATCGCTTTCGTGATCGTGTTTAATGGTTCGGGTCCTGAAGGTGGTGCCGCTAATACTTGCGAAACACCTAAATAAGTATTAATGGTTGCCTGTGCAATACCAGCCGCTTTTCCAGCAGCCGTGTTTTTACCAAGTAATTCACTAATCTGTCCGAGTCCATCCGCCAGGCTACCGAGTTGAGCGCGTTGTACTTCTTTTGCAATGGCAGCCTTTGCCAGTTCATACTTCTGATAAATCTTATTTCTGTCGGCTCCGATTTTCTCAGCTGCTGCAATCTCAACGGCTTGCTGTCTGTCTAACTGCTCAATCTGAAGTGTTAAGGTATTCTCACCATTAAGCCTTCTTATTTCAAGTTCGTTTTCGTAATCAGTAGCAATACGCAATCTGTCTTCTTCACGTCTGGCAGTAAGTAAATCGTTTGCTTCATTGGCTGCATCAATTTTATCTTGCTGTACTTTTTTGAAGTTTTCTAGTTCCGCATCAAAGTGTTTTTGTGCATCTTCAGATATTCTTAAATTACGCTCTTCAACACCTTTTTCAAACTCGTCCTGTATTTTAATAAGATCCGTTTGGTATTTGGTTTCAGATATTAATTTTTGAGCCAATTGCTCATTGAGTAAATCAATCTGAAGCTGATATCGTTTGGCTAACTCTGATTCGTTTTTGTCTTTACCGGAAATGGCATCTTGCAGGTCCAACTCTTCCTGCATTGCCTTTAAAATAGCTTCCTGTTTTTGCTTAGCGAGTTCAGCTCTTTTCTTTTCTTCTTCCTCTAATTTCTTACGATATGCTTCCGCTTTTGCCTGACGTTTCTCTTCCAGTGCATCGGACTGGTTTTGTATTTTTTCCTGACGTGTCGTTGTTTCGTCTAATATTTCAATCTTAGCTAACTGTGCTTTTTTGTAAGCATCCACATCTTCCTGTGTTATTTTTCCTTGATTTAATAACTCGATGGCATATTCAACACCTTTTTGTTTTAATGCTGAAATTTCCTGTTTATTCAATTGAGCCTTAGCAGATATTGCAGCCGTATTGATTCTTAAATCTTCCTCAACCAACTTTGATTTACGTTCAAAGTCCTGTTGGTCAATACGCGCGGCTTCAGCCAACAAAGCCTGTCTTTCTTTTTCAGATAGACTTCTGTTTTTAGATTGCAATATAAGTTCACGCACTTGCTGATTTGCCTTTGCTGTTATTACTTCCTGAACTTGCATTGCATCCGCCAATTCCTGTTGTTGCTCTTTAAGTTTTGCGGCTTCTAATGCTGCAACCGCCATGCTTCCGGCTAACTGCTTAAATGAATCTATCGGGTTTGCAATAATAGTTCCCAATTTACTCATTAAATCACCAACCGATTTAATTCCATCAACGAATTTTAATATCGTAGTTTTTACCACATCAATAGCGGCACCAAATGCAGCGAAAACCTGCTGCGTTTTATCTACTACCGGATCAATCTTACTCAACCATGCAACAAGTAAACCGATTGCAATCACCAATAATCCTATACCAGTAGATGCAATTGCCACTTTTACCACGTTCATTGCACCGGCAAAACCAGTCGCGCCACCACTGGCAGCCGTTAATCCGCCACGAACAGCAACTAAACTTCCTTGCATTCCTTGCAATGAGCCTATTATATTACCGAATGTACCACCGAATATTCCCATGCTTTTACCAGCTTCCAATATTGACTGTGTGTAGTTACCAACATTCCTTCTATTGTCACCGGTTGCGGCTTCCTCTGACTTTATTCTTTCAGTTAAAAGTAGTTTTGCTTCAGCATATTTCTTGGCAGCTTCCGTGTTTTCACCATTCAATTTTGCTTCGTTCGACCATAATACAGAAATGGCTGCCAGTTGGTTGCGCGCTTCTTTTATTGTCAGATTATTGACGTTTTGCGTATCTGTGTACTTAGCCAACACTAATTCGTTTTCGCGTAACTGTGTGGATGCATTCTTTAATTGTGCATTCAGAATACTTATTTCCTTTGCATTTTCTGCTGGTTCTTTTTTTAGCAACTTCAGTTCCTCTTTTAGTTTTTCAACCGATGTTCTGGCATCAGTAGTATTTTTTACTAATTGATTCACATCAATATCCAGTTCGAGTAGTTTTATTTTTTCTGCCATTAGTTGATTTTTATGAGTTCACAATCTGACAGCTTGCCAGGTAAAAAATTATTGACTTTGTTTAAGTAGAAGTATGATTGATCCTGTTCGAGATAGATTATCTTGAACATATCCAAAAAGTAAATGTCGATAGGCGTGAGCCACAAAGCCACAGTTTTCTTGACCGGCCTTTGCGCCATTTTAATAAATTTAGGGTAGTATTTTTCCATAAGCACAGACCAGTGTAGTGTTTTGAACTGTGCGACTGCCTGTGTTACTGCGAAGTGAAACCCTATGTAGTTATCGCCGTCGCCGAAATCTAAAAAGTCTACATAATGCATAACCTTTCGCGCTACTATCATCTTATCGTTTGCATTCAATTCGTAGATAGGCACTGCGGTTGTGTCGGTCTGTGTGTTTTTGTAGGCGTGCACAGAGGATATAGTGTCCCACTTGTCATAAAGCAGATAGTCGCCACACGCCTCAATAATGCTTTTCATTAACTCACCCTCAGCCGGTATGTTGTCAATGTCGATAGCGAAGTCGCTGTCAGCATATCCGTTACCGTTCTTGTCGTCATCGTTGTAATCGTACACGAATTTATTAAGTCGGTAATAGTTCCCTATCGAGTAGTTTTCAGCCGTTTCCTTATGAAGCTTAGCGGTGTAGTCGTTAAAGCCAGCCACGCCGTTTAGTACATCTTCGATAGTGATGAACTGATACACGCCTTGTTGGTTCGGCTGGTAAATCATGCCGTACTGCTGCATAATCGCTTTTAAAAAATCTATCTGCTTAATCTTTGGCAGCAACTTACTGAAATCTATCTCTGAGTTGTACTGTAACACTTTGCGGCTCGTCTGCGCTATCGTTACTTGGTAGTTACCTATACGAACAGCTATAGCATTTGAACTGCTCACGTTATCGAGTTCGTAGTATATTTCTACTTCGTCGTCTTTGGTAAGCAGCAGACTCGCTGTCACCTCAAAGTTGTAAGTAGTGAAAAAAGCATTTGCAATATTAATTGCGTAGCTTTCTGTTTTCTCGAGAATACCGTTCACGTAAATTTTCATGCGGAAAAACTCGAGCGCCTGTACGCCCATGTTTGCTTTAACGGTGAATTGATAGTCGCCACTTTCCGGAACTGTGTACTTGTCCGTAGGCTCGTCGTAGTTGTCAGAGGGAATAGTGATAACCGACAAATCGATTAACTCGAGTACAGGCGATATCGGCGGCGTGGCGAATAACCATTCGAGATACGGAGGTGTGTATGCGGTGCGCCCGGCAAACTTATCCAAAGTGGTTTTCACCTCTTTAGTGTAATCGCGGGCAGCTAACATTATCTGCTCTTTAAACTCGTCGGTGTCAAATATAGCGCCTGAGTAGGTAAGCCCCGCTTCGCTGAAAATTCTTTCCCAGATAGTTTTAACGAACACCCACGGGAACTGCTTACCGAGGTCGATGCGTATCTCACCGGAGGCTGTACCGCCTCTGTAATAAGATAAAGTGCCATCGAGCGTTTCTGCTAAGGCGTAGACGTACCCGTCTGTATTCGTCCACGAAGCCTCCCACGCGGTATGGTCAAACGTATGCAACAAGTCTTCCCAATTCAAATCCGTTATGTACTTACCTTCTATTTTGCTGAAAAGGTCGTAGTTACCTGCGTAAATGATAATGTCATAATTTGCACGGTCCCGGGTTTCCATTATCAAGGCTTGTCCGTTAGTGGTTATTGGAATTCCATTGCTTACTATCCGCGCAGAAGCCCATTTGTAGGGACGTGTTGAAGTATTGCCAGGAACATTAAGCATTTCAGCAATAGCCATGTTGTTTGGAGTTTTCGGAATAGAAAACCTATTAGTATAATCAGCCTGACGTTTACGGATTTCTGCAATATCATTTATCTGCTTAGTCAAAGCAATCGCATCCTTTGTAAAAAGGTCAATCCGTTTATTATCAATGAATATCTCTATCATAACGACTGCGTATAATTGTTTGGTAATGTAAACAAGAAGGAAATATCAAAGATTTTCTTCTTATTATCTCGGTAGTCCTCTTTGAAATCATCCAATGATATTTGAATCCAGCTATCTGATAAAGCCATTGTTCCTTTTGGTTCGTTGTACAGATACACTATTGGTGAGCTGG
>ERZ650304.710-NODE-710-length-15394-cov-5.267358_pt1 | contig 15394 bp, 20 predicted proteins | sample MGYA00376240_ERZ650304 | MGnify/ENA primary metagenome ERZ650304 (study PRJEB26733, sample SAMN07839271) | wastewater metagenome | biome: small river; feature: stream; material: water | place: USA: North Carolina | collected 2016-03-01 ...
TTGAACCATATGGTCCATAACTGCGCCACCTTCGTGAACTTCACCGATCTTGTATGTACGACCTGTATAAAACAAAATACGTTCTGTAGTTGTTGTTTTACCAGCATCAATGTGTGCAATGATACCGAAGTTTCGTGTTTTTTCTAATGAGAATTCTCGTTCCATATATATGTTTTGGGTGTTGTGTGATCTGTCTTGTAAATGGGGAATAAAAAAAGCGCCCGTACGCTTGCAAAACTATACTGTATATGTACCTTTTTCGCAATAAACTATTGTCTCTTGGTTTCCACCATGCTATGATACACACGTTTCACCTATGGCAAACATTCTGCACAGCATTCAGGTTATCTCGGCAATCGCACTCATCGCGCTTGTACTGCTTCAACGCAGTCAAGGCGATATGGCGAGCTCTATCGGAGGCACCAACGCTTCATTCCTTCAGACACGCCGCGGCGCCGAGCGTTTTTTGTTCACCTTTACAGTCGTTATTGCGATTGTATTTGTCGCAACCAGTCTTGCAGTAATCGTTCTCTAAATCCATCCTGGTGAGGCTCGTCATTCATGGCGTCCTTTTCCTCATTCATCAAAACAAATAAATACCCGTCTCGTGACACCTTTATTAAACTCTTTGAGGGACCATTTTCTTGGTATACAGCTACACTTTCAGTTCTAATAGCAGTTACTATTGGATCAGCATATCTTCTACTTATCAACCTCAACGACAAGCTACTTGTGACAGTCCCCGCCCGTGGTGGAAGTCTCACTGAAGGAGTGATTGGCGCACCTCATTTCATCAACCCAGTTCTTGCTGCAACACAAACCGACGTCGGACTCACTCGTCTAGTTTACGCAGGACTTACCAAACATACTGATGACGGGACGATGGTTCCTGATATGGCAGAAGGCTATACAATCTCACCTGATGGCAAAAACTACGAAGTACGCCTCAAAAAGACCATTTATTTTCATAACAAAACAGCAATGACTGCGAGCGATGTTCTCTACACCTATGAAATGCTCAAAGATGAGACCCTTGATGTAAGTAATGCAACGTACTGGCAAAGTATTCAAATCGAAGAAATAGACCCGTACACAGTCCTTTTTCGCCTACCACAAGCAGACCCTACATTTTTGTCAAAACTCACGATCGGCATACTGCCAAAGGCAGTATGGGAACCAATTGCTCCAGCAGATTTCCGAACAGCAGCAGCAAACCTTGCACCAGTTGGTACAGGTGCATTCATGGTTGATGCTATTTCATACGAAAACAATATCCCTACAGAAATTATCCTCAAAGACAATCCGCATGTTGAAGAAAAACCATATCTTGATGAGCTCCATATTGCTTTTTTTGCAAACCAGGAAGATCTCGCTCAAGCATTCAATGATGGTAGTATTGACTTCACGGCATCACTCCTTCCTGCTTATATAGAAAAAATTTCAGATACAAATCTGAGCACAAAACGTATCGAGACAACAACCACTATTGCACTCTTGCGTACCAGAAGCGAACCAAATCTTGATAATGCAAGCGTTGTTGGGATTCTTAATCATTTTATTGACAAAAATGATATAATTGCTACAGTTGAACACGGTTATGGAACAGCACTCAACGTTCCCCAGGGAGGACTTCCTCTATCGTCTGATGACGCTCTATCGCAACTAAAACCGCTTGGATATGTTCTCGAAAACGGGATTTTGAAAAAAAGAGGAGTACCTGTACGACTCACGATTGCAATAGAAAACAGCGAATCAATGCTTGAGACCGCACACTTGTTGCAGCGAACACTCGGTACTATCGGTATCGGTGTATCGATTCAAGCATTCGATCAAGGCGCATTTCAGACAGGAGTACGGTCTGGTGAATACCAACTAATTATTACGAACTCATCAGATACAATAACTCCTCCAGGATACCAGTCAGTAATCCAACTCTATACCAAAACACTACCTTATGTTCTCAATGCTCGAGCAATCGGCATTGCGGAAACCATACCAATAGCTGCCGCAGAACGATACGACCATAGCACAAAGTGGTACGTCTACACCGAGAAACTATGGACATGGTTCGCACCAAAAGAAACATCAAAAGAAAAATAATAATTTACATACTATGGAACCAAACACAACAAACAACAATCCTCGTCCGCAGCACACACAACACCAGCAGCGTCCTCGTCCGAACAATCAGCAAAACCCTCAACACCCTGCACAACCTGGCGGCAAAAAGCCATTTGGCAAGCGTGGCAACTTTGGTGGTGGCAATCGTCGTCCGCAGCGCGCACCTCGTCGTCCAGCATGGCCAACAGCTGACGGTGTAGTTGAAACCGAGCGCAAGACCGCACATATTCCAAACATCGAAGCGGGTGTTGTTCGCATCATCCCACTCGGCGGCGTAGAAGAAATCGGTAAGAACATGACCGCAATCGAAATCGGTGATGATATTATCGTTATTGATGCGGGTATGTTCTTCTCAAATGAGAACACTCCTGGTATCGACTACGTCATCCCGAACACTCGCTACCTCGAAGAGCGCAAGGACAAGATCCGTGCCCTCATCGTGACGCATGGTCACCTGGACCACATTGGTGGTGTACCACTCGTACTCTCACGTATTGGCAATCCACCAGTCTACTCTCGAAACCTCACCGTTCTGATGCTTCAGAAACGTCAGAGTGAGTTCCCACATCTTCCACCACTGAACGCTATTGTTGTTGAAAATAACGAGGCGATCACCATGGGTAACATTAAGGTCAGATTTTGGGGTGTAACCCATACGATTCCGGACTCAATGGGTATTATCATCGAAACACCGCACGGTGCAATCGTAAACCCTGGTGACTACAAGCTCGATCAGATTGATGGCGTCGTCAGTGAAGCCGAAGAAAAAGCATACAAGGTCTTTGATGGGATGAAGACACTCCTTTTGATGACCGACTCAACCAACATTGAGAACGAAGGCTTTGCACTTCCTGAATCAAAAGTACACCAAGGCCTCGAGAACATTTTGCGTCGCGAGAAGAACAGTCGTATCTTTATGGCTGCATTTGCCTCTCATATCACTCGCCTCATCAAAGTCGTACAGATTGCGGAGGAAATGGGTAAAAAGATTGTACTTGAAGGCCGCTCAATGAAGACAAATATCGAGATTGCGATCCAAGCAGGACTGCTCAAGCCAAAACCTGGCACACTCATCTCTGTCGAAGAGATCGACAAATTCCCGCCTGACCGCCTTTTGATTCTCATCACCGGTGCGCAAGGTGAAGAATTTGGCGGACTCAACCGTCTCGCACAAAAGACGAACAAGAAGCTCGCACTTCACAAGCACGACACCGTGATCCTCTCAGCATCGGTAGTACCAGGTAATGAACGCCAAGTACAGGCAATGAAAGACGGTCTTGCACGACAAGGTGTCAAAATAATTTCATACCGTACTCCGGGTGAAGATTATGTACATGCAACCGGTCACGGCAACAAAGAGGATATTAAATGGCTTCACAACAAAGTGAATGAGAAGTTCTTTATCCCGATTCATGGCCACCACTACCACCTCCAGCTTCACAAGATCCTTGCGATGTCAGTTGGTATTCCAGAGCAGAACATTGTTGTACCTGACAACGGATCTATTATTGAGATCTCTGCTGACGGTGAAAAAATCTCTGTTCGCAAAGAAAAAGCTCCTGCAAGCCCAATGATGGTTGATGGATTCTCGATCGGAGACGAACAAAACGTTGTCATTCGCGATCGCCAACTCCTTGCCGAAGACGGTATGTTCGTTGTGGTTGCAGTACTTGATGCACGCAGTGGTGCACTCAAGAAATCTCCTGACATTATTTCTCGTGGATTCGTTTATCTTAAGGAGAACCAAGAGCTTTTGCGCCAAGCACGCATGCTCGTCAAAAAGACCGTTGAATCAGCACCAAAAGGAAGTGATCAAAACAACTATGAAAATCTCAAAAATGTTGTTGCTGAAACCCTCGGCAAATACCTCTTCCAGAAAACCGCAAAGCGCCCACTCGTCATTCCGGTCATTCTCAGCGTATAATAGGGTCAATGACTCCACATCGAACGATCTTTCTTGCAACGTTTTTCTTTTCGCTGCATCTCGCACTTGTCTCATATATAAACTCAAGCGCCCTTGCGACCTTCATATCGGGAGGTGCTATTAGTGCATGTTTTGCAATTGCATCATTACTCTCACTGTCTCTTGTGGAATATGCGCCACATATCTTGCGAAAAGTAGGACTCAGACGGTTTGCCGGCGCATCACTCATGCTGTCATCATGTGCACTGTTGGTACTTGGGTTTGCAACACATAAACTCATCTTCGTACCATTGTTTATTCTCTATTTCACTTTAAACACGAGTATCATTTATGCATTTGATATCTTTATAGAGCATTATTCAAAAAAAGGCGCAATTGCAACGGAGCGGGGACTCTATCTCACACTCAACAATGCGGCATGGGTAGTTGCACTTGCAACTGTCACAATCATCTCAACAAACTTTGGCTTTGATAGTGTCTACCTCCTTGCGGCCCTTGCAATGCTTCCAGCTGTCTTTCTCGTCACCTGGGGGCAAAAAGAATTCGTCGACAAAGCCTACACGATCATTCCGTTTAGAACAGGACTAAAAACAGTATGGGCACGACCACACATCAGACGTGCAATTGGACTTAATTTCATCATGCAATTTTTCTTTGCCTGGATGGTCATCTATGCACCACTGTATCTCACTGAGTACATCGGCCTTTCGTGGAAAACAACAGCAACCATGTTCACCTGTATGCTTGTTCCATTTGTATTACTTCAGTATCCTGCAGGTAAAATTGCGGATCGAATTAGACATGGCGAACGAACACTACTCATCTTTGCCACCATGATTGGGGGTTGTGCAACCATTATTTTTGCAACACTTGGTAAAGCACCTGCCCTTTACCTTGGGATAGCACTGGTGTGCACCCGTGTTGGCGCAAGTATTATGGAAGTCATCTGTGATAGCTATTTTTTCAAACAAGTTACCGAAGATGATGCGGAGAGTGTAAGCTTTTATCGGACAATGACACCACTTGCGTATCTTATCGCCCCACTTCTCGGTGTGATTACCCTTTCATTCACTACCCTGCAAGGACTCTTTATGATACTCGGCACCATCATGCTTTGTGGCACAATTCTCTCTATCAGACTCGATACTACGCCTTCGCAAGGGTAATTTTCACCGTTCGGAGTACTCCTTGATGGAGGACTTCAAGTGATATAGTTGATCCAACTGCTTTGGTTCGAACAATACTTGCAAAGTCATGTTTCTCATCAAGGAGTATACCGTTCACCGATATAATAACATCGCCTTCTACAATACCTGCATTTGCTGCAGGTGAACCCGGCTGAACAGCAGGACTTCCATCAGGACCAGGTATCACTGCGACACCTGCTGTTGCTGTAATACTATACGCGCGCTTGATAGCAAGATTCAACGGCTGGTAGCGGATGCCGACAAACGGACGGACGATACTTCCTGTTTTTTTAATCGATGCGACAACTTCATTTGCACTTTTTGCAGGAACAGCAAAGCCAATTGATTGTGATCCTGATGCCATTGCAACATTCACACCAATAACTTCACCTCGAAGATTTAATAGCGGCCCACCGGAGTTCCCCGGGTTAATGGCTGCATCAGTCTGAATCACCTTATCGAGAAATTCAACACTACCACCCCCACTTGCAGTGATTGAACGTGAAAGCCCAGATATAACACCAACTGAAATCGAGTTTTTAAATTCACCAAGCGCAAAACCAATCGCCACAACACTTTGTCCAAGATCAAGTTTCTCAGAGTCGCCAAATGGCAGCGCGACGAATCCTGAACCCTGCACCTTGAGCACTGCCAAGTCGTACACCGGATCACGATCAACAATAGTTGCTGGGTATCGTTTCCCATCCGTAGTAATAGCAACAAATGTCGCATTTGCACGATCAACAACATGGCGATTTGTCATAATAAGCCCATTTGATGATACAAAAAATCCACTTCCTCCACCGGAGATGCGAGTCTTTTCACCAAGAAGCGCAGCAAGTCCCGTAGCGGGTACTGATACTTCAATAGAGACAACGCTCTCATTTACTTTTGCAACAACTTCGGTCACGGTGAGGTCTTTTGGACCCTCAGGAACTACTGGCAACTCTTCAACAGTAGGAGCTATCACTTGATCAGCAATACTAGACGTAGATATCGGAATATTCGAAAGGATGATTGCAACGATACGTGCCCGATAGTGCCAAACAGCTGCGCCCGCAATGGTAATCACCATTAGTGATGAGAACATGCTAACACCAACTACTTTGAGCCAGTGTTTCATCTTTTTGTGCCGTTTCCAAAATTCTTTCATGGGTAGATTATAACAAATACCTCCCTTTTTCTTTTTGTATAAAATCTTCTTGTAGCAAATCTTCAAGTACTGATTCGATGGAATCTTTTTCTTTTTCCAAGATATTCACAAGCTGCACAACTGTCTTTGGGCCACTAATCAAAGCCTTCATAATACCTCCGCGAATCTGACGTCGAGATCCCTCAAATTTTGACTGCTTGATATACTGCTTGCTCTTGCGATGAACCTTACTACCCGTACTTTTGAGATAACTGCCGTAGTCCATAAGTGCCCAGTACCACGCTCGGGGATTTATCTTATCAACAGTTGCCTCAATACTAGGCATAAGCTCGGCATCTGACACTGTTTCTCGAGTAGGAAAAAAATGGTGAATATACACCGTCCGAATATTAGTCTCAATTAACGCATCAGGTATATTATATGCAAATGCGGCGACTGCGCGTGCAGTATACGGACCGATACCGGGAAGCGCGAGTAATCCCTCGATAGTTGTTGGAAATTTTCCTTTATGTTCACTGGTCACTACCTGTGCCATATGGTGCAAAAATTTAGCACGGCGATTGTAGCCAAGTCCGCTCCATTCAATCAGTACATCACCAAGCGGCGCAGATGCGAGCTTTTGCACGGTTGGAAAACGCTTCAAAAAAGACGTATACTTTTCAATCACGCGAGGCACTTGTGTCTGCTGGAGCATGATTTCTGAGACTACAATCCTGTATGGATCAGTCGTTTGACGCCATGGCAAGTCATGTCTTCCATATGACCTAAAGTAGGTGTATACGTCTTTAACGAATCTTTTTTGAGCGGCGTCCATACTTGATGATCATACCCGTCAAAAGCGAAATCGCAAGGAGTACACCAAATAACACTCCAATTCTTGAGAGAAGACTGTGCTCAGAGCCACTATAAACATCACCGGTTGCCCACCCAATAGCTCCCAGATACAGTGCTCGTATAAAAATACCAATGAATGTTGAGACGATGTATTGCTTGGGTGGAATACGGAGCAATCCCGCTACAGCAGTAATGATCGTGTTTGGTAAGAGAGGGATAAATCGGAGCATAGTGATGAAATAGATCGTGGAAGAACGATGTACCATATCAACACGAGCTGCTTCGATTTTGCGCTCTGAAAGAAGAAAGTATTTGCCAAAGCGATGCAGTGCTGGACGTCCACCGTAGTATGCGAGGAAATAAATTACTAGTGAACCAATGGCGACACCAAGCGCTGATGGAACCGCAACCCAAAATATGAGCTTAACTACTCCTTCCCATCCAAACGGTAGTTCAGAAAGGAGGAAAAATCCTGCACCCGCTTGTACTAGTACTGACGGTATGACTACAATGATTTCTTCAATGATTGATCCCAGAAAAACACCAAGTATACCCCAAGCTATGATCGCATGTTCAATCCAAATGGTGAGTGCACTGAGCATTTAGTAACCACCTTTCTTGAGCCATTTACATGCATCCTCGTCACCTTTTTCACAACGTTCACGCATCATTTTGATCTGATCATCACCAGTGAACCCTTTAGATTCTTGCCATTCCTTACATTTATCTTCATCTTCGTATGGACACTTTTCGCTCGATGAATCACTTGAGACTGCAAATCCTACCCCAAAGCCAAACTGTGATGGTCTGGTATCAAGTTTATTCGCATAGATTTGATATGACCCTGTGTCAGCACCTTCTGTAAGACCGCCTGGAGCAACATACACATACCCATAGCCATTTTTACCATCTGATTTCTTGTCTCGCGCAAGTGTTGCAATATATGGTTTGAGCTGTTGACTGAGTTTATCCCAGTTACCACCAGACAGTACTTCAACTTCAGTGATACCATCCTCTTCTTTTCGAGGATCTTCACTTACTACTTCATCCTGGAGTTTTTTCTGTGCGTATGCAGTCAACGGGATAAGTGACGCTAATCGCTTGTTCAAAAATGAGGTACCTACTTTCTTGTCTGATTGATAATCATACGCAACACAATCAGGATTACCGGCGTTTGGTTCAAGACATGCATCATTACCAAGATCAGGTGCATGCCCATGATCATTTACATACAACTCAAGAGCGCTATGCATCTGCTGCACTGCCTGCATACGACTTGCATCATCACTTTTCTGACGGGCACTATTGAGTGAAGCTACAACAACAGCGGCCAAAATACCGATAATAGCGATCACGACCAAAAGTTCAATAAGGGTGAAACCACGGTTTTTATTCATATGCCTATAGTGTATCAAATCAATACTAATAAGGGTACTTGCGAAGCCCAAGCCGGAATGTCACAAGAGTCGCTATAGGATGAACAATATACGTAAACAGAATCCCTGCAAGTGCAAGCTGCCAAGAGATGATACCGATACCACCAAGTACAATACCTGTCATTACCATATAGTCCCCGTGGTCAATACCAATGACAAACTGGCCATCACCTTTCCCCATTCGTCGTTTTATAAAACTACCCACCAAATGCCCGAGGTACACAAGGAGCGGTATTGCATACAGCATGGCATACGAGGTACAAGAAATTGCATATGAACATACTAGTGCGACACCAAGACCTGGGAGTGTGGTTGAATCCCCGAGCAATCGACGACCGTCGCGCAGCAGTATTCCCCCATCAACTGGCACATCATAACGCGCGAGTGAAGACAAACGTGTCTTGAGCACATAGAGCAAGTTAAAGGCAATATTTGTCCCCCATGTAAATCCTATATAGAGCGCAAAATGAAAAAAGGTTAGATTCATGGAAGAGTAATTTCAAGTGCAAAATGGTCTATACCACTGTTTCGGATTGCATCACCGATGACATTAATCGTCTGTGGTAAACAAGCATCAAGCACAACTATCACATCAGTGTGCCAGACACCATTCATCTGAACACTTTCTTGTATCTCGATACGATATCCTACTTCATCCACAACCTGGGCCTTAACTAGATCAGCAGTGATAAGTGTCCCTCGTATCACTAATGGCACTGCCTCAGGGAGACAGGTCTTCCATGGAACTTGCACGGGATGGTAAGTTGGATTAACACCTTTCGTAAGTGTTGCGAGTGTAGTGTTCGTACCAGCACGTTCAAGTACGACTTGTTTTTGTATTTTGTCATATCTGTAATAAGCTTCACCTTGGGAGATCGGCGTATGAACATATGAGACAAGATCTCGGTCACTAGCTGATACGGTCCACCAGGCCGCAAGAAAAAGAATTGCAACTGCTGTACCCATTCGACGATCCAGGTTACGTTCACTGAGGATAAACAGCATTAGGTAGAGTGACACAAGTGCAGCAATGCCAATATATCGGTTACCAGCACCTGTAGTATGCATAGTAAAAAATAACCCAACCCCAAAGAAAGTAAGTACTATTGCCAATATAGTGGGATACCAACGAGTAGAAAGGCTATGCTTAAGTCGAGCACCGTAACATACTATCACACATACCGCTATTGCAACTGATGGTACAAACAGACCACCATCAATCGAAGATTTCACGAGTGAAAAAATAGCCACTGCATACAAAAGTGTATGTGCAACAATCTGACGTCGTGTATATCCTGAAAGCAGCGGTCGAACACTAATAGCAAATTGATAAACGCTTTGAAATAGTACCCATACCAAAAGTACTCCACCTAGTACTGCGATAGAGGGTGGTACGAAATCAATATATGCAATTCCAGCATCAGTATTTACCACCGAGAGATGGAGCAGTTGCAAGAGTTTTCCAATAAAAACTTTTGCAAGATGGATATGTGAAATCGTCGAACTCGACAATGCATCGCCTGAGAATGTAATAACAAATGCATCATGAGGAAGTCCAAGTGTTTGAATATACCAAATATGTAATAAAAGTCCGAGTAGGAATATGGCTCCAAGTGGGATATAAAACCATTTCCAAGACAGGCGAGTATTATTTTTTCGCGAAGGAATAAGTAATGTGACAAAAAGTGCCACAACAAATAAAGCAAAAAGAATTGCCTTACTCGTACTCCTTCCCCCTGCAAAAAGATTTACGAATGAATGCAAAATGAAAAACATGAGCAAACGAAGTTGGATTATTTTGATCCACCATCAAGACCGTAGCCGAACATACCATCCTTAGATTCAAATTTCTTTGCGTAGAGACGATAACTTGAAGAAGTACCGGACGACTGTGCTCCTGGCGCTTCATAGATATAGCCATATTCACTACCATTTGCAGACTTTGCATCACGTGCAACGGCTGCGATATACGGTTTGAGCTGCTGTCCAAAACGATCCCATTTACCCCCAGAGAGCGTGACCAGTTCAACCGGAGTATCACTATCTTCATTTACAGGAGTGAGCTGACCAAAATCACCACCCTTTGTTTCCTCTCCTGCCATGGCAGGACCTCGCTGTGCATGCGCAGTCAGTGGTGTAAAGAGTGCGAGCGAAGAACGCTCTTGTGAGGTCAATGCGAGAACTGAGTCATAGTCATAGGCGATACAATCAGTATTTCCACTTGGTTCAAGACAACCATTGATACCTAAATCAGGAGCAACACCATGATCATTGGTATACATCTCTAGGGCGGTATGAATCTGCTGAATCTCTTGCATGCGTTTGGCATCACGACTCTTTGCACGCGCACTGTTGAGGGACGCAATGACGACACTTGAAAGGATACCGATAATAGCGATCACGACCAAAAGTTCGATAAGGGTGAAACCCTGTTGTTTTTTCATATGTTTCAAGTATAGCAGTCAAAAACACAAAATCCACCCTGGTTATAGGGTGGATTTTGTGTTTTTGACGAACGTATTATTTGATTGGATTTTCTCCACGAATCAAACGAATAAGGATCATAATGATCGCAACAACCAACAAGACGTGGATGAAGCTTCCAATAGTATATACCCCAACAACACCAAGAAGCCAAAGCACAAGAAGAATAACTGCGATAGTAGTAAGCATAAGATAAAAAGACTTATTGAATAATAATTACTCGAGTGACAATGTATCCATTACAGCACCAAGTGTACGGTTCACGAGCCCACTATCGAACACTTTGATTCCCTGATCAGGATCATAGTTTTCAATGTTGGTTGAGTGAACGATCTGCTCAACTGCAATACATGTCCCATTTTTGATCGCACGATAGCTGATTGTTTCGTAGTAATTGCCCGCACCAGCATCCCCAAGCATAAACCCAGTGAAGCCTTGTGGCGGTATCGGGAGTGGCGACTCGCCGTTTTGTGCCACCAAGCAATTGTTCACTGCAGTCTTGTCAGTACTTACACCGACAGTAATAATTGCATTTGAAAAATTGGTTGATGGCTGAAATGTGCGTGGAAGCAGTAGTGTGAAGAGCCGGACACCAGACTGGGACGAATTATTGCGCCACTGATCACCTTCTTTTACTTGCTGCACAACAAACTCACTGCCATAAGTAAAACTCACGCCATACATATCATCATGGTATGTATGAGAAGTTTCAGATAGAACAGGAGTCTCAACAATAGGTGCTTGCACTTCTTGCTTGATACGCGCTGTTTTTGATAGCGGAGCAACTACTGCGAGCAAACCACCGACAATAACAATCACTGCGATACTGAGTGCTCTATTCATTTGTTTTGTATGATGTTCCATGGAACAAGTAACGCTTTGTACTAAGCGCTCTCTATAGTGACGACCGAGCGGCCGAAACCTTTCTTATTTCTTTTTCGTAGGAGCTTTTTTAGTAGTAACCTTTGACGCTGCTTTAGTGACTACCTTTTTAACCGTCTTTTTTGCACCCTTTTTGGCATCACCCATGATTCCCTTCCAATGCTTTTTGAGGGTTGCCGCAAATGCGACAACCTCATCTGCACTGATTTTGCCAGACTTCTGATATGCAGCAGATACCTTATCAACAATCATATTGTATGCAGACTCAGTCATATCCTGAGCATCCTCCATTTTTTCAACGATTTCACCTTTCATTTTTACCATCCACCCCTTGAGCTTAGTACGGTTTTTCTTTCCTTCGGGACCGAAGAAATAGTATGAGATCGCTGCGGCAGCAGCAACACTGGCACCAATGGCAACAACAGTACCGGTAGACACCCCTTTCTTTGATGATTCTTTTTTCATATATGTATATTTCGTCTAACTGATAAACTGTACTCTTTATCTAAGTATACTACTTTTTAGCTTTTCCGAAGAGAAAACGGAATGCACGACTATGACGCAAGTCGTGGATTAGATCCTTGGTATCACTACTGATTGCAGCGACATCTTTTTCAAGGATGGTGGTAATGCGAAGCACGCTTCGAAACAGACGTATCACATAGACAATTGCGATAGCAATAAGACCCCACAACAGCACAAATCCAATCGTAGCAATAAAGAAGAACAGGTCTGCATGTATGAGTGTTTCCATATATAGCTAGTATACACGCTTTTTACCTATCGTACCCGGATCAATCAGTCGGAGCGCTCTGCGATACCTGCTCTTAATCGTATTAATAGAAAACCCTGTTTTAGCACTGATCTCCTCAAATGTCAGCTGTTGCTCCAGCCGAAAATAGAGCACTTCTTTATATATGGGTGATAGTTTATCAATTGACTGCCTGAGGTGACCTATGCGCTCTGTAGTAATGAATTGTTCATCTGGAAGCGGTGCCGGATCAGCTATGGTATCAATAAGTACATTTCCTGTTGAGCTATCAAAGTCTGATATAGTAGGAATTTTCTTTTTGCGCAGATGATCAAGTGCGGTGTGGTGCGCGATTTTGTATATCCACGGCTTCAGTGATATATGCCCACCAACACGCCCGATACTTCGCCATACCTTAATAAGTGTTTCTTGTACGATGTCATGAAGCTCGATTGAGCCTCGAGCAAACCTCCGACAAAAATAGTACAAGGGCTTGGTATAGCGTTTAACAAGCGTTTCAAACGCCTCCTCATCACCAGACCGGTACGCCACAACAAGTTGCTCATCGGTTTCCATATACACAGTATACGCGAGAAAGATCTAGTGTACTGCTTTATTGCATAATGCGATGTGCAATAATGACTGCGTCGATCGCAAGGGTGTCATCAACACTTGCGATGAATGGCAAGTTTGGAACAGCGAGACTAAAATCACTGCGCTTGATCATGCCATGTGCAGTACCGCGCACTGTGTCGTCAGTGATGGTCGCATCAACAGCGAGTGCAACTGGTTTGGTTACTCCTGCGATAGTCATGTCCCCGTTTACGGTAAATGTTGCCTTGCCATTTGTTCCTTCTTTGAAGTTTGAAATACCTGTTGAAGCAAACGTGATGAATTCATTACCTGCTGTTTCTGATTTGAGGATAAATCGCGCAATTGCACCGTCGCGCTTTGCGTCATCTGTTTTAAAGGTCTTAGCATTGACCTTGATCTCTCCAAATGAATAGCTTGGCGCAGCCTTGGCATTATCAGGATCAGTCTTTACCAAAATATCACCCCCGACTTCTGACGTCGTACCAACAGCAGTGAATGGCTTGTCGCGGAGTATTTCCTTGATACTAAATGATACCTTTGATTCATCTTGTGAAATACGGTAAATATGCGTGTTTGGATCAGCGATCGTACCTGCTGGCATTTTCTGAGAGACAGTTGCAATGCCCTCAGTTGGCACTGTTGCAGGACGAGTTGCATAGAGGAATCCTGCCGTACAAAGAATAACGATTATCCCGATAATAGTAATAGTTTTTTGACTCATGGTAGTGAAATATTATGCTTGTAATGCGATACTGCTCAGTATACTATATCGACTATGAAGAAACTTATCTTTTTTGATTTGGATGGCACCCTTATTCCTGGTAACAGCTGGTATCAGTTCAACCTGTATTTCGGCATGTCTGAGACCGAGGACAAGGTACTTCTGGATTGGTATACACGAGGACTCATCACCTATGATGAATGGGACAATTTGATCGTAAAGATATTGGGTGAAAAAAATCAAATCACCAAAGACAAAGTGAGTGAATTTGTACAAACCATTGAACCCCGTACTGACGCCAAAGATGTCATCACGAAATGCAAAGAACTCGGATACACGACGATCATTCTCTCAGGTACGATGGAACAGATTGCCGAAAGTGTCCGCGAGCGACTTGAGGCAGATCATTCATACACGACCTCAACAATTGTCTTTCACGAAGACGGCACATTTAAAGATATTGCAAACGACAAGGACGAAGCTCCTGCAAAGCTCCGTATCTTTGAACGTATTTGTACTGAACATGGCGTGACACCAGAAGATACGATATGTATTGGCGATAGTGGCAACGACATCGCAATGTTTCAGAAAAGTAAAAAAGCTGTTCTCATCGGCAATTATGAAAAACTCAAACCATTTGCCTGGAACCAAATCACCGAACTTTCTGAGATAATCCCGCTTCTATAATTTCTGCTTTTTCTTCCCTTTTCAGACGCTTAAGTTCTGCTTCACGAGCGCGGGCTTCGGCAAGCGTTGCGACTTCTTCATGATACTTGAGCACGACAGGACGACGAATTTTGGTGTAATGGGCACCTGACTTTGCATGATTGTGCTGATGCACGCGACGCTCAAGATTATTGGTGGAGCCGACGTAATAGGTCTTGTCAGCACACTCTAGAATATAGACAAACATGAATAGTGCGAGTGTACACTTTATTATGTATTGAAACAAACCGTTTCAAATATTTTTTAATGTTCCGGGCAAATTATTCAGTAGCAAATGGTACATCTCCACACTTACTAGTGTGTTTCCACAAAGTACTGTATATCGCATCGATTCCAGGCTCTTTTACTGTGAACTCTCTTCCATCAATAAGTTTGATGGATACATCTAAGCTATGCGCTTGTGCTCCAGAAGCAATTTCACAATTTTCTGCAAACCGCTCTACATCCTGCCATGTGTAATTATTACTTTTGATTAAAGACCTGCTTTCCTGGTATTGAATAATATTTAAAAAGATTGAGCCAGTAAGTAAAAGGAGGGGTATTATTAAGATTTTTTTATTCATATTTTTACCCTAATTAAT
>ERZ650304.711-NODE-711-length-15384-cov-13.178485_pt1 | contig 15384 bp, 15 predicted proteins | sample MGYA00376240_ERZ650304 | MGnify/ENA primary metagenome ERZ650304 (study PRJEB26733, sample SAMN07839271) | wastewater metagenome | biome: small river; feature: stream; material: water | place: USA: North Carolina | collected 2016-03-01 ...
TCATGGGATACTGCTTTATCTAGTATACTGGATAATCCTGTAGCCGTAGCCAGACTAGGTGTTATTTGTAAATAATCTGTGTAAAGGTCAAAGATATTCATTAGCGATTCATCTTAATGGTTATTCTAAGATCAGATTTTACACAATCATGCACGGTTAGTGCGTAACATCAGTAAATAAACCATATTTTCAGCATTCCGTCAGTGCATTTTGACTTTGTTGATAAGCATAAGATATTCAATAATGACAATCATTTGCGTAATACTGTAGTATTTTACAACTATTTTATTGCGTAAAAACTCTATTTATTAGCATGTAATTTTGATGAAACTTTTCAAATGTTGGCTAATATTTGATTGTTCCATAAATGAAATGACATTTCCATTATTGAATACATACGATTTGTCGATAACAAGTATAATTATTTATGAAAAAGCATTTTTAGTCTAATTGCATCTCATGTGTAGTAACAGGGAATTGGGCAAATATCGTTTTATAATTTTTCCGTTATTTGCCGTTTTTTGATGTATACTTGTCATCAACACTGGGTAAAGCTGCAATAACAATGATTTGTTAAATTTAATTGGTAAAGGTTGGCATTAATGTTATCTGAACAAGAATCATTGCATGATGAATTTACGAAATTGTTACAAGATATTTATCATGCAATAAAGTTTGAAAATGCAAATTTTTCAAAAGTATCTGCAATGGCAAAAATTTTTGAGGTAAAGTTACTTGATTTATCAGATAAATGAAGTAATTAGAAAATGAGATTTATGGCAGAACATTAGCCTTTACTATATACATAGCAACATCAGCTATTATACAATATCCTTACCAGTAAACTCCCAGCCTCACGGGTTGCACCAGTTCCCAACGAAAGAACTCGACCATCAACAGGCGCCAGATATCTATGAATTACATCGCCAAATGCGTTGCGCTGTAGCGCGATTTCTTGATTTTGGACAACATCATCACCTAAGCTTACTTTGATTTCGGCATAACCACCAGTCACAGCCTTAACCGAGTGCATTTGATTACCAATAAAACTACCATAATTTGCTGCTGTGCGTCCAAGCGGGCAATTCAATATTTGCAAATGATTTAAAATATTTTTGATACCTTCAAGGGTTCGATTAATATATTCGGATTGGTAGCTGCGTGCTGCGCCAATTTCAATGGTGATAGCCGGAATCCCATGTTCGACAAAAGTGGTCTCAACAGTTCCTTTTTCACCTTCATCAATTTTGATTTGGTCGGCAGGAATTAGTTCTGCCATAGTTCTGATTGCGGCTACCCGATAATCTGCAAAAACAAATAGCGGGTATTCGGTATCGGTGGATTGGCTATGTAGGTCAATTGCATAATCACAATTATTATGCCACAAATGATTCCATAGTAGGTAAGCATGAATTTGGGCGCTATTGCCATTTTTATCACCGGGAAAAACCCCATTCATATTGGTAAATTCACCACTATCGGTAGAGGAGTACCACGTACGGCTTATGTGAAATAAAGAATTGGGCGCAGCCTGAATAACTCCAATAATACTTCCATTGAGCTGTGTTGCATCTAAGTTTGCAAATAATTGCTGAATCACCCGCGAACCATTTAGTTCATCACCATGGATTCCTGTATTTAGAAGTAGGCGTTTACCGGGATTACTTCCTTTGGCTACCATCACAGGCACATACCAGTGTTGCCCGATATTCATATTACTGCCTTGAAACATAAAACGATAAATTTTACCAGGTTCTAAATCATCAAGATTTAAATGAGTGATTACCGGAATACCACCGACAATATCTCCGGTATAGGTAGTGGCATGATGCTGTTGTGTATTTGACATAGTTCTCTTTTTTATATTTATAAAAGACATTTAATAAAGTTTGCGTAGCCTTCGCTATGGCGTAAGTACGCATAATGTTTTATAGTTGATTTGACTTTATGAGTTGCTTGAACCTGTACGGATTAATAAAACTTGATTCAATTTAACATTGTTATCAACCATTTGGTTATCAGCTTTAATTTTTTCAGCAGGTACAGCAAAACGCTTTGCAATCGAGTATAAGGTATCGCCGGAGACTACTACATAGTTGGTGAATCCATTCTTGCTGTCGCTATTGCTATTCGCGCTTTTAGCTGCAGTAGTGCCACCACCGAGCAAATCACTTACCATGGTTTGATTGCTATTAGAGGCTGGAGCGGCAACTTTAGGGCTTGCGCTGGCTGTTTGATTGTCGCTAAGTTTTATCGCCGCTTCATCGCCAATTGGATCAGATGAAGTTGTAGTCTGTGCTGCTGCGCTAGTATCGTTGTTTTGATTGCTGCTTACTGTGCTTGCTGCGGCTAGGGCTGCAATTCCATCACTGCTATTGTTATTAGTTGCAGCCGAATTTGAGTTGTCGCTACTTGCGGTATTGCTAGCTGTGACAACTGGGGCAATTGGTGCGGTTATTGGTGCAGGTGTATAATTTACATTGGATCCAAGCGCAGCTAAATAAGTTGGCTGGTTACTCACGGGTAATAGTAGTCGCTGTGCTGGGCTTACACTATAGCTGGTTGAGTTATATTGCGGATTAAGTTTTTTATTAAGCGCTGGCGATAAATTTGACATTGTCATAAAATCAGTAATTTTTAGTGGTGCTTGCGGATTAACTATTGCAAAATACGGCTGATTTGGTAGATTAGTTAATTTAATCCCAAACTTGCGCGGATTTTGGATGATGTTTGCCAATGCGATTACTTTGGGTACATATTGGTGGGTAACATCGCGTACATCCAAGTCATAAAAATTACGACTGCTAGAATTATTTACTGCAGTGTTGATATTTCCTTCACCCCAGTTATATGCAGCAATCGCCAATTCCCAGCTGCCAAACATATCATGAAGATACTGTAAATAAGTTATTGCAGCACGAGTTGATTTGACAATATCCTTGCGCTCGTCCAAATCTGAGTTTTGAATCATGCCAAAGCGTTTACCAGAGCTTGAAACAAATTGCCACATACCAGTCGAGATTGCCGCAGGCGATACCGCATTTGGGTTGTAGGTACTTTCGACAATAGGAATTAATGCCAGCTCAGTCGGGATGCCCCGACGTTCCATTTCAGTAACTACGAAATAAAGGTAGGGCGCGGCATTTTGCATGATAATATTAAAATATTTAGGACTGCTATAACGCTTTTCCCAATACTTTACTTCTTTGGTTTCACTGTGATCAAGAGCAAAACCATCACTCATCCGCTGCCAAAGATTGCTATCTGCACGGATTGGGCTTTGGTTAAGCTGTTGCATGCTAAGTGCTAGATTATCAGCTCGACTAGCAAATAATGCTGAGCATAACAGTATGTTGAGTAATATTTTTTTTCGCATTTTGTACTTATCTGTAAAAAGCTCCGATAGCTTTGGTATAATATGGAGCTAATTTAGTCTATATTGAAACCCGCTCATTAGTCAGGAGCTTTATTCGGGCTAATGCTAAAGAGTGCGTATGAGTATAGCTTATTTCTATAATATTATTGTAACTCAAAATGATTTAAAGTTGCAAGGGATTATTTAATCTAAATGACAAATAAAGAAATTTTGGTATTATTTTATACCACTACTGGTGCAACGAAACAACTGGCACAGCTGATTGCCCGTGGAATTGAGAGTGTTTCTGGCATGAGCGCCAGATTGCGAACAGTTCCAAAAGTATCCACTGTATGTGAGCAAACTGCGCCAGAGATTCCTGATAGTGGTGTGCCATATGTTAGTCTACAAGATCTAAATGAATGCGTCGGTTTGGCATTGGGTTCACCAGTACGCTTTGGCAATATGGCTGCCAGTATGAAGTATTTTTGGGATAGCACCAGCGGTGAATGGCTCTCAGGAGCCTTGATTGGTAAACCTGCCTGTGTTTTCACGTCCAGTGGTTCAATGCACGGTGGGCAGGAATCATGTTTGATTTCAATGATGCTGCCATTGTTACATCATGGAATGTGTATTGTTGGCTTACCTTATTCGAACGCTGAATTATTAACTACCCGTAGTGGGGGAACTCCATATGGAGTCTCACATTTGGCGGGAAGTAATGCTGATTTAGAAATCAGCAAAGAAGAAAAAGCGCTGGCTTTGGCGCAGGGGAAGCATCTGGCTCAAATAGCCTCTAAATTAAGTTAACTACCCGAACTATTTTGCAATAGCGTTGTTGCAAGGCTCCTCATTTACCTCTCGTGTAAACTACGTCGTCTTGCGCCTAGCTTTTGCTTCATATTTCGGCAGTTACGTAAGCACTTATAATTAAGGTATAGGAAATTTATGAAAGTATTAGTTTGCGCGAAACGCGTAGTTGATCCGAATGTAAAAGTTCGGGTGAAGAGTGATTTTAGTAATGTAGAAATCGAACATAGTAAAATGTCACTAAACCCATTTGATGAAAATGCGATTGAAGAAGCTGTACGCCTCAAAGAACGCGGTATTGTAACTGAAATCGTTGCGGTATCTATTGGTAGTGCTAAATGTGAAGAAACTTTGCGTAATGCATTGGCACGCGGTTGTGATCGGGCAATCTTGGTTGAAAGCAGCGAAAATTATGAGCCAATTAATATTGCTAATATTTTGCAAAAAATCGTAGCAACTGAACAGCCACAGCTAATCATGCTCGGTAAACAAGCGATCGATGATGATGCTAATCAAGTTGCGCAGATGTTGGCGGGGAAACTAGGTATTGTACAAGCAACCTTTGTTTCACAACTTGAAGTAAATGGAGATAGTTTGATTGCACGTCGTGAGATCGATGGTGGTACGCAAAAACTTGAGCTTAAATTACCTGCTGTAGTTAGTGCTGACTTATATCTTAATGAACCACGTTTTATCAAGCTGCCACAATTGATGCAAGCTAAGAAAAAACCGATTGAGAAAATTGCAGTAGCAGAACTTGGTTTAGAATTAAATGCACGTACCAGATTAGTTAAAGTTATGGATGGCGAAGTTAAAAAGCAATGTAAATTTGTTGACTCTAGCAGCGAATTATTAGATTTAATCAAGAAAGGTGCGATGTAAGATGAAAATTTTAGTAATTACCTCCGCCAAAGCGCAAAAACTAAATGATAATTTGCTAAATGTATTGAGTGCTGCTAAACGTATCAATGGACATTGCGATGTTTTAATTTTGGGCAGTGCGGATTATAGTTCCATTCAGGAATTAAAAATTGTTGAAAAAATAATGTTGTTTAATAACGTCACAGATGCGACAAATTCAGCAACTTTATTGGCAGGCAATTTAGCCGAAATAGTTAAAAATTATACACATGTATTAATCGCTGCAGATAGCTACGGTAAAGATTTATTGCCGCGTATTGCTGGGATTTTAGATTTAAGCCAGATTAGTGAAGTGGTTGAGATTGTTTCACCAAATATCTTTAAAAAGCCAATGTATGCGGGTAATATTCTGGCAGAAGTTGAGTCATTTGAAGAAATTAAACTGTTAACAATACGTGCAACTAGTTTTACGGCTTACAGTGAAGCTGGAAGTGCTGCTAGTGTTGAAGCAAATGACTTTACTCCAGCAAGCAATGATAAATTAAGTTATTTAGGTGAAGAATTAGTTCATAATGATACAATAGATCTTGCTCATGCCGAGCTGATTGTAACTGGTGGACGCTCATTAGGTTCTAAAGAAGATTTTGATAAATTAATTCATGGTTTGGCAGTTAAATTAGGTGGTGCCGTAGGTGCATCTCGCGCCGCAGTTGAAGCTGGATATGCCAGCAATGATTGTCAGGTTGGGCAAACTGGAAAAGTAGTTGCGCCTAAACTTTATGTGGCAATTGGAATCTCTGGCGCAGTACAGCATATTGCGGGAATGAAAGATTCTAAAACAGTGGTAGCGATTAATTTAGATCCGAATGCGCAAATTTTTGAATATGCCGATTATGGATTGATCGGCGATTTATTTGATGTGGTTCCAGAGTTAATTAGTAAATTATAAAAGGGAATGTTATGTTACAAGAAAATACACAAAAATCAATTGAAATCAGAGCCAGCGATTTACCATTGCAATGTCCAATGCCTGATATGCTTAAGTGGAATGCACATCCACGAGTGTTTCTAAAAATCGAGAAAGAGCCAAATCAGGAAATTACTTGTCCGTATTGCTCAACACATTATAAACTGGTGAAATAAACCATCTTGAACACGGTTAAGCCTTATAAAATACTAGTAATTGCGCCTTCGTGGGTTGGCGATATGGTGATGAGTCAGACGCTGCTCAAAATTTTAAAGCAGCAGCGTGGTGATGCTTGCCAAATTGATATTTTGGTTAATGACTGGGCAAAAGATGTTGCTAAGCGAATGCCTGAAATCAATCAGGTATTCATTAATCCATTCAAGCATGGTGAATTTGGTTTAGCTAAACGTTTTCGTCTTGGACGACAATTAGCTAAAGAGCGTTACGATCAATGTTTTGTTCTGCCAAATTCACTCAAGTCCGCATTAATTCCTTTTTTTGCTGGGATTAAACGCCGTACGGGATTTATTGGTGAAATGCGTTATGGTTTGCTTAACGACTCTTATCGTTTAGACAAGCAAGCGTTACCACTCATGATTGAGCGTTTCTGCGCTTTAGTAAATGATGGTAATAAACCTGTCAATATTCCGTATCCTAAGTTTGCCATTGACAAGTCTAATCAAAACAAAATCTTGCAAAATCTTGGTCTGTCTTTAGATAAACCAGTTATTTGTTTAGCTCCTGCGGCAGAGTACGGTCCGGCTAAACGTTGGCCAACAGCTCATTTTGCTAAATTATCCAGTCAATTACAACAACAAGGCTATCAAATTTGGCTAATGGGCTCGGCTAAAGATGCTGAGCTTGCTGAGGAAATTATTACTCAAGCTGTAATTAAGCGTGACATTCATAACCTTTGTGGTAAAACCAATTTGGTAGAAGTGATTGACCTGTTGGCTTGTGCTGAGGTGGTAGTTAGTAATGATTCTGGATTAATGCATGTGGCGTGTGCGGTTAATGTGCCAGTAATTGCGATCTATGGTTCATCGTCACCAGGCTTTACTCCGCCATTATCAGACAAAGCAGTTATTCAAAAAATAGAGATTGAATGTGCGCCATGCTTTGCACGAACGTGTAAGTTTGAGCATTATAATTGCTTGCAACAGGTCTTACCTGAGACTATCTTAAATTGCATCGAGCAAATAAAAGCAAGTTATACTGGAACAGATTTGAAATACTAGTAGGCGATAAGCGACGAAGCTTATGGTTAGTAAGTGAGGAGCTTAGCAACGACCTAGTATAATGAATATGTTTCAGTATATATGATATGATAACTACCGTAGATAACATGAGGAGATTTTTGTGCTACGACGCATTATTAAAACGATAATTCCGAGTAAGGGTGACATTTTTTTTAATTTGTTTGTTGAAGCGGCTGCCAATGTGCACGAGTCAGCTAATATTTTTACCGCGATTATTAATACTACCGATAAAGCGCACGAGGCACAATTATCATCTGATCTACGTTCTCAGCGGCAAAAAGCAGTTGAGATTAATAAGCGGGTATTGGTTCAGCTAAGTAATCAGTTTATTACGCCAATAGATCGTGGTGATATCCAAGAGTTATCAGTTTTACTCTTAAAGTTAACTAAGCGAATTGTTAAGATCAATCAAAAGCTTAAAATCTATAGCATTGACACAAAAGCCGATGATTGTCTAATCCGTAGCGCTACCACCTTGCAAAATATTACCAAAGTATTGGTAGATATCATGATTGCCTTGAAAAATGGTAATTATGAACGTATTTCTTCGGATGACCAAAAAACGGATGAGTTTGATGATAGCGCAGTTGAAGATCTCCGCCATGCCATGAAAGAAATGTACTCTGGTAATTACGATACGATTACTATCCTCAAACTTAAAGAAATTTACAAGAGTATCGAAAATGCAATCGATACCAGCGTTAACATCGCGGATCTGGTAATGCAAATTACAGTTAAAGATATGTAGAATTTAAACTTATACTGAATAAAGTACTCGTTTAATTATTTACCAGCGTTATGGTTAATGTGTACTTTGAATTTCCAATATACTATTGTGAAATTTTGCCATAAACTCGTTAGCAAATTCTAGATCTATTTCATCGCTGGCATAATCCAGCCTGAATGTAATTTGTTCATGTTGCAGCTGTTGATCATATACTAATCGCATTTGATAAGAAAGACTTTTAGTAAAGGTTGGCTGTGGTACAGATTTAACATGTATTAGGTCTAATGATTCAATGTTAATATTACCTTGAACGACTCCAGTGTTAATATAATCATTCTCCTCCCTGTTTAATAATTCAAGAATATCCATAAATAACATGTTTTTGTGTTTTATGGTTTCAGAGCGTTGTTGTTCTAAATTTGTAATCAGTTCTCCTAGTGACGGATTGCAACTGAAATCAAACTTGAAAAAGATGTTATTTATGAAACTCCCCGCCGTAGTCATGCAAGTTTTAGGGCGCATATTTAGCGGATAGGTAACCATAAACTTTTTTTGATGGGAAACAGCGGATAATAATTTTCCATATAGCGCGGCAATGACAACAAAGACAGTACTATTATATTTTATTGCAACACTCTTTAACGCCTTAACCGTGTGCTTTTCAATGGTAAAAAATATTTGTTCCATTGGATGAAGTTTACGATGAGGTGTAATTTTATTGGGGAGTTTAATAAATAAAGGAGTTCCATTTGCAAAGTTCTTCCAAAATAGTTTTGAGTATTCTGGGGAGAAGTTACTCTGTAGCGATTGTTCTATTTTGATATATTCTGTATAAGAATTAAAATTTGCTGGCAACTCACTGTTTGTAATAAACGAATTGTATGTGTCACTTATGAATTTGGTGATATTCTTGGCACATCCACCATCTATGACAATATGATGACTTTTTATTATAAAAAAATAAACATTATTTTCTTTGCTATGTTGAATTAGATAAAATTGCAATAGCGGATCTTCACATAAATTAAGCGGATAATAAAGTATGTGATCTAGTTCGCGCTGATGGTTATCTGGTCGGTTAATGATTTTAAAGACTAAATCAATGTGGTAATTAGCGTAAAAACATATTTTGCCTGAATGATCAAACTGAGCACGAAAAATTTCATTTTGGCTAAGTACCTGATCACAGCATTTTCTTAGTATTTGTATATCGAGATTACCACTTAGTTCAAAAACATACTGTAGATTATTTACTATATTGGCTGGTGAATTTTTCCATATATTAAAGAACCTTGCTTGATATCTTGATGTGGGTAACAATTTCACCAGATTATCCTTTATTCAAGTTATTAATCGCTAATTTAAAGCAGTTTACTAATTCCTCTAGCATCTTAGTGGTTAGACTATCGCGTATGATAATTTTCATAATTTTGGGGTGGCTTAGGTCGAACGATAATTGTGATACAGCAGTATACCATCCATATTTTTGAATAAATTGTGCAATATCGTCAATTGTAAATTTAGAATCCTGTTTTACATGCATTACTATTATTGGTATAAAGAATGCGCGATAAATAAATTCAAAAGCATCTAATTTAGTAAACTCCTTAACCAAATATTGGGCTTTTGCTATAGTGCTTAAATTTTTTTCTAAGTATCCATCATAACCTAAATGTAGTAAATTATAGTATTGCGCTAGCATACTTGAACTTCCACGAGAAAAATTTAATGAAAACTGTTCAAATTCACCGCTCAGATATTTGATTTTATAAATTATTGATTCAGGAATGTAGGCTTTATTTCTTATTACCAGCCATCCTACGCTAGTATAAACAAGACCGTACTTATGACCTGATGCGTTAATTGACATTACTTTACTCAGGCGAAAGTCCCACATATAATCGCTACGTATAAATGGATAAATGAAACCAGATAATGCTGCATCAATATGTAGTGGAATATTCCAGCCGTTAATTTGTTCAAGTTCTTCAAGTAAGCTGTTTATAGAGATTAGATCATCATCGTAGCCAGTCTGATGGCTTCCTGCTACGCCTACTACTAGAATTGTATTACCATCAATATAAGACCTCATATCTGAAGCATCGACAGAAAATCCTCCTCGACGCACTGGTACTTCTCTGATCTCGATTCCTTGATAATTAGCAGCCTTATACCATGCGGTATGCGCATTAGCTCCAAAAACGATGTTGGGGATTTTGTTCTGGTTTTGTGGCTGCTCCTGAAATCTAGTTTTTGCCGCTATGGTTGCTAGAAATATTGCTTCACTTGATCCAACAGTGCTGGAGCCCCAAGGGGAGTCATTTTCTTTAATATTCCAGAGGTTTGCTAGCATTAGCGCTACTTTTAGATTAATCTCAGCAATATTCGGGTATTGAGTAACATTTGGAAAATTAATTGCCAAACTTTCATTAATTATCTTGGTTGCATATTCATCCATTTCACTGGTTGCGAATATTGCGAGATTGTAATTAGGTTGTGCATCTAATTCTAGCTGTGTTTTAATTATGCGATATGTCTCTTTTTGAGATAGACCTTTTTCAGGAAATAGAGGTTCGCTCATATGGAGAATCTTTCTGAAAGATATTATTGGTTGGTTTTTTAATCAGTTATTAACAACATGATGAATGTTATATTTTTACATCTATCCCAGGATAGTCTTCGATATAATTTTCGCCATTTATACCATAATAAGTGACAGTTCGCGCTATAAAATCAACATCATAGCTTATCACGCCAGCATTCCATATTGCTTGCAAAAATTCGGGGAATGTTGTTAGTCCTTGCTGATCAGTCCTAATTGCAGAAATTACTTTATCGTGATTGAAACTTGGGATTTCTTGGGTACCACTAATAAGAGGTGTTCCTTGTTGAACAACTGAAGTATCGTCAATTTGGTAAACCGATTGGCATGAAGGTAATAACCAGCGATTGTGCTTTATACCTGATTGTCGTAGAATCTCTGCTAATACAGGAAAGCCACCTATTGCGGGACATATCGCCATTGCTCGTTTTTGTGCTTCAATAAGCTTATCTGTTATATTATTCATAATAGTTTCCTTTATCGAATTGGACTGGTGTTAAGTTGATGGATTTCAGAAAGTTTAATTAAAATGCTCATAAGAGTTTTTTGTTCATTTTTACTCAGTGAAGAGAAAAAAGCTTTGTCATTTTCATCCGCAATAGCAGCCAGAGCTGGAATCAGTTCTTTTGCTTTTGAGGACAACTCTATTTGAAAGCACCTCCTATCTGCTGTTGATTCAGTGCGAATAATCAGGTTCTTATGGACAAGGCGATCTACAAGCTTTGATACGGCACCGCGTGTAAGCCCGGTAAGTTCAGCAATCATACTTGATGAAATAGCTTCACTCTTGTCATACATTTCTCTAAGTATCACCCATTCAGCAACAGTGACTTCACTTGTTATAAGTTTTCTTGCAAATGAATGTGAAACTGCATTTGAAATGGCTCTTAGCCTATAGCCAATATGTGATTTAAGTTCGCTTGGTTTTTTGCTTACTGTCATTTTTAACCCTTTCTAGCATAAATTATAGTTTACTAGGAAACAATTGTCAAAAATTTTTCAAATAATCATGTTTTATTAGTGTAGTAATGTTAGCCGCAAAATAAAAATATAATTTGCGGTTAATGAATTATTGATATAATACAGTTTCTTAAGTATGTAATTTGATCTTTGGTGAGTAAGTTAATTCTTTGTCGCTTAAATTTTATACAGAATACATGATATCGTAATAACTTAGGATTTAATAATGGTCAAATATCTGGTAAATTGATTGAGCAATTAATTTATTCATCTGATTATCCCTACATTTAAAAGATACTAATGGAAAGTATCTTATTTCTAATTAGGTTAATAATGGTTTATTCCTTGGTAAGGATACTAGTCTAGTATTAGCAATGTTGTTGGTCAGACTATTTGGAATTTAGATTCTTATAGCCGCTTTGGGGGTAATATCGATTGTGCTCTTTATTGGACTAAAGTTTGGAAAACTGATTTGAGCGGAGTAAACTATTTTTATTTATTGCGATTGTAATAGATGGCCCGTGTTAAAAATCATATATCAATTTGATTTAGTAGTATACTATTTGGGTATATTAAATATTGCATGAAATGATGAAGTGATGTTTTAAAGTTTGCAATGTCAGTGAGCAAAAGAGCATGAGACCATGTAAAACAGAAGATAAATTTCAAACTGAATTATTAATGAATCAGTTAATCCATTTATTGGATATGAAGCATAGTTTAGTTCAATTAGCAGATAATGCTCTCTGGTGATAGAAACTTAAGATTCTCAGAGGAAAAAACTAAAGCAAAGAGGTAAGATTGAAACAATAATCAGGGTAATGAAATCGAAATGTAGGATAGATTTGAATCACCTAAAAGGAAAATACGTGCAATAAACTGAACGCTCACTTGGCAACTATTGCTTATAACCTAAGGATAACCCTAAGGGTTATTTTTTGTCTATTTTTACAAAACATCTTAAAAAATTGCCAGTTAGTGAAAACTAACCGGCAAATATTGGAGTATATTTAGCATGGACTAATTATTTTAGTAACTCACCATCCACATGTCATTTAATTCGCCTCGTGAAAATTGTTGGTTGCTATAGCCGTATCCGCCAAAAATCAACACATTTCCAGTTGTGTTATCTGTCCAGTGTACCAATGCTTCACGTCCGCCAATCTGATTATTTACCGATGAAACTGATTGTGTGCCATACACTCCAGCTTGATTTCCTTGATTGCTGCCACCCATCCATACCCATAATCCAGTGTATGGATTATATTTCCAAAAATCACCTAGGCGGTCATTGATAGTACCAGTCCCACCAAATAACCAGAAATTTCCATAGTTATCTATCCAGCTAATCATGTCTTCTCGTGCTTCTGGTAAGTTACTTAGAGATGGTACGCCAAGAGTGCCATAATTACCATTTTGCCCGGGCTGGTCTGAGCCGCTCATCCATGTCCAAGCTCCAGTTAAAGGATTATAACGCCATAGATCATTATAATTACTGCTGCAGCAACCACCAAATAGCCATAAGTTTCCATCTGTGCCAACCCATGCTGCTCCAGCTTCGCGAGGAGTTGGTAAATTATTAACAGATGGAACTTTTAGTGAGCCATAGTTTCCTGGTTGATTTGGTGTATCATAGCCACTCACCCAGCGCCACTGGTTAGTTGTAATATTATATTCCCACAAATCATTTATTAGACTGCAGTTGAATTGGTCAACCGTTACGCAACCACCAAATAACCATAAATTCCCGCTGGCGTCAATCCAAGTTAATGCGCTATCTCTAGCACCTGGAATATTGGCAGATGAGTATGAGCCTTTTGTACCATATACTCCGGCTTGATTGCTTTCGGAGCTTCCTGATACCCATGTCCATTTACCATTACTGGTATTATATTTCCATAGGTCATTTAGGTATCCACGGCTAGAGTTAATATCATAACCATAGCCACCAAATAACCATAAATTACCGTTATTATCAGCCCAAGACATTGCACTAGCACGAGCACCAGGTGCATTTCTATTTGACTCTGTCCCTTTAGTTCCGTAGATTCCGGCACTTTCCATGAATTGGCTACCAGCAATCCATACCCATTGATTTGATATCTTATTATATTTCCATAGGTCATTTAACTGACCAAAGTTACCACTTTGATCATAACCTTGTCCACCAAAAAGCCAGAAGTTATTATTTGAATCCGTCCAGCTACTTGCTTCTTCTCTGCCTCCAGGAGTACCAGAGTTTCCTATACTTGCGTAAATACCACTATTGTTAATAGTGCTTTCACCACCTATCCATGTTGCTAGTGTTATCGCTTGTGATTCCATCGAGAAGTTAAAAGTTTGTGGAATTAATGCTAAGTTGTATTTAGCATCAGTGATTCCATCTTTAACCACCAAATAGTAAGCTGTTGAGTAATTGAGAGTGCTTTCAGGAGTGATTAAATAATTATTATTTTGCAACTGTGAAATAGTTGTTGCAACCAAGATTCCCGTAGTGCTTTCAATATGAAGCTCGACATTAGTAGTGTTTACTCCAGTTACAGACTCACTGAATGCGATTTGGATCGGTGTGTCTAATGAAACATTTGACTCTCCATTATTCGGTGAAATAATACTTACAGTTGGATTGCTAAAAGCACCAGTAGTAAAATAGAATTGCGTGTAGGGTGCAGTTATGCCAGTGCTACTGGTAACGTTATTAGTAATAGTTATATAATATTTAGTATTTTGTGCAAGTATTGCTTGTGAGGAAAAGGTAAAGGTTGTATTATTGTTACTCGCAGTTATTGACGTTATCGGTATAATACTGCTACTAACATTTATATTTTTTTGTGCATTAAGGCTTTCTGATGTTGATAGAAAAACTGTTTGTGCATTTATCGTTGCAGGGTTCATTGGCGTAGAAAAAGATAGAACAATCATTGGGTAAAGAGATACGTTACTTTCGCCATTACTAACGCCTCCATTATCCGAATTTAATCCAACAATAATTTGAGCTGAATTTTGTTTATTTTGTATTGAGCCATTTGCACAACTACTAATTATGCTTATTAAAAAAACAAATGATAGTAATCTAATAAAATTCATGCTTATTTTCACGACTATAACCTTTTAAGTAAATTAAAACTTTAATCTTGGGTTTTAGCACGTGAGAGTTAAAAAAGTGAGTTGAAACAAAGTAATAATTTGGGATATAGCTAATTAATTTGCAATTAACTGCCTATACCCCAAATAAGTGCACTTTGTCTGTGGTTGGGTTGTGCACAAATGCAACATTGGAATTTTATTTTATTTGAAGTTAGTGTTGATTTTGTTAATATTACTCGATCATAAATAACGTCGTCAAGTAAAACCAATTTTAAAGTATAGCTATTTGTATATCTTCAATACCCAACCAAATATTGCTTTCAACTCAAGTCACAAAATTAATTCCCTTATCAATTAGATATTTAAACTAATTCTTACTAATAAACTCACGGTCGGTTAATAAATAAATTTGATAGGTCGATCTATGGTCAACTCTATATGTCAAGATGTTGTAAACTTCTTGAGGGGAAAATCTAGGGGGATAGTCTGCAAAAAATTACAATAAAAATAGAGTGGAATAAGTAAACTTGAACTAAGTCTACGTTTTTTGAAAGTTTCTTTAGTTGGAGTAGTAAATGGTGCGGAAGAAGAGACTCGAACTCTCTCTTCTGCCATTGATTTAATTAGATTTTTTAACATTTTTTACCTTTCGGGGAAAATACTGGGGAAATATATAATAACATAATTTAATATAAAAATGCTCTTGCTACATGACAGAAAATAAAAAAAGCTGACCATATCTTCAAAAATAGGTTA
>ERZ650304.712-NODE-712-length-15350-cov-4.980320_pt1 | contig 15350 bp, 18 predicted proteins | sample MGYA00376240_ERZ650304 | MGnify/ENA primary metagenome ERZ650304 (study PRJEB26733, sample SAMN07839271) | wastewater metagenome | biome: small river; feature: stream; material: water | place: USA: North Carolina | collected 2016-03-01 ...
GCAGGGTAGTGGTCAGCTTAACGGATCGGCGCTACTTCAAACTGGCCAAGCAGAAATTGAAAAACTCGAAAAAGAACTTGACCTGTTTATTGCCGGTTCTGGCGGTTCGGGGTATGCTTTCATCATCGGATGAGTTGCGAGTTAATAATATGAGTATAAAACAACAACTAATTGAAATATTAATTGAAGACTTTTTAAAAAATACAGGTTGTGAATAATGAAAGCACTAGAATTTATTAAAGAATCGACCGGAATAGTAGACAGTGTTGCAGAAGCATTGCCTGCAACGTATGTTATACCAGCGCTGCAAAATCAAGATCCGTATCGTCAATACCGATTTGGAGTTGCGTTAGCCGCTTCTAAAAATGCAAAGGAGAGCGGTTATACTGCTTCTTCAAGCTGGGGAGAAAACCTAATTATTGTAACTTATGACGATGAAGATGCAAAAAACATTGATGATGCACTAAAGCAAGTGGGGCTAAACCCATCTGATAAGAAATTAGTTAGTACCAAGAAGAGCGAAGAATCGAAACAAACAAACAAATCAAGTCCTGTTGCTCAAATTAAAAAGAATAAGTACGGGGTGTAATACATGCGTGCTGTTGAATTTTTAAAAGAAAGTAAGTCACACCCAGTTATTTGCGTCGATGTGCAACCGGAATATGCAAATTACGGAAGAAACTCGATAATTTGCGAACGAATAGTAAATTTTGTTTGTAATCAAACAGGACCGGTGTTAATGTTTGTTAATGCAGAGCAGGACGGCTTAACTAACGATTCGATAAGTAGTATAAAAGCATACTGGGAAGAAACTGCCGACACATACGACGAAGACTATAATTCCAAAATTGATTGGGCGCGGTTTACTATTGTAGACAAAGGATTTGGATTTTTTAGAAGTTATATGGATCAAGGTGTACAAGAGTCGACTATCATTAAGATGATACGCTTCCTGTATTCGACTCGAAAGCAAGATGCTCGTGATCTAACAGATGAGGAATTTATTCAAATTATGGGCAATGACGATCTTCGTGACGAGGCATTTTTTATAAACTGGACCTCAATTTCTCAACTTCGAAACTTTTCGGGGGCATACATCGTCGGCGGCGGCAAAAATGAATGCTTGCGTGAAGTACAACTTTTAATGAATGCATTTAACATCCGATATCGCGAAGTCTCTAACTTGATATATTAATTTACTCATAACCGTTGCTATCAATGCATATTCTGTTATACTAATGAAAAGGAGAAAACAGGATGTTAGTTTCGGTATCAGGATTAATCGGTTCGGGGAAAGATACGATAGCTGACTTTTTAGTGCAAGATCACGGCTTTGTGAGAATGAGTTTTGCAGCAGCATTAAAGGACGTAGTTGCAACAGTATTTGGGTGGGATCGAGAACTGTTAGAAGGGCGGTCTGAAGAGTCTCGTAACTGGCGAGAACAAATTGACCCGTGGTGGGCAACACGTCTAGGAATTCCGCATTTGACACCGCGTTGGGTACTTCAACAATGGGGGACCGAAGTCCTTCGTCGTAATTTTCACGATGATATCTGGGTGGCAGCATTAGAACGCAGATTGTTAACTGCTTCTGCAAGTGTAGTAATCACTGATGCAAGATTTCCGAACGAACTGTCTGTAGTTCGAAATAACGGTGGGAAAAATCTGTTAGTCAAACGCGGGCCAGATCCGGATTGGTATAATGCTGCGATTCGAACTAACCTCGGTCAATCAGTTGAGATGTCAGTCCGATCTGATATTCACCCTAGTGAGTGGTCTTGGGTCGGCCGCGAGTTTGATTATACAGTTTATAATGATTCTTCAGTGGATCAGTTATATAAATCAGTTGAACAAATCGTATGCAAACTATCTTAATTCATTTGTTTGATCGATACTATGATATGTCGATCAAACACCCTTCTATCGATTTGAAGTTTTCGATTAGTCAACTGTGCGAAGTTGCCGTTTACCACTTAACTGAGCAGACAATAACGTTCGATAAAGCAAACCGGTGGTTAGGTTTTGTGCAAGGTGTCTTAATATCACACGACATCACTACATCTGATATCGAACGAGATTATACAAGGCCGTTATTTCAAAGTTACTATAAAGAACATAATATTTTACAAGATAAAATATCTGTGAGATAGAACGCCGCTATTTATTCGTTTTTTCGAGAATTTTTTCGACGGTTTTATATAACTAGTTGGTTTTAATGCAAACCAATAAATACAGTTAGAACAAACCAGAAGGAGAATTCGAACATGGCTTTAAGCTCACCAGGCGTAGACGTTCAAGTTATTAACGAGTCGTTCTATACTCCAGCAGAACCAGGCACAGTCCCATTGATTGTTGTTGCAACTGCTGAAAATAAACAAAATGGCGCCGGTACAGGCATTGCCGCAGGCACTACTAAATCTAACGCAGAAAATTTGTATCTCATCACGAGTCAACGTGATCTAGTTGAAACTTTCGGCGACCCGATTTTCAAAACTGATGCAAACTCTAACCCGATTCACGCGGGTGAACAAAACGAATACGGTCTTCAAGCAGCGTACAGTCTGCTCGGGGTAAGTAATCGGGCATATATTTTGCGAGCTGATGTTGATTTAGATCAACTAACACCACAAGCATCTGCACCGGTTGCTAATCCGAGCAACGGAACTTACTGGTTAGACACCGTTAATTCAGCATATGGTATTTTCGAATGGAACAGCGCACCTGCGTCAACTCGAAATGGCCAGTCTTTTATTAATAAAACTCCGATTGTTATTACAGATTCAGCACTGCTAGACAATAGCGGCGCACCGCTCGGATCTGTTGGTTCAATCGGAGATTATGCAATCGTGATGTTGTCTGACTGGGATACTCTAAACTTCAGTCAAGAAGTGTGGTTCCGCGGCGGACTAGGTGACGGATGGGTTTTAGTCGGAAGTGAAGCGTGGGCAAATGCATGGCCTGCAATCACAGGAACTGTTTCAGTAACTGATTCGACTGCACTTACTGTATCTGGAAGTCCAACAGTAGTAATCAACGGCGAAACATTTACTTTTGCTGCTCCTGCTCTTGATACAGTCGGTGAACTTGTTGCAGCAATCAATGGAACAACAGCATTAACTGACGTTGGAATCAGTGTTCGTGTTGACAACGGTAAGTTCAAACTGTTCCATGGAGCAGTAAACGGAAACAACGACGCAATTGATAGTAACGAAATTCATATTACTGGAACTGGACTTTCTCAGTTAGGAATTACTGCCGGTTATTACTACAGCCCGCGCATGGTAATTAGCAAGCACACGCAAGTTCCTCCATTTAAAACCTCAGCAATTTCCGGAAGTGTAAGCGGTCGTCCGACTGGTTCTGTGTGGATTAAAACTACTCCAGTTAACGCCGGCGCACACTGGCGCATTAAGCGGTTTAATGCAATTGCATCAACCTGGGAAACCGTTGACTCTCCGATTTATGCAAACAACACTAGTGCAATTTACGAGCTTGATCGTTCCGGCGGCGGCCGAAACATCCCTGTCGGCGGCCTCTATATCCAGTCTAACTACAACGAAGACGAAGATACTACCGCAGCTGGATCAGGTGATACAACACAGAAATTAGCTAACTTCAAAGCGTTTCGACGTTCGGCAGTCGGTGCGACTTCGATTCGAATCCCTGCAATTACTAACCTCGGCGCAACAAGTTTCACTATTCGTGAAACATTAGCAGGCACAACTTCGACTAATACAGTAACTATTACTCTTATTGGTAGTGCGGTCGATTCTGCAGCAGCAACGTTGCGTATCGCAACAGCAATTAACAGTAGCACGCTTGTTAATGTGCAGGCTGAAATTGACTCGCTAGGCTTCTTAGTGATCAAGCATAAAATCGGTGGCGAAATTCGATTCACTCCGGTGTCGGGTGTTACACTAACTGCACTAGGATTTGTTCCGTTCGACTATGTTGCTCGCACTGGAGTTGCAAACCTGTTTACTGCAAAAGGCGAAGGCGATATGTCTGATACCTTTGTTGCGAGCCTATGGGAACCGCTGGTATTTACAGCAAGTGGCACCGCACCGACCGCATTAACTGCTGATGGACAAGTGTGGTACAGCTCGGATATTAGCGAAATTGATATCTTGATTAATAACGGTTCTTCGTGGTCTGGCATGAGAAGCACAACAAGCCCGCTATATAATGCAGACGCGACTAAGATGACAGACCCTGCAGGCCCGATCGTTGCAGCATCTGCACCGGATCGACAGTCCGACGGAACTGATCTTGTAACTGGCGACTTGTGGATTGACACCTCTGATCTTGAGAATTTCCCAAGAATTTATAAGTTCAATGCTGACCTAGTGAACAAGTCGATTAAAGCTCGATGGGTGCTAATTGATACTGCTGACCAAACTTCGGAAGAAGGTATTGTGTTTGCAGATGCTCGATTTAATACTACAGGTGCATCGTCAGATGTAGCAGGGTCGATTACGTCGCTCTTAGCAAGCGACTATGTCGATGTTGATGCTCCGGATCCTGAACTTTACCCACAGGGTATGTTGCTATGGAACCTCCGACGTTCTGGGTTTAATGTAAAAGAATTTAAACGCGATTACATTGATACTTCTGCTGATAACGTACGGTTTGGAGACGAATCGCAGGCAGATTATTTCCCACACCGTTGGGTCACTATTTCTGCAAACCAGGCAGACGGTACTGGATCGTTCGGTCGTAAGGCACAACGAGACATTATTGTCCGAGCATTGCAAGCAGCAGTTAACACTAACCAGCAAATTCGAGATAACGAATCGCGCACGTTTAATGTTATTGCATGCCCTGGATACCCGGAACTTGCAGGTGAATTAGTGTCCTTGAACTACGATCGAGGCATTACAGCATTTGTTGTTGCTGATACTCCGGCACGCTTAGCAGCTGATGCATCGACGTTAAGCGCATGGGGAACAAATCAGAAACTTGCTATCGAAGACAACGACGATGGACTAGTAACAAGCGACGAATACATGGGATTCTTCTACCCATGGGGATTAACTAGCGATAACTTTGGCAACAACGTTGTTGTTCCTCCGAGCCACATGATGTTGCGTACTATTGCACTCAACGATCAAGTTGCATATCCATGGTTTGCTCCAGCTGGTGTTCGACGCGGTGGGATCACTAATGCTTCTGCAGTCGGGTACGTTAATTCGAACGGTGAGTTTGTATCAGTTGCGCTAAATGAAGGGCAGCGAGATACACTTGCTAGTATTAAAGTTAACCCGATTACATTCATTACTGGAACCGGCCTAGTTAACTTCGGTCAATACACTCGCGCTCGCGCAGCTTCTGCACTTGATCGAATTAATGTTGCTCGCCTTGTTGTGTACTTGCGTAAACAACTTACTGCGGTGTCCCGACCGTATGTGTTTGAGCCAAACGACAAGATCACACGTGACGAGATCAAAGCCGAAGTTGATAGCTTGCTTCTTGAGTTAGTTGGGCAACGAGCAATCTACGATTACCTAGTAGTGTGCGACGAAAGCAACAACACACGCGCTCGAATTGACCGCAGTGAATTGTACATTGACTTAGCAATCGAACCTGTTAAAGGAGTTGAATTTATTTACATTCCGTTAAGGTTGAAAAACACAGGTGAAATTGCAGGTTAAACTCGTAAAATGATAAAACCCGCGCAATGCGGGTTTTATTTTGACTAAAAACGTGGGCTACAAAACATTTTAAGAATTTTTGGTAAATACTACTAATAAAGGAGAATTCGACAAATGTCAATTGCATCATTATCGAAATTTACAGTTCCGCTAGCGAGCGATCAAAGTGCTAGCAATCAAGGGCTCTTAATGCCAAAGCTAAAGTATCGCTTCCGCGTTAGTTTAGAGAACTTTGGTGTTTCGACTCCGACTACAGAATTAACTAAGCAGGTTGTTGACTGCAAGCGTCCGAATCTAAGTTTCGAACCGATTGTGCTTGATGTTTATAACTCAAAAGTTAACCTTAACGGCCGCCACACGTGGCAGGATATTACACTTACATTGCGTGATGATGTATCTGGAAATGTTTCTAAGCTTGTCGGCGAACAACTTCAGAAGCAGTTTGACTTTTTTGAGCAAGCAAGCGCAGCATCCGGTATCGATTACAAGTTCACAATGCGTATCGAAATTTTAGATGGTGGTAACGGCGCTTTTACTCCTGCGGTCTTAGAGACTTGGGAAGTACTCGGGGCATTTATTCTATCGGCAGATTACGGCGACTTAGGTTACAGCAAAAATGAAGCTGCAACTATTGCAATTAATATCAAGTACGATAACGCAATCCAGTCTCCGCAAGGTACTGGGGTCGGAACTAATGTAGGTCGAACTACCGGAACGATCGTAACAGGAGGCAAGTAATAACACACGTTATTACTCGCTAATTGACGAATTTTAGCTGAGATAAATATTGTATGTCAAGTAAATTATCATCTCAGCTAAAATTAGATCCGCAAAGCAGCAAGGGAAATCTTGGCGATTTCTCCCATGCGTCGAACTTGTTCGTTGATGCAAATCTTCGTCTTGCTCCGAAAGTAAAGTTTCTCTATCACGTAGTGTTTGGTATTAATACTAATGCGTTAATATCGTCCGGATTCAAAACAAAACATCAAACTGAAATTAATATGCTAGTTAAGTCGGTAGATTTGCCGACTTTTTCCATAAATGCAGAAACAATAAATCAGTATAATCGAAAGAAAGTATACCAAACAAAGATCGAGTATTCCCCGGTAACAATTAAGTTCCACGACGATAGCTTCGGGGTAACTCGACAGCTTTGGGAAAATTACTATCAGTACTATTATGCAGACTCGAAGAGTGCAGGAATCTTTAATTCGTACGATCCTCGCAATTCAACTAAGACCGGTAAGCTAATATTATCTCCATACGGACTCGATAATAAATCTACTAAGCCGTTTTTTAAGTATATAACCATTTACCAATTATCAAAGGGGGAGTGGAATAGCTTTACGTTAATTAATCCGATGATTCAAAACTGGAGACATGATAATCTTTCGTATTCTGAAAATGCTCCAGTTGAACACATTGCAACACTTATATACGAGTCGGTTATATACGATAGTGGGACCGGTAAGCCACCGACATTTGCAGTTGAACACTACGACACTGTGAGAAGTCCGTTAACTTTATCTGCAAACGGAACAACTAATAACGGCGTGGTCACAACAACTCAGCTTTCAGATATCTCGCAGACTAACCAACCGTTGCCGGCAGTTAGCACATCAACAGTAATAACACAAGCACTTTCTCAAGGAAAACGGTCAATTGCATCAGTGCCGTCCGAAGAGAATTTGCAAATGGCAGGCGGCATACAAGGAATAGTATTTCCAGGGAAAACAAATTTATGAAAGACGTTCGTTCATTTTTTAACAAGTATTACACCGAGCAAGTAACATTCCCATCAAACGAGATTGATGCAGTTATCGGGTTCTTTCTTAAAAGGGGTTTTGCTGAACAGGCTGCAAAAAGCACCGGAATTATACTACTTAATCAAGCAAAGGTCGACGGAGTTAGTCCGTTCGAATTAGTTGATAGTTTAAAGCAGCTGAGTGATCAGCAATTGAGCCAAGTAGTTACTTCGATCTTAAATGCATATCGGGACAAGTCGTCTGCATTAGGGTTTAAAGTAATTTCAAATTCTGAAACTGTTGAGGGGCGGAATATACGATCATGAGCCAGCGTTTTGCTCAAGGTAAGTTTATTCCTAAAAATCCCGCAAAGTATATCGGCAACTCATTATCAGGTATTCTCATAAATAGAATATAGGAGTACAAGATAATGCCTGAATGTAAAGTATGTTCCGCAGAGTTTGACAATTTCAGAAAACTTTCAAAACATATACGGGACCGGCACACTACACATGTTAGAGAATATTATGACGCGCATGTTAAATTATGCAACGAAGGTGTTTGCAGATACTGTAAGAACGCATGTCGATTTATTAGTCTATCAGCCGGATACAACGATACATGCAATAGTACAGCGTGTAAGAGTTGCTATATGCGCGATATTCGACAAATAAACAAGAAAGATTTAAAAAAGCACGAAGCATTCGTAAACAAGGTAAGTGCGAATCAAAAACGAATCTGGGAAGACCGAAAACATACGGGGGTAGATACTCAAATCCGCAATCAGATATCGAATACTCGAATTCGTAATATCTCTACGTTATCTCCTGAAGAACGGAAAGAAAAGTTTGGATGGATGTCGAAACTATCTGACGAAGAACGGAAAACTTTTGTTAAAAAAATATTGTTATCTACGGGGATGCATGCTTGGTGGAAGAACGCGACAAATGAAGAAAAGAAACGTGTAATAGAAAAGAGAAATTTAACTAGATTTAATTTAACCCGTGAATTACTAGCTGAATATAATAACAATAAAGAAAATAAAGAAAAGTATTATGAGATTGTGAGGTATTTAACTGCCCAAACTTACTTTATTCACAAGCGCGAAATAGATCCGGCCGGAGTAAGGGGAAATCATTATCACTTGGATCACAAATACAGCATAATACGAGGATTTATAAATAAAGTTCCTCCGGAAATAATAGCCTCAAAATACAATTTAAAAATAATACCGTCCGGGGAAAATCTAAAAAAAGGACCGGGCTGCTCGATATCCCTAGATGTATTATTAAGGGAATATAATGAGTAGTCGATATAGTCAGGGAAAATTTATTCCTAAGAATCCCGCAAAATACATAGGGACAAAATACCCCACATGGAGAAGTAGCTGGGAGTGGTCTTTCATGAGATTTTGTGATACTAACGAAAGTGTACAACAGTGGGCAAGCGAATCAGTTAAAATCCCGTATCGATGCCCGATAACTGGCCGCCCGACAATATATGTTCCAGACTTTCTAATCCAATACGTCGATAAGAATAATAAAGTTCATGTTGAACTAATCGAAATTAAACCTGCAAATCAAACTCTTTACGAAAAAGTCGGCCGCAGCAAGCGAAATCAGATCGAGTACGCAAGAAACTTAGCAAAGTGGAGCGCAGCGCGGGAGTTCTGTCATGCAAAAGGCATTGTATTTCGAGTTCTTAACGAAACTGATTTGTTTCACTAATCTATTTAGATAAGTAAATAAAGAGTTAAGGGAGAACTAAAATTAAAAAGCTCGAAGATTTACTAAACATATCGGCGTCTGATCAGATGATAAATCGAGACAACGTTAAAGAAAAGAAAAAATCTGAGTCAAAACCTCTTCTCCGAGAAATTGAAGACTTTGATAAAATCTCAGCAGCATTGCCTCGTGTCAAGGGACTTGGCGAAATAAGTGACAGTGAACTCGATGCACTCGCTAAACGCGCAACTGATGCATATGATGATCTAATGGATCTCGGAATGAACGTTGAAGCACGCTATTCCGGGCGAGTGTTTGAAGTAGCAGCAAGCATGTTAAAAAATGCAATCGATGCAAAGAGTGCAAAGATTGATAAGAAGCTGAAAATGATTGAGCTGCAACTTAAGAAGGCAAAACTAGATCAAGATGCCGGAAATGCTGATTCAGAAGCTGGAAATATTCAAGGATCCGGAGTCATCGTCACTGATCGAAACAGCTTACTCGAAAAGCTTAAGAACATGAAATAACATTCGTTATTGGATAAATATACTTATGCATAAATTTTGAGGATTGATTGTGACTAAACGGTTTATTGAATATCTAGCAGAGTGTCTAGACGAGAAGAAGTACGCATTTAAAATTAAAGTTGCAGGGGACCTTCCCGATCACTTCAATGATGCGTTAAACGCTGCTTTGCAGAAGTACGAAATCCTATCCTTTAGAAAAGGAAAGACAACTCCGATTCAGAGTAAGTGTGTCGAGTTTCCTGAATTAGAAAATGTATCTTATACGATGTTTGATACTGAATTGCGGTACCCGACTACAAGCAATGTATTAGTATCTTACATTTCAGAACAGACCGGCGTAACGATCGATCGTATTCGAGTTCGTAGTCTAAAAGAAGAGGAAGAGTTAGAAATTAACGCTGAGCAAAAAGCAGATGACAAGCCGTTATTAAACAGCCCTCTCGAAAAAGAAAATAATCAATCAACAGTCGGTGAAAAGGGGATCAGCAACTTCCTTAAAGATTTAGCTAAGTCTCGAAAAGAATCAGGCCCGACTCAGTATAAGGGCGTCAACGACGCAATTTTAGCTAAGGCATCGCCGAAAGAAAAAGGAACCGCATCGGTTGCTAGTGGGAAAACATCTAGCCCGTTGTCAAGTGTATCCAACCCTAACCCACGAACAGGAAAATAACATGAACTTTAACCAACTTTATAAAAAGATTGCAGACCTTGACGAAGCGTTCCGCCGACGAAATCCAGATGAGGACGAAGAAGATTTCGGTCACGAATCCGACTTCGAACACGATCGCCGAAAAGACGACGAACGGGATCGCAAGCGTGAAGAGCAAGCAGCAAAGGAAAAGACAGTACGTAAAGAAACTAACGAGGGTGTCGACGCCCGCAGAGTCCGCGAGCTTGCAGATAAACTCGAAAGCGGTGAGATTTCTTATGAAGAATTTAGGGATGCGCTAGATCGAGACGAGTATACCGATTATTCAATGCGCCAGGGCGAGATGGGAAACCCGGATGCACGCGACGGATATAACTGGAATCGTGGCGGCGGCGAGCGCGACGAATGGGATAAAGAAGACCAATACGAGCGGGATGCTGCTGCTGATGACGAAAACGAATGGGAACGTCAGGACCGTCTAGAGCGAGAACGCGAAGACGATGAGCCACGCGACCGTTATGGGTTTGACGAGTCTCTCGATGAATACACTATGGAATCGATTCGCCGAGCAACTAAATCAACATCGTTACTAAAAGAGTGCGGCGACGATATGATGCCTGCGGCTGGCGCTGCAAAATCTGTTACTATGAACGTAACAATGAATGCATCGAGCGGCGAAGGAATTCGAGAATTGCTCGGAGTGTTAAGCAACTTTGAATCGTCTACTGCTGAGTCAGAACCAATGGAAATGCCTATGGTAATGAGTACAACTTCTGGACATTCGTTAGACAAAGGACCCGTTGGTGCAGATGATTCAATGGACGATACAGGCGAAGCAGACACCGGAGACTTCGAAGAAGATTATGCAAATAGCCCCGACAAAGACTACGGTACGGTAGACGATGTTATAAATCCGCCGAGCAACGACCTAAACAGTCCGCATCAAAGCTATAAAAATAATCCACTAGGCGGCGATAACAAAATGGCAGAAAGCATTGCTCAAAAGCTATTAGCACAATACAAACTAAAACAAAATAATTAAGTTTGCCTAAGAATAAAAGCCCGTTCGCGGGCTTTTTTATTGATTTTAGTTTTAGAGTGTAAATATACTCATATAATGAGGAAACTTACAAATGGCATCACCAAAAAGTCTTGACGGGGTTCTGACAAAACGCGCTCACAGTACAGAATCGTACACTGAAGATCATATTAAAGATCTAGTAAAGTGTATGGACCCCGATACAGGTTATCACTTTTTCACTCAGAATTATTTTTATATCCAGCATCCGGTTCGTGGTAAAATCTTATTTGAGCCATACCCTTATCAGATCGACCTCCTTAACTCATATCACGGCCATCGTTTTTCGATAAACATGCTTCCTCGCCAAAGTGGGAAATGCCTCTCTAAAGAGATAAATATACGAATAAAGAATAAACGCACCGGTGAGATTCGTGATATACCAATTGGAGAATTTTTTGAAATGCAGAAAAATAAAAAATAACCAGTCTGCTTGCTCTTATCTTGTGTTAACTGTTAATGTAAAATGTTAACAACCTAATATGAGTAGACGATTTATGAGTTTTAATCGAGCACTAGTTGAAAAATGCAGAGAAATAGTCGCAGGCGGTAGTACGAAGGCTAAAGAACAAATAAAGGACGAAGTATTCCTTGCAACTACGGCTTTCCCAACAAAAATAACTCTATCAATGCGGATTCGCGCAGTTGCGGAAAACTGCGAATGCAAGTGTACTAGTTGCGGAGTTATTCATGGTAACCCAGAAAAAGCATTTTGTTCAAGGGGTTGCTATCAAAGAACGCGAGTTAAAAATGCACCACAAACAGAATACGAGAAGGTAGTTAAGAATACAATTCGACTAGGCGAAAGAAAGTTTAAAGATAAAGTCGAAGGCATTGATTACTTAGTATGTGCAATTTGTAATGCAAAGTCTGGCGATTTGGGCTCCCATGTTCATATGCATGACATCACCCCGGCGGAATATAAGGTGAAATTTAATTTAGTTTCATTAAAGCCGCAAAAGAATCGAGATGATCGTAAGGGAGATAAAAATCCAGCCTATCAACACGGCGGTAAATATTCAAAGTGGAGTGAAAACTTTGTTCACGGATACGATGAAGCTGCACATAATGCTGCCAGGGCACAGCATTCTTCGTTTATGAAAGCATATACAGATAGTGAATTTAAGCTTCAATATTGGATTGACAGGGCCGGAAACGAAGAGGAAGGTAAGCGGCTGTATAAGCAAAGTCAAACAAGAAATCTCGAGTGGTTTATTAACAAGTACGGAGAAGTTGACGGAATATTCCGGCATAAAGCGAAAACCGAAAAGTGGATGAAATCATTAGCTGCAAAATCTCCTGAAGAAAAAGCGAGGATTAACAGCTTAAAAGCAGCAAGTATCGGGAATCGATCACACGCAGAAAAAGAAATTGAGGAGATATTAATCCAACACGGATTCGCAGTAAAACATCAACACACTATCGAAAACGATTCGGGAAGTTGGTATTCATATGACCTGTTAATTAATGATTCTGTTATTATTGAATATAACGGAGATTACTGGCATTGCAACCCGAGAACATTTAATCGGGATTATTTTAATACCCGAACAAAAAAGTTTGCACACGAGCTATGGGAAAAAGACGAAAACAAAAAACGAGTTGCAATTGCGGCTGGATTTAGATTTATAACAGTGTGGGAATATGACTATAAAAGGGATAAACAAAAGGTTATACAAGAATGCTTAAACTTTCTGAAACAATAGACCGTAAATTTACCGAAGTTTACGATGCAAGCGAATGGTTAATCGAAACCGATTCGGGGTGGCAAGAGTTAATTGATGTAAAAGAGACTATTCCGTACGAACGATGGGAATTAGTTCTTGAAAATGGAAAGACTTTATTCTGTGCCGACGATCATATTGTTTTTCTCGAAGATTACACTGAAATATTTGTTAAAGATTTAGTACCTGGCCAAAAAATAAAAACTGAACACGGTAATATTTCCGTCGCATCACTTACAAATACAAACATTAGTGAACCGATGTATGACGTAGGCGTAAACTCAACCGACCACCGATTCTATTCAAACGGGATCCTTTCTCATAATACAACATGTGCTGCTGGCTATCTATTATGGTATGCAATGTTTCACCCCGACCAAACTATTTTAATATCCGCTCATAAGTTTACTGGATCGCAGGAAATTATGCAACGTATTCGGTTTGCATACGAGCTATGTCCGGATTATATTCGTTCCGGGGTAATAAACTATAATAAAGGAAGCATTGAGTTTGATAACGGATCTCGAATAGTTTCTACAACTACTACTGGGAATACCGGTCGCGGTATGTCTATCTCATTGTTATACTGTCTTGATGGTGATACAACTACTGTGCAAGTTAGAAATAAAACTACGTTAGTTGAAGAAGATATTACATTGAAAGATCTGTATATTCGATTGCTAAATCCCGGACGAGTTATAACTTAATATCAATTGACTAGTTTGCATTTGTATAAATATTAGTATGAACACTAAATTAAATCAATTTATAAAGCGCAATCGCAAAAGAAATGCACATCTATATGTAGACGGATTAACTGAAGGGTACGATTATGTTGTGTGCCCTATTAGTAACGAACGTATGAGCATGATAAAAATTAGTTATGTTGAAAAAATCCTAGGAATGAGCATCGATCAGTTTGACAATTTATATCCAACTTTACAAAAAATTTCTAAAAAAAGAACCGAGAATATTAAAACAGGACTGCATCAAATAGATCTAACCACTGGTCTAAGTAAATACGAAGTCGGACAACAAAAAGCAAGAAACACGCTAAAACAGACCGATGATGACGGGCTAACCGGGTATAAAAAGAAAGGTCAAAAAACCCGTGCAACCCACATGAATAACGTTGATCCTCTAGGGAGAAATGGATATTCGCAAATTGCAACAACTGCCATCATTAAAGGTAATACAACTAAGGCAAATAAAGGAATAATTTCATTAAATCGAGACGAGTTCAAGAGATATAAAACTATTATTCTTTATTTTATGTTAGAATCGTAGTAAATTAAGATATAAATGGAAAATATTATGATAAATGAAAACAATAAAAAATGTAGTAAAATTTTTGAACATACTAGTGTTCCTGTATGCTCTCTTAGGAATATGGTTAGTAATTAATTGGTTATTTATACCGGCAAGCAAGGATATTTTATATGAATTAATTAGTCGTAACTTCCTACTTGTACTATTTGGAATAGTCTCTGTTGTTAAAATTACAGATGCTATTATAACAAGGGTTTTCCCAGAAATTCGAGCAGAAATGTATAGCAGTAAATTAATATATGATCTTGGAGTATTTTATTTTGAATTTTTGACTATTATTTTTCTATTTCCTATCTCAGAAAATTCAATTAAAACCAGCGCTTGCAGCGTTCAGCGGCCGAACCACATGCGCTGCAGCAGACCGTCTTTGTCAATCCAATGGTGTTTCAATGCCGCGGCGACGTGCAGCACGGGCTCATGTGGGACCGTCGCCAGCGGGAGCTTCTGCCGGAACTGTTCGTGGCGCACCTGGAGAGCAAGGGTGGCGTCGGTGTAAACTGGAACGGTCGCAGCAGCCCCCGGTTCGGCCCGCCCTACCGGCCGCACACGCCGGTGGGCGACATGAGCTAGACGCTAATTCCGTCTTTAGAAACTGTCACATGGAGGTGACGTTTTGCCGACGAACCTCCGATTCACGCCATGCCCGCAGGACTCGCCGGAGTTCCCGCGGGCATTGACCGTCGAGCAGATCCTCGAGCCGCCCGCGCCGGCGCTGCCGCCGCAGCCTGTGCTTTTCCGCTGGTGCGCGCCGCCGGCTACCCCGAGCGCCCGGTGCGCATCGTCATCCCTTTTGCAGCCGGTGCCGGCACCGACGCTGTCGGCCGCGACATGCTATCGCGCCTCATCTATGGCACGCGCTTCTCGCTCTTTATCGGCCTCGTGGTCGCCTCGCTGTCGGCTGTCGCCGGCGTGCTGCTGGGCCT
>ERZ650304.713-NODE-713-length-15349-cov-8.010200_pt1 | contig 15349 bp, 17 predicted proteins | sample MGYA00376240_ERZ650304 | MGnify/ENA primary metagenome ERZ650304 (study PRJEB26733, sample SAMN07839271) | wastewater metagenome | biome: small river; feature: stream; material: water | place: USA: North Carolina | collected 2016-03-01 ...
GCTTTGCCGAAGTGCTGTGCAACGAACCAACCAGTTCGAGCGCGGCGCAGTGTTTTGTTTCTGGTGGAACCCCACAGTTTAACTCTAGCGGCTCCGTTTTGTTGACCAAGGTTGGTGATCAAGTAACGTGGGAAATGCCGTTCTTTTCTATCGGCTACACGGCGTTTACGAACAGTGCACCCACCATCACGGGTACCAACGTAACTTTCAGCACACGATGGGGAAACCACGACATTGAATTCCAGATCGACACGGGTGCGGGTTACGGCGGTACATGGCTCAATCTGACTGCAGCAAATCTCATAGCACAGACATTCAACAGCACCACAGGCTTTAAGTTGAAGATTAGAGCTACCTGCGCGATTGCCGCTGCGACAAACGTGATAACAAACATGCGCGTTGCTTTGACAACCACGAGCACAGACCAAGAAACCAAGCTGTACCCACTAACCGTCGTGACGCTAACCCTAACAGGGTTGGTATTAAATAGTGATGTGGTGGTTAGGGGTGCGGGTACATCTACAATTTTAGCCAGCGTAGATTCCAACGTTAGTTCAACTTGGGGTTATGTGTACCAAACGCCAGTAGCGGTCGATATTGACGTTATTAAACCGGGTTATGTACCTTTCCCATTGGTGCGCAACTTTACTCTACCAAGCACAAATTCTTCTTTACCTGTGTCACAGCAGGTTGACCGTAACTATATATAATAAGGAAATTATATGGCAAAAATCACCTCCAAGGCCCTACTTAATGTAGGGACTGAACTAACAATTGACGAGCCAAGTCGCACGTTTACGCTGAACGTAGCGGGTAACTTAGTGGCCAAGGATGGCGTCACAATTCAGGCGCTGTATTCCAAGTTCTCGGACCTCTGGGCAGTAGCGGGTTACCAAGACTCACCCTTCCCGTTGAACGCCTTGGACGCACTGTCAGGTCAGTATTACTTCGGCGTTGACGCTGGTGGTAATTACAACGGATGGAAGCCAGCAAATGACACTACTCGACAGATGTTGCGAGACGGTGGGTGGCGCGAATACTCAAGCACTGGTGTACTGAACCGCGAATACGTGGGTATTGTGGGTCTGGGTTCTGTGTCGGCAGGTTCCCAGTTGTACTATCAAAAGGTAGATGGTGGGGCGGCTGCTAACTTTACCTTTACTGACCAGTGTAACGAGGGTATCCAGATTTTTGGTGACGCCACTAACGGTAACTTCGATACGCGCACATACTTCAAGGGTTATGTGCGTGAGTACGCCAAGAAGTACAAAGACTCCATCTTGGCCGACACGGGTAAGACTGCAACGGGCGCTAACGTTGTCAACGTGCTGTTGTCGAACGAGGATGACTTGAAGATTCAGGCCAATGATGCGGCCATGACTGGTGCCCCTTATAACGGCATTACTGTTGCTTACTACACCGCTAACCAGACTCGTACAATTGCTGGCGTGTCTCGTAACTTCAAGGTTATTGTTGCTGGTAACGGTGCGACCCTGGAACAGATTTACACCAAGTTGCAATACTTGTTGCGTCAGGCAACTGACATCAACACGGGCGGTACGGCGGGTGTTAAGACAGGTAAGATTCAGTCTGCACTTTGCTCCTTTGTTGGCGACACGTTGGTTACTGGTACTTCGGTGTTCATCGACAACATCCAGACAGCAGACTCCAACCGTATTGAGTTCTACGATGATGGTGGCGTAAAGCGTACCAACCCCTACACAGCAGCTGGTGTGATGTCTTTCAACAGCGTTTTGATTGGTGCGGGTTCTAGCTACCGTTTGATGTACTCTGCGCCTACCGGTGCGGGTAATGACTACGGCGAGGCAGGTGCTATCACAGTCAACAATGCAGCAGGAACTCCTATCACCGGAACTATTTCTAGCGGCACAATTTCGTTTGACTTTGACTACGACTCCGATACTGCTGGCGGCACTGCGGGTACTGACAAAGCGGTTACGTTGATTGGTATTCGCCCAGGTTACGGTAAGTTTGCCGTGACTACGGGTGTGTTGTCTCGTTCCAAGGGTATTAGCCTTTCGTTGGTGGGTGAGCAGGATCGAGCCTACGCTGCCTAAAATATGGCTATTGTATTTGACCCCGTCAACAAACGTGTTATCCTAGATAGCACGAATGTGACTGCGACTGAACTTTATAGTCGCAGTGTAGACTGGTTGGCGTTGAGCGACAACTCGAAGTATGGGGCAATTTTTCGGCAGGTGGGTGGGGATGATCTGGGCTCTAGCCTTTCTATCCCACCCTACTTCTTCCTTCAAAATGGGTGGCGCATTAGACCAATGGAAGCCAACCACAACTTAGTTATCACGGGTAACTTGTTTGTCGAGGGTGGAGGCGTTCCTGTTGTAAATACGTTGGGGCAATTCCAGATCAACGTAAATTATACTGTTCCGGTTCTAGCCCAGGCATATACGCCAACGGGCTCGGGTGGGTCGGGTGGCTCTGGCGCTAGTGCTGCTGATATCTGGAGTTACTCATCCAGAACACTATCAACGCCACAACCAACTGCAAATGAAATCGCCAACTCCGTCTGGACTCATGTATTTGTGAGCAAATTGTTGACTGTCGCTAAGTTCTTGGGCTTGAAATGAACGTATCCAGACTAGGTGATATTTGCGCGGGGCATACTAGCTCCGGTTCACCTTCTATAACCGGTGCGTCTACTGTTTTTGTAAATGGTTTGCCTGTTAATAAGGTGTTTGACGTTTGGCGCGAACATGAAAATAAAACCCCAGTTCTACTAACCGGCTCATCTACAGTATTTGTAGAAGGGTTGGGTGTTGGTAGGGTTGGGGATTCTCTGAGTTGTGATTCTACCATTGCAACTGGTTCTGATAATGTGTTTTGTGGAGGTTAATAGTTTTGTCTACTGAAGATATTCTAAATTCAATTCGTTCGGGCTCCGGGTTTATAAACCCTATTGCCAATGCCGTTTCCACCACCGTGGGCGCTTTTAACATACCCTCAGTGTCGGAGCTCCAGAACGCGGCTACGGCGCAATCTTTGATCACGGGTTTACCTGTTCCGCCATCAGAGGAGATCGTTGCTGCTCAGGCTGCAATCGTGAACACTATCAACAGTATCAACTCGTTGCTAGGACACACAGATCGCGTTTCTGGGGTGGATTTGACGGGTTCTGGTACGTTGGCTACAATTGCTAAGACGATGGGTGCGGCGCGTAAAGCCAACGGTGAAAAGTCATGTTCTACTGTGCTGGGTGCTTTTGGTGCGATTTCCAAGGCTCAGGAGTATGTTGATGAAGTCAACGCGGTGCTTGAAACAATAAATAGTTTTAAGAATAATGTGGCTGCTGAAATTGCTGGTGTTACTGCTGCAACTGGCGCATTTATTACTAAAGTTGCAGATCAGATTTTGTCTGATACTAATGCTCTGGTTAATGCTCAACTTCAACTCGCAGAGGCTGCGGTAGCGAGTTCAGTTGCTTCACTGGTACAAGACGAGTGTATGGCGCAAGTCATGAGCGCGGTCATGAGCCAAGAGTTAAAGAATGTTGTAAACAAGAGTATTGAAGAGCAAGCTCTTAAATTTAGAAAGGCCCGTTACGGGTATTGAGAATGTCAAATATTACACAATTGGTTGAAGATGTTATTGGGTCTAAAACTGACAAGGCTCAGATGAGTTTTGTTGATATGTTAGAGCTCCGCAGGCTTGACCACTACGATATCCCGTTGAACGAGTCGTATCAAATTCTTATTGAAAACCGTATCGATTTTGTCAAGACTAACCTTGGCCCTAAGATTACGTTTGACCACGATACAACGGGTAAGATTAAAGAGCCTAATGCGCTTATTGATCATATTGCTGCTAAGGTAGACCCTACGGCTTCTAAGGCTCATACACAATGGGTAGGTACTCAGTACGCTAAGGGTAATATTCGTCAAGAAGATTTCCCTCGTGTTAAGAAAGCTCTCAAGGGCTTTGAGATGGTCAAAAAGAACTTGGTCAACAAAGATATTAACGCATTTAAGACTGTTTCTGATTTGGAAGACCACGTAGCCGTACAGAAGCCCCGTACCGAGAGCGATATTAAAGCAAAGAGCACATCGGCTGCAGAAGTTTCTACTGGTCTAGACAAACAATACGAATCTGAACATGGTACTGGGTTTAAAATCCCCAACATGAAGACGAGTATTTCTATGTACGGTGACTCTGGTAAATTGGCTAAAACTAACTGGTGTACCGCTGCTAATTCTGATACAAACGCTTTTAATTCGTATAAAGGTGGAAAGTACACTTTTCATACACCCGAGAATAATGTTTTACAGATACATCATCAATCCGGTCAGATTATGGATGTTAAAAATCATCACGTAAATCTATCTAGCGACCCCAGGTTCTCACACCACGCAGAAGGTATCAAAGACTTTATCCGTCAGACGCATACAGACGAAGGTTTTGATACAAATAATAAAAGTTCTTTGTATAAACGAGCGGGTGTTGGAATGACCAAAGAGGGTATTGCTGCTTCTGAGCAAAACGCCGAGAAAGAGATGACAGGTTCATATCCTCGTATTAGCCGCGACCACCTAGATTCGTTATCTACTAATCCGCATTCACCCGAACATTTTGAAAAAGTACATAACTTTATCAAACAACAAGGCTATCAGGGTTCTTGGTACGATGACCACATAAAAGCGCAACACTCACTTACTCAGAACCCAAATACACCCCCGCATATCCTTAAAGATATTCATGACTATCATAGCCAAAACAACGGTGATAATCACGGGATATTGAACGCGCTGGCCGGAAACCCTAGCCTCCCGCATGAAATTCGTTCTCACTACTCAGAGTATCCAGAGTTCGCTAGTCGTAGGGATTTGACTCCACACGAAATTGAAAATATCTCTAAAGATACTGTAGCTTCTCAGAAGTTAGCTGGTAACCATATGGTTCATTTACCGGCTCATATTCAGGGTACTATTCTCCGTCGCGGTAATGCTACTTCTATCAACAATCTCGCACACCGGCCAGACGTAGATACATCAGTAGCTGACGATTTGTTTGTGAACCATGGCTATGGGCAGCATAACTTAACTACACACATTGCTAAGAAATTGTCATCGGGTGTTGTTGATTCTAATGTGTCTAAGTTTATTCCTGGACAAGCAAGCTCTGAAGTCTATAACCGCGAAGATATTTCACCACATACTAAAGAACGTATGGTGATGGATGGCAAGGTACAAGTTGCTGATATTAAACCTGAACATGCTGATGTGGCCGTAAAAGGTGGTGCATATCGCGATACTGCTCTACTTGGCCTAAAACATCTCAGCAAAGATCACGCAGAGGAAATTGGTAATCGTGTAATTGATACGGGTTCTAATCATCATTCGTTGAATACAGTTTTCAACCACCCTAAGATGCCCGAGCACGTCAAGACTGCGGCTATCCGGTCTTACGCTAATAGCAGCGCGAATAACGGTTCGGATAAGTTCAAAGAGTTTAACAATATTCAACCGCATCATATTGACGCGATTCTTGATTCTGGAAATACCGAGTCTATTCGTCATATTCCGGATATGAAAACTGTTCAGAAATCACACTTCGACAAGATGGTTGATAATAAACAGCTACACGGGGCTATTGTTAACTCTAAATCTGCACCACCCTCTGTGCTTTCTAAGTTGGCAGCGACATCAACATCTGATTATATTAAATCAAAAATAGCATCGCATAAAAACACCCCTGCTGACGTAAAAGCATCAATTAAATTTGACTCGGATAAATTATAAATGATTAAACTAAAAAAGACCGATAACGGCTACATCGCGCAACACGAAGTAACGGGCGAGCCTATTGCAACAGTTCGTAAACTTGGTAAAAATAACTGGGTTTCTAACTGGCACCCACACGTATTGGATATGCATCCACACGCCAAGGATTTGTTGAATTATATCCCTGATACAGAGACTTCTGATTCGGCTAAAAATCAAATTGAGTCATCTTTCGAAGGGTTGAGTCATAAACAACCCCTGCGCTCTGAACTTGAAAGTAATTACGACCCAGTCAATAAACACGCAATACATTTTATTGATAATGAAACGGGTAAGAAGATTTTCTCAATCCATACCCCGAACCCTACTGAATACGCACGCCACAACAAATATACACCAGGAACAGTCTACGCCGTTCATCAGGGTACGCAAGAAGGTTTGAATATTGCTAAGAAAGCCATTAGCGCAAGAAGTAGCTATCATTCAAACAATAGCTTTGATATGAGAACTATGCAGCGACTAGCAAAAGAGCACTTGAAAACAGTTTCGGGTGAAGGACCAAGGTTTATTGGTCATGAAGGTCAAGAGGGTAAATCTACCCACCACACTTATAAAACTACAATCGAAAACCCTGCTGCTGCTATCAGTGAGTTTATTAAAACTGCTATCCCTAACCATGCTAATATGGAAAACCTTACGCCAGCGGGTAACATCACGTTGCTGAGGTCTAAGGATGGTTCAGATACTCATGTTATCCACCACTCACCAGGCCTTATTACCCATACCCACACTCATAATAGCCCTTATGGTACAGTATCGCCACTCAATAAAGTTTATGAAGAATGGGCTGGTTTGGATAGAAACCCATCTGATGCAGTAAAAGCTGCAAACGCAAGACTGAGCGATATCTATAAAAAGAAACTGTCTCAGCCAATGTCTGATTATATCAACGACATTGGTAAAGGGTCTAATCAGTTTGATAAGATTAAAGAAATCCTACACAAACAGAACGATGGTTCAGAAGAGAATAAATCGTCACTTGCCCGAGCCAAGAAGTTTATCAAGAAAGCTAACTTTAACAGAGCAAATACCTAAGAAAACATCCATTTAAGCAAGGGGTCTTTTGACCCGCCAAACTTGTTTAGATCAAGAATAACGGAACTCTCGAATTCATCGTCAGTTCCGTCATCCATTAGGCCAAACGGAACCATGTTTTCTTCAATATGCGCCTCGGTCATCTTTGCAAGAATAGACCTGATGTTTACATTAGTAAGCTCGGCAAAGAGTGACTGTTTAGTGAGCCAAGCAAACAACCATAGGCAGGTTGTTAAGTCGTCGTTTATGTTCTCGTCATCCGCTGCATAGGATGCACCCTTTTGGGTAAACACACCCAGTTCTTCGATAATCTCGTGACCATTGACTTCAAGTTGGTCACCTTCGATTAAAGACTTCAGCGTAGAGCAACCAATAGACTTAACTTTCTTTGTCGTTCTAACGCCCGGATAACCTCTACCCTCATTAAGTTCATCGCGATACGTGAAGTAAACATTCTCGTACTCAAACTCGTAGAATAAGTTAGAGCTCACCATTTCACCCAAGTCGTTCACCTCAATCAATACGTGCGCGTTGTTGTATTGCTTTGCAATCGTATAGATTAGATACGGGTAAGACTCTGGGGAAATACTGTTATCCTTAAACGTAGCAACTACTTTATAGGGTAGCTCAGTAATATCAAATACAACCATCGCTGAGTAGTCAAGGTGCTGGCCGCGTGAAGTATCGACGGTTATCGCATAAGCATGATTCTTTACAGGTGCCGCGTAGAACTTCATCTTATCACGAGTTTCTATCGGGTCAAGGTGGGTTAGTCGAGTCAGAGTTTGGCCATTTAAAAGTGTTTTCGAGCTACCCAGAAACTGACATAAAACTTCTTGATTATACTTCAACTCACCCAGAGTTTGTAGTTGGTCTTTGCACCATTTTTCATCACGAGTTGGGTTTTCATACCACTCGGCAGAAACTGGGAAAAACCCACTTCTACCCTGCTCTGCTTCTACCCACATCTTATGGAAGTGGTTCAGACCCTTGGGTGTAGATGATAGATAGATCCTAGTATCTTTACCAGAAGAAATTGTTGGAAATACGGATGTAAAGAATTCTTCTGCAATGTTGGGTGGTATGAATCCCGTCTCATCAATATAGAGCGCGGCAACGCTGAAACCTCTGATTGCGTTTGGTGATGTTGCTGCTGTGATAATACCGCTACCGTTTGACAGAGTGATGTTACCTTTGTTCCACTCTTTAACACCGGGTTGCATCCAGAACGGTAAGTTTTCATAAGAGAATTGAATTCGGTTTAGAATTTCTCTGGCGACTGCTGCCTTGTTAGCCATAATACCGACTAGCTTCATATCATGGAAGATTATGAACCAAAGGAAAAATGCTGCTGTTGTTTGAGTTTTACCTTGTTGACGGCCAATCTTACAAATTACTTTTCTATTATTAACATACGCATCAATAATACGTTCTTGAAACGGGTATAGCTCAAACGGTATTACACCTCTGTCAACGTGTACAATCTTTACATAAGTCTTGATGAAGTATATAGGGTCTTTTGAACACTTAACCCATTCATCGAGCTGAGGTTGTGTGAAATTTAAAACAACGCCGTGATTTTTTAAATTCTTATTACCGTTGTAATATAAATGTTGTTTTTGAGTGTGTTCTGCCATAATCTGTCAAGTAGCCCATAGTCTATAAGTTAAGACTATTTAACGTACACACCAAAAGAAAAACCCGGCATAACCGGGCTTCTCTTAATCAACATCTAAACTATCTTAGTCGTTCAACAAAGACGCAAAGTAAGCAGCATCTTCGTCGTCATCCTCTGCGCTCGCTACGGGCAAGGGTGGCGCTTTGGGTGTTGGCTTAGGGGTAGCTTTAGCTGCGGGCTTTTCTTCCTTAGCAAGCTCAGCCAACTCGTCCAACTCATCATCCTCTGCCTTCTTGGCTTTAGACGCAGCTTTTGGAGCTTCTTGACCCATGACCCAGAGGAATTTCTTCTTCAGTTCTTCATAGCTCTTAAAGCGGTCAGGGGTAACTTCCAGCGACAAGTCATAGCACTGACTCAAGACTTCTTTGATACGGTCTTCATCACCACCACACATCGGTTTCTGTGAAGAGAACTTAGACCCATCATAGTTAGGGAACCCGGCAACGACAGTCTGTTTGATCAAGAAGTCTGCACCATTGTATGGGTCAAACGCATTGATTGGGTTAGCTGGCTCGTCGTCAAGACCATCCTCGGCAACATCAGGTTTAGCGGCAGCGACGATTTTATCAAAAATCTTCTGACCATATTTGAACTTGAACACCTTACCATTGTTCTCTGGATTACCCGTGTCTTTGATGACCAAGATATTAGAAATATAGTTCAGTTTCCGTTTCTGGTTCTGAGCGATTTTCTTGTTCTCTTCGATACCCGAGTTATAAAGTTCGCGATTTACTTCACCGATATAATCAGTTTGGCCGATAGTGGAGAGCGAGTTCTCAATATACCAACGGTCTTTATCATTGACTTTGTTCTTAAACGCATGGGTCCAGAGGCGAGTAAACGGGAAGTCTTCGATAGTTTTATTTGGCAAGAAGTGAATGATCGCAGAAGCATTACCGGCTTTGTCCTTGGTCATTTTCCAGAACTCTAGCGCGTGCTTATCATCATCGTATGTTTTTTTACCCACAGAGTCCAGTTGACCCAAGAGTTTAGAGAAATCCATTCCTAGTGACATATTATATTTTCCTTAAAGAAGTATTAAAAGTTATATTAAAATTACCAGACGTTTACCTGGTAATAGTATTTAGTGTAGTTGAAAACTCTAAATAATCAAGCAATTACAGGGTCTGTTCCAGCAAACGGGTCAGTTCCAGCAAACGGTGTGAGGTTGGCTTTGAAGTAGGTTTCTGGATTCTTGGCGATCTTACCATTAGAATCAAAGATTGCTTTACCGTTAGAGAACTTGCTGTAGTTGGATGCGTTGATTTCTTTCAATCCACCAACAACATCCATACCAAACATATAACTAACGCCCGTTGCGGTAACGATTTGGTCTACCATCGCATCAAGCAATTCTTGACGGTCTTTTACAATTACCGTTGCCTCTGGGTCTTGCTTGAGCGCATTGGCCAACAGCTTTACTTTTGCATTCAACTCGGCCAACAGAACGGCTTGCTTGGGGCATTCAATAGCATCTAGCATCTCGCCAAATTCCTCAACGTGTACGCCAAGTTGACATACTTGATTTCGTTTTGTGATGTCTGGAACAGCTTCGGCGAACCAATTTCGTGTATCTTCAATACTCATTTAAATTTCCTTTATCATAAAAATTCTAGCCCAGTGTGAACGTTTGCTAGATGTGGGTTAATTTACCATGTCTCGGTAATCAGAAGTTAGCAACTCAGAGTCAAACGGTACTGAGTATGTCGCATCAACGCGAGAACGCGTTCTGCGGCTGTTTACGGGTACTCTAGTATGTTGGGTATCACTTAGATCTAGAATTGCGTTAGAGAGCGTCTCCGTGCGTTCTAGAGCATAGTAAACTTTATGCTCCTCTGTTACTTCTACAATTTCTACTTGATTCATTTATTCAACCACAATGTTAAGAGTCATCCGATAAATCCATAATATTTGGGTAAATAGTAGGAGTAAAATCTAAACCATAGTTGTTCGACTCATTCCTATAAAGGGTTGCCCCCATCCGAAGTAACCCAGGAACCCCGCTTTCGGCCACATACTTATGAATCCTAATCATTTTCATGTCTTTAGAATTTAGAGAGTCTAAATCATAAGCCTTAGGTTCAGACACAACGTATCCGTGTTTCTTGGCCAAGATGTTCGCCATCTTATTATAGTGGTTGAACATCTTATTTTCTGGTGTATGAAATCCCGCGATACACACGGTTCTTCCAGAATCAACTATTTTCTTTGCAACATGAAGCATCGTACCGACAAATTTAAGATTCATGTCTTTAGAGTGAATCATTTTACCCGATATACCGCCTTCACCGTATTCATTTTCACCTACTGAGTGATGAATTTCATATGCCCCGTTACGTTTCCAAACATGAAGATGTCCAGACTTTCCGCCATCAAGTGGATACCGAGCGTGTTCGGTAATTCCGTGTTCTCTATTGTACTCATTATCGAGGTATTTTTCTTTATCACCCAATTCGTACATAGAATCTAGCGACTCCATAAACAAAAGGGCTTCAGTGATGCTCAAATTACCGTATTCTGGGTGTTCAGAAATCATCACAATCCCTCGGCTTCATGTTATAGTTTATCCCGTATTCATTAGACTCTACTCTAGACTGAGTGATGCTATAGTTCATTGTTTCTACAATACCGCTATTTTCTTTATATTTCCTAATTGTAAATTCTTTATACCCAACTGAGTTTGGTGATTTTAGAGAATAATTCTCGCTTGGCGACATTACATAACCATTTTGTCGACTCAGAATTGCACCAATTTTTACATAGTGTTTAAACATCCCGTTTGTATCATTTCCTACAATTCTAACGCTACGACCATTCTCTATCATACGTTTTGCTACCCCCGCCATAGTCCCTATAAACTTTACGTTTACATCTTTCTGAGGCATCCATTTACCCGATGATCCAGGGTCATTACTATTTTCACCAACAACGTGATGAATTTCGTAAGAACCTTTTCGTTTCCATGTATGTAAATGACCCTCTAAGCCCTCGTCTAAGTCATAACGAACATGGTCTGTAATACCGTGTATTTTATGGTATTCTTCAGGCTCTACTTCTTGTCGGTTATCAACCTTATAAGAGGAATCAAAAACTTCGACTAAGAAAACATCTTCGTTTATTTGAATACCCATTATACCTCTTTATCAGCCAATACTGCTTGACACTTGATGAGTTTACCTAATTTGAAATCCATTTCCAGAGTATCTTCTTCGTAGGAAGCAAAGTCAGGGAACCACTTCTTACCCAAGATGATACCAAACTTAGCCATCACGATCTGATCGCGGATTTCACGAACAGTTTTGCGAGTCTCGATATACACTTTCTCTGGGTTTTCAATGTCGCCAATATACTTCAACTGGTTAGCAACAACTTGCTGAGATGGGGTCAATTTCTTACCATCGACAACCGCTTTCTTGACATCATCAATCTTCGGTATTGTGTTGAGACCAGACATCTTAATTTCAAGAGTCTTGGCCAAGTACGGGTCAACGCTTTCACCCTTTACGGTTTTCGCCGAGAACCCACCTGGAGTAACTCCATACTCTTTCAAGAACGCAGCAGCCTCGTCGCCATACTTAGCAGAGAATGCGGGTGCAACTTCTGCCTTCTCAAACATCGTACCGAGAATCTTGAAACGAACTTGCTGGTTGTACATTTCAAACTGACGCTCAAACATCTGTTTAGCAGTCCATACGGATTCTACCATAGAACGGTTGATTACTGGAAGAGCCTTCGTATCAATAATGTAAGTCTTGTTGATTTTGAAGGGCTCGGTAATAACGCCGTTCTGAGTAAGCAGGTCATGAGTTGCTTTAGACAGTCGCAGAGGCAGTTTACGCACGTTTACGATACCATCGCGAACGATAGCATAATTACGCCAGATAAAGGATTCAATAGAGTTACCGAAGCCATGTTCATTATCTGGAAGAGATACAGTACCCTCGCGGCGAACTAACATAGAAATATTTGGTCGGTCTTCGTCAAACTTCAGAGTCGTAATCTCGGCTAGAATATCACCGTTCTTATCGGTAAACTTAGGAATAAATCCGTTAGCATCTGGAACTGGGTCGCGCTTACCGCCAATAGCCGAGTATTGGAACTCGGGGTGAGAGACTTCAAGGTAGTTGCCTGGCTCAGATGCCAAATCCATCAAGAGCGTCAGTACGTTGTAAGCATTAGGGTCGGGCATCAGGTTAGTTTGTTTTGGTGCAGTAGAGTACAGGCCAATTTTACCAGAACCATATGAGTTTGCTTTCTCAACCGCAACTGCATAGTCTTGTTTAGAGAACGCATTTTCTACTGTTTTGTAGATATCAACATCGCCAATAGCAGCAGCTACAGCCATCGCAGTCTGAGTGTCGCCGCGTTGAATCAGAGCCGATACCATGTAAGCAGCGTCGATGTTAGAAGTGATTTCTACGGTATCACCCGAGCCTTCGATAACAGAGTAAGCAACTACGTTAGAAGGGAATGCGACTTTACCCGAAGCATCTGGCTTCATAATGATAAACCCGTCTTGCTGAGAACCAACAACAAAGTCAGCTTCGATATTTTCAACAATGATACGTTTACCCGAAGAACGACCTTGGAGTGCTTTATCAAGCGAATCAGTATAACTCTGGAAGTTCTCGGCCTGAACAACTTCGGCACCTACAGTTTCAGCCATATCCATAATCATATTATGATCAGCATAGTAGCCGTACTCTACAAAGGTTGCGGAGTCTACATAGTCAGAAAGAACTTCACAGACTTTCAAAACCACAGCCTTTGATGATTGATTTTCCCCGCCATCTGTAAGGAAATTTAAAGACATTGGCATATCTGGGTAGTTCTTCGCAATCCGGATAACATCATTCAACGGGTCTTCAAACCCGGTCAACCCAACTGGAACCAAGAAACGGTCAATCGCTGCATGCACGTTTGTCAAGTCAGTTACTGTAGCAATTTCAATACCCTCAAACAGTGTACCAAACTTACCTTTAGAAGAGAACCAGATGATAGATAACAGGTCATTAGGCTGAACCATCGTTGTCAGTTTGTTCTTCAAGTGTTTACGGAGTTTAGGCAACTCGCCGCCCATAGAACCTGAGCAGTCCACTACGACTACACGATGCGCTGGGATTTGAACTGCTGCTGTTGGTTTGTTTGTAATTTGTTTAGTGACGATTTTCATAATATATTCCTAGGTTAAGATGTTCCAATTATACTGTATTTTTCTCTATCCACAATAGTGAATCAAGCGAATGTACTGACCAACTTCATCATTTACTTGGTCGAAGAGTCGGTATTTGTGTTTGAACCACATTTCTTTCACCCCGCTTTGGATTAAAAGTGTAGCACACTTCATACATGGGCTATGGGTTCCGATGACTGATGCGCCTTCTAGTGATAGGCCTCGGCGAGCAGAATATGCGATTACGTTCTGCTCGGCATGAATTACCGAATCCAGAGTAACGAGTTTGTAATAGTCTCGAGCTTCAACGTCATAGTACGGGAATTCTTCGTTACTTGGGGTATTTGTATCCGACATAACCCAATTCGCATAAACTTTAGACTCGCAAACGTTACTCGCGCCAACATGAGTCCCGTTGTAACCTGTAGCGATGATTCGACCTTCTGAGTCTGCAGCAACTGCGCCGACTTTCATACGAACTGCTGATGAACGGTTTGATGAGAGTTCAGCAACTGACATCAAGAAAGGTAACTCTTTAATTTGCATTTACTTAGGAACTTTCAAAAACTCAGTCTTAACATCGTTCTTTGTAATCATCTCTAGATATCGGTCTGAAACTGAGTGTCGACGACCGTTTACAGAAACAACGTACTGAGACTCGATCCATTGACGGAGACTCGGTGAGTACCAACGCTTCTTCTTTACCAGAGGTTTAAGTTCACCTGTTTTAATTGAATAGAGTTTCTTATCTTGGATATTGTAAAAATACCCAGGAAAGCGGGTTACGCGGAATTCAAATGGAAAGACGATCATAATTTTTCGACTGTAATGTTAGAAACTGTTTTGGATTTATTCAACGAACGAACATGACGGTCAACCATGTCTGATGTAGTACGAAAACTCTTTACAACAGTACCGAACATGTCGTGAAGTTCAATCCAAGTGATTTTATGTGAGTAGTGCATTGAATAAACCCTTTGATTTAAGATGTTCCAATTATAACACTAAATTTTGATGTTGTACTGAAATCTTTGCTTCATTTTCAAAAGAGTTTCTTCTGGTACGTTATGAATAGAACCGAACTCGCCTTGACACAAAACTACTTGAGGTGTGATTCCAAGTTCGCTCGCCATATCAAGGTATGGTTGAAGTTCTTTTTGCGTCGTGAATGTGTTTGAAACAACAACGGGGAAGGAAGCCTTCAAGTACGCAAACGTTTGTTGTTGACACCACTGATGAGCTCGACTAAGTTTACTAGCGTCAAATCGGTATTCTCCGTGTTCGTCGATAAAGTACATATCAGCTTCAAGGTGAGCAAAGTTTCTCAATTGTGAGGCGAGTGTAGATTTACCAGAGCCGGGTAAGCCACGTACCAAGATGAGTTTTACCATGTTTTTAGATTCCTTTGTGTTTAGATGTATCTATTATAACAAGAATTTTAACTAGCTTAAGAATTTCTTTAGGATTTCTATTTGTTTTTGTTGAATAGCATCATAAGCAGCAGCATAAGCAGCAGCATAAGCAGCAGCATAAGCAGCAGCATAAGCAGCATCATGAGAAGCAGCACGAGCAGCAGCATAAGCAGCATAAGGAGCATAAGCAGCAGAAGCAGCATTATAGGCAGCATCACGAGCAGCATTCAACTCT
>ERZ650304.716-NODE-716-length-15297-cov-6.051502_pt1 | contig 15297 bp, 14 predicted proteins | sample MGYA00376240_ERZ650304 | MGnify/ENA primary metagenome ERZ650304 (study PRJEB26733, sample SAMN07839271) | wastewater metagenome | biome: small river; feature: stream; material: water | place: USA: North Carolina | collected 2016-03-01 ...
CAACCCTGCCCGATTTGAAACATGTGGTGGTGGTCAATGGCTCGGGCGCGAACAGCTTTGAGGCTTTGCTCAGTGGCCCCGAATGGGAAAAAGAAAGCAACGCGACAGCTGTGTTTACCCAACATCGCCCAGGTCCGGACGATGTGACCCAACTCATTTACACCTCGGGCACCACGGGTGAACCCAAGGGCGTGATGCACACCGCCAACACGGTGATGGCCAACATCATTCCTTATGCCGCACGTTTGCACCTCGATGCCAACGACGTGGTGTTGATGGCATCGCCCATGGCGCACCAAACCGGTTTCATGTATGGCTTGATGATGCCCATCATGCTCAAGTCCAGCGCGGTGTTGCTGGACGTGTGGGAGCCTTTGCGCGCCATTGATTTGATTCGCCACGAAGGCGCCACCTTCACCATGGCCTCGACCCCGTTCTTGACGGACTTGGCCAAAAACGTGGAAGAGTCTGGCAAGAAAGTGCCCACACTGCGCACCTTCTTGTGCGCCGGTGCGCCCATCCCCGGTCCCTTGGTTGAGCAAGCGCGCAGCGTCTTGGGCACCAAGATTGTGTCGGCTTGGGGCATGACCGAAAACGGCGCTGTGACGTTGATCGAACTCAACGATCCCGATGAGCGCGCCTTCACCACCGACGGTTTGCCGTTACCCGGTGTGGAACTCAAAGTTGTGAATGACGACGGCGCGGTGTTGCCTGCAGGCGAAGCGGGTAAGTTGTATGTGCGCTCATGCTCCAACTTTGGCGGCTATTTGAAACGCGCACACCTCAACGGCACCGATGCCGAGGGCTGGTTTGACACGGGCGACTTGGCCCGCTTGGACGCGCAAGGTTATGTGCGCATCACGGGCCGCAGCAAAGACGTCATCATCCGTGGCGGCGAGAACATCCCTGTGGTGGAAATCGAATCCTTGTTGTATCGCCATCCAGCGATTGCCATGGCTGCCATCGTGGCGTACCCCGATGAGCGCTTGGGCGAACGTGCCTGTGCGGTGGTGGTTTTGAAGCCTGGCCAAAGTTTGGACTTGCCGGCTTTGGTGGATTACCTCAAGGCACAAAAAATCGCGTTGCAGTACATCCCCGAAAAACTGGAGATCCGTGACGCCATGCCTGCCACACCCTCCGGAAAAATTCAGAAATTCAAATTGCGCGAAATTCTGCGCGACGAGAAACGCTGAGCGAAAGAAGGGTGCACATGTCTCAACCCACCGTTTTGTCAGAGCGCCAAGGTCGCGTCGGGGTACTCACCCTGAACCGACCTGAACAACTCAATGCCTTGAACGACACCTTGATGGACGCTTTGGGCGCAGCTTTGCTGGCGCTGGATGCGGACGACGGCATCGGTGCCATCGTCATCACCGGCAGCGACAAAGCGTTTGCCGCAGGTGCCGACATCGCGGCGATGGCGGATTGGGGCTACATGGATGTGTTCAGCTCCGCGTTCATCACGCGCAACTGGGAAACCATTCGCCAAGTCCGCAAGCCTGTGATTGCGGCGGTGGCTGGGTTTGCCATGGGCGGTGGCTGCGAGCTGGCGTTGGCCTGCGATCTGATCGTGGCAGCTGAGTCAGCCAAGTTTGCTTTGCCTGAAGTCAAGCTGGCCGTGTTGCCCGGTGCGGGTGGCACGCAGCGTTTGCCACGCGCCATTGGCAAAGCCAAGGCGATGGACATGTGTTTGTCCGCCCGCATGCTCAGTGCCGAAGAGGCTGACCGTTACGGCTTGGTGTCCCGTGTGGTGCCCAGCGACGTTTTGATGGCCGAGACCTTGAAGCTTGCCAACACCATTGCGGGCTTTTCTTTGCCTGCGCTCATCGCCATCAAAGAGTCGGTCAACCGCGCATGGGAAGGCTCGCTCACCGAAGGTGTCAAGTTTGAGCGCCACGCCTTGTACGCACGCTTTGCCAGCGCGGATGCACATGAAGGCATGCACGCCTTCTTAGAAAAACGCAAACCCACATTCCAGCACTGCTGACCCTTTTCACCCTTTTAGGAAACCCTTCATGGCTCTCGACCAAGAATCTTTTGACCTTTTGCTGCCCACGCTGCAACGCTTTATTCAAGAGCGTTTGGTGCCCGCAGAAAACCACCTCGAAGAGCATGACGAGGTGCCTGCCGACATCGTCGAAGACATGAAAGAAATGGGCTTGTTTGGCCTGTCGATTCCCGAAGAGTTTGGCGGCATCGGCTTGTCGATGAGCCAAGAAGTGCAGGTCGCTTACGAGATCGGTCGAACCTCATTGGCTTTCCGTTCGGTGTTTGGCACCAACGTGGGCATTGGTTCGCAGGGCATCTTGATGGATGGCACGCCTGAGCAAAAAGCCAACATCTTGCCCAAGGTGGCCAGTGGTGAACTCATCATGTCGTTCGCCTTGACTGAGCCCGATGCAGGTTCGGACGCTGCCTCACTGAAGACCCGCGCTGATTTGGATGGCGACCACTACGTGCTCAACGGCACCAAGCGTTACATCACCAACGCACCACGTGCAGGCGCATTCACCTTGATGGCGCGCACAGGGGGCCCGGGCGCTGGCGGCGTGTCGTCGTTCATCGTGCCGTCTGATTTGCCGGGCATCAAGCTGGGCAAGACCGACAAAAAAATGGGCCAACGCGGCACCAAAACCTGCGACGTGATTTTGGAAAACGTGCGTGTCCCTGCTGCCAACATCATTGGTGGTGTGCCTGGTCAAGGCTTTAAAACCGCGATGAAGGTGTTGGACCGTGGCCGTTTGCACATCTCTGCCGTGTCGTGCGGCATGGCACATCGCATCATCGAAGAGGCCACCGCCTATGCGCGTGACCGCAAACAGTTTGGCAAAGCGATTGGTGAGTTTCAATTGATCCAAGCCATGTTGGCTGACAGCCAAGCCGAGTTGCTGGCGGGTTGGTCCCTGGTGCAAGACGTGGCCCAACGCTTTGACGGCAAGCCTGCGCATGTGTCTGACCCCGACGTGTCCATGCGCGTGTCCTGCGCCAAGTTGTTTTGCACGGAAATGGTGGGTCGCGTAGCGGACCGCGGCGTGCAGGTTCACGGCGGTGCGGGCTACATCAACGAGTATCCTGTAGAGCGTTTTTACCGCGACGTGCGCTTGTTGCGTCTGTACGAAGGTACCACCCAAATTCAACAACTGATCATTGGCCGCGAACTCTTGCGCCAAGCCTCTTAAGTCATCTCATTTTTTTCAATTTCTAGGAGCCCTCATGTCCACTTCATCGACCAAATTTCACTGGGACGACCCCTTCATGCTCGACCTGCAATTGACCGACGACGAGCGTCAAGTCAAAGAGGCCGCAGCTGCTTATTGCCAAGAACGCTTGGCCCCGCGCGTGTTGGAAGCCTTCCGTCACGAAAAAACCGATGCTTCTATCTTTCGCGAAATGGGTGCGTTGGGCTTGTTAGGCCCCACCATTCCTGAAGCCTATGGCGGCGCAGGTATGAACTATGTTTGCTACGGTTTGGTGGCGCGCGAAGTTGAGCGCGTGGACTCTGGCTACCGCTCCATGATGAGCGTGCAATCGTCTTTGGTGATGGTGCCCATCAACGAGTTTGGCTCTGAAGCCCAAAAACAAAAGTACTTGCCCAAGCTCGCCACAGGCGAGTGGATTGGTTGCTTTGGTTTGACCGAACCCAACCACGGCTCTGATCCAGGCAGCATGATCACGCGTGCCAAGAAAGTGGCGGGCGGTTATTCGTTGTCAGGCGCCAAGATGTGGATCACCAACAGCCCGATTGCCGATGTGTTTGTGGTGTGGGCCAAAGATGATGCAGGTGCGATTCGTGGCTTCATTTTGGAAAAAGGCTGGAAAGGCTTGAGCGCGCCTGCGGTGCACGGCAAAGTGGGCCTGCGTGCTTCTATCACGGGTGAAATCGTGATGGACGAGGTGTTTGTGCCAGAAGAAAACGCGTTCCCTGATGTGCGCGGCCTCAAAGGCCCGTTCACGTGTTTGAACAGCGCACGCTACGGCATTGCTTGGGGCGCTTTGGGCGCGGCTGAAGACTGTTACCACCGCGCACGCCAATACGTGTTGGACCGTCAACAGTTTGGCCGCCCCTTGGCTGCCAACCAATTGGTGCAAAAGAAGTTGGCTGACATGCTGACCGAAATTTCTTTGGGTTTGCAGTCTTGCTTGCGTTTGGGTCGCATGAAAGACGAGGGCATTGCAGCCGTGGAAATTACCTCCATCCTCAAGCGCAACAGCTGTGGCAAGTCGCTCGACATCGCACGCGTGGCGCGCGACATGATGGGCGGCAACGGCATTTCTGACGAGTTCGGTGTGGCTCGCCATTTGGTGAACCTGGAAGTGGTCAACACCTACGAAGGCACGCACGATGTGCATGCTTTGATTTTGGGTCGCGCCATCACGGGCATCGCCGCCTTCAGCAACTAAGGAGTCATCATGAAAGTTTTGGTCGCTGTCAAACGCGTGGTGGACTACAACGTCAAGGTCCGCGTGAAGTCGGACAACTCGGGCGTTGACATTGCGAACGTCAAGATGAGCATGAACCCGTTTGATGAGATCGCGGTGGAAGAAGCCGTGCGCCTCAAAGAAAAGGGCGTGGTCACGGAAGTCATCGCTGTGTCTTGCGGCGTGACCCAATGCCAAGAAACCTTGCGCACCGCGATGGCCATTGGCGCTGACCGTGGCATCTTGGTGGAGACCGCTGAAGAGCTGCAACCTTTGGCTGTGGCCAAGTTGCTCAAAGCCTTGGTCGACAAAGAGCAACCTGGCTTGGTGATTCTGGGCAAACAAGCGATTGACGACGACTGCAACCAAACTGGCCAAATGTTGGCGGCGTTGGCAGACATGCCCCAAGCCACCTTTGCTTCCAAAGTGGAAGTGGCGGGCGATAAAGCCAGCGTGACTCGTGAAGTCGACGGTGGTTTGGAAACCATTTCCATCAGCATGCCAGCAGTCATCACGACTGACTTGCGTTTGAACGAGCCACGCTATGTGACCTTGCCCAACATCATGAAGGCCAAGAAGAAGCAGCTCGATGTGTTCAAGCCCGAAGACTTGGGCGTTGACGTGAGCCCCCGCATCAAGACCCTCAAAGTGGTCGAACCTGCCAAGCGCAGCGCGGGCATTAAGGTGCCCGATGTGGCCACTTTGGTGGACAAGCTCAAGAACGTGGCAAAAGTTATTTAAGCCCGTCATTTAAAGAACACAAGCGCAGGAGAAACACACATGACATCCCTCGTGATTGCAGAACACGACAACGCCAGCATCAAAGGCGCAACCTTGAACACCGTCACAGCCGCAGCAGCCATTGGCGCTGACGTGCATGTGCTCGTCGCTGGTCACAACGCAGGCGCAGCCGCAGCAGCCGCTGCACAGATTGCAGGCGTGAGCAAAGTCATCCACGCCGACGGCGCCACACTGGAAGCCGGTTTGGCTGAGAACGTGGCAGCGCAAGTCTTAGCCATCGCTGGCAACTACACCCACATCCTGTTCCCCGCGACAGCGGCAGGTAAAAACGTAGCCCCTCGCGTGGCTGCCAAGTTGGACGTGGGCCAAATCAGCGACATCACCAAGGTGGACAGCCCAGACACGTTTGAGCGCCCGATTTACGCAGGCAACGCGATTGCTACTGTGCAAAGCACAGATGCTGTCAAAGTCATCACCGTGCGCACCACAGGTTTTGATGCAGCCGCTTCTATAGGTGGTTCAGCTGCCGTGGAAACTGCAGCAGCTGCGACAGACTCAGGCAAGAGCAGCTTCGTGGGCCGTGAAGTCACCAAGAGCGACCGCCCAGAGCTGACAGCAGCCAAGATCATCGTCTCCGGTGGTCGTGCCTTGGGCAGCTCAGAGAAGTTTGACGAAGTCATGACCCCACTGGCCGACAAGCTCGGTGCCGCGATTGGTGCTAGCCGCGCAGCGGTAGACGCAGGCTATGCGGCTAACGATTTGCAAGTGGGTCAAACCGGCAAGATCGTCGCGCCGCAGTTGTATGTGGCGTGCGGCATCAGCGGCGCGATCCAACACTTGGCGGGTATGAAAGACAGCAAGGTGATCGTGGCGATCAACAAAGACCCAGAGGCGCCGATCTTCAGCGTGGCCGACTTCGGCTTGGAGGCTGACCTGTTTGTGGCTGTGCCAGAGTTGGTCGCTGCCCTGTAAACACACGGTGAAAAGGCACTCTTCGGGGTGCCTTTTTTGTATTGAATTTTGGAGACATCAAACATGAGTTACATCGCCCCCATCAAAGACATGGTGTTCAACATGGAACACTTGGCTGGCCTCGAACAAGTGGCCCAAATTCCTGCGTTCGAAGACATGGGCGTGGAAACCGCCCAAGCCGTGCTCGAAGAATGCGCGAAGTTGAACGAGTCCGTGCTCGTGCCTTTGAACTGGGAAGGCGACAAGAACCCATCGTTCTTCAAAGACGGCCACGTCACCACCACGCCCGGCTTCAAAGAGGCGTATCAGCAGTACTGCGAAGGCGGCTGGCAAAGCCTGCAACACCCCACAGACTTTGGTGGTCAGGGCTTGCCCAAAACCATTGGTGCAGCCTGCGGCGAAATGCTCAACTCAGCGAACATGAGTTTTGCCTTGTGCCCGATGTTGACTGACGGTGCGATTGAAGCTTTGCTCACAGCTGGCTCTGACGAGTTGAAAGCCACGTACCTTGAGAAGCTCATCTCGGGCGAGTGGACCGGCACCATGAACTTGACCGAGCCACAAGCGGGCTCTGACTTGGCGGCCGTGCGCACCCGCGCTGAGCCTTTGCCAGATGGCACCTACAAAGTGTTTGGCACCAAGATTTTCATCACCTACGGTGAACACGACATGGCCGAGAACATCATTCACTTGGTGTTGGCCCGTGTGCAAGGCGCGCCCGAAGGCGTGAAGGGCATCAGCTTGTTTGTGGTGCCTAAGTTCATGGTGAACAAAGATGGCTCATTGGGCGCACGCAACGACGTGCACTGCGTGAGCATCGAGCACAAGATGGGCATCAAAGCCAGCCCCACAGCCGTGTTGCAGTATGGCGACCACGGCGGTGCGATTGGCTTCCTCGTCGGCGAAGAAAACCGTGGCCTCGAATACATGTTCATCATGATGAACGCCGCGCGTTACGCCGTGGGCGTGCAAGGCATCTCGATTGCCGAGCGTGCGTACCAAAAAGCGGTGACCTTCTCACGTGACCGCGTGCAAAGCCGCCCTGTGGACGGCAGCATGAAAACCAGCGCACCCATCATTCACCACCCCGATGTGCGCCGCATGTTGATGACCATGCGCGCCTACACCGAAGGCTGCCGCGCCATGGCCACCGTGGCTGCTGCTGCGTATGACGCGTCGCACCACCACCCAGATGCCGACACGCGCAAAGACAACTTGGCGTTCTACGAATTTTTGGTGCCGTTGGTCAAAGGCTTCAGCACCGAGATGAGTTTGGAAGTCACCAGCCTGGGCGTGCAAGTGCACGGCGGCATGGGCTTCATCGAAGAAACAGGTGCTGCGCAGTACTACCGCGACGCCAAAATCTTGACGATTTACGAAGGCACCACCGCCATTCAAGCCAACGACTTGATCGGTCGCAAAACAGGCCGTGATGGTGGCCAAACCGCCAAAGGCATTGCCGCGCAAATCGCCAACACCGAAGCTGATTTGCTCAAGAGCGGCAGTGCCAATGCCAAGGCGATGGCCGCACGTTTGAAAGCGGCGCGCGAAGCCTTCTTGAGCGTGGTCGACTTCGTGGTGGCCGGCGCCAAAGCCAGCCCCAATGCGGTGTTTGCAGGCAGCGTGCCTTACCTCATGCTCACCGGTAACTTGGTGGCCGGTTGGCAAATGGCACGTGCCTTGTTGGTGGCCGAGGCTGAGTTGGCCAAGGGCAATGAAGCGGTGTTCATGCAATCCAAAATCACCACCGCGCGTTTCTACGCCGACCACATCCTGACCAAAGTGCCAGGCATGCGCGACAGCATCGTGGATGGTGCAGACAGCGTGACTGAGTTGGCGCTCGACGCCTTCTAAGTTTTTAGGTTCGCTCAATTCAAAACCATCATCAGGGCACTTCACGTGCCCTGAACTTTCTCAAGGGCCAGATATGTCGCGTTTACCTCCGGTGTTGCAATCGCTCAAGTTCCCCGTCATCGCGTCTCCGCTGTTCATCATCAGCAACCCCAAGCTCTTGATTGCGCAATGCAAAGCGGGCGTGGTGGGCTCTATGCCTGCGCTCAATGCGCGCCCAGCTGAACAGCTCGAAGCGTGGTTGATTGAAATCACCGAGGCGCTGGCAGCTCACAACCGCGAGCACCCAGACCAACCCGCTGCGCCATTTGCCATCAACCAAATCGTGCACAAGAGCAATGACCGCTTAGAGCACGACATGGCGCTGTGTGTGAAGTACAAGGTGCCGATCATCATCACGTCGCTCGGTGCGCGTGAAGACATCAACGCCGCAGCGCACAGCTATGGCGGCATCGTGTTGCACGATGTCATCAACAACAAGTTCGCGAAGAAGGCGATTGAAAAGGGCGCGGATGGCCTGATTGCCGTGGCCGCTGGTGCGGGTGGCCACGCAGGTGTGAAGAGCCCGTTTGCCTTGATTCAAGAAATTCGTGAATGGTTTGATGGCCCAGTGGCCCTGAGCGGTTCGATTGCCACAGGCGGTGCGGTGTTGGCTGCGCAAGCGATGGGCGCAGACTTTGCCTACGTGGGCTCCGCCTTCATCGCGACCGAAGAAGCGCGTGCCGCGGATGACTACAAACAAGCGGTGGTGGATGGCACGTCGGACGACATTGTGTTGAGCAATTTGTTCACGGGCGTGCACGGCAACTACTTGGCACCTTCGATTGTCAAAGCCGGCTTAGACCCTGAACACTTGCCTGAGAGCGACCCCAGCAAAATGAATTTTGGGGGTGGCGCACAAAAGGCTTGGAAAGACATTTGGGGTTGCGGCCAAGGCATTGGCGCGGTGAAGGCGGTGGTGCCTGCGGCTGAGTTGGTGGCGCGTTTGAAGCGTGAGTACCAAGCGGCCAAGCAACGCCTCACAGCTTGACACGAAAACCTAGGGCTTGAACCCAAAGAAAAAGCCGCTCAGCAGAGCGGCTTTTTTGTGAGCGATGCCAGCGTGATTAACGCAGCACCAGCACTGGCACGGTCGCGTGTGTCAGCACTTGTTGTGTCTCGCTGCCCAGCAACAAACGTTTGATGCCACGACGACCGTGTGAGGCCATCACGATCAAATCGGCTTTGTGCTTCTTGGCTGCACCAATCAGCGCGTCAGACACGATGTCAGACTTCACGACCACGGCCTTGGTGGTGACACCTTTGGCTTTGGCAGCTTTGACCACGGCATCCAACACTTTTTGTGCGCCGTCGGTCCAACCTTTTTCAATTTTTGAAACCTCAGCGGCAGTCAAAGGCAAAGAGCCTTCAAAGTAGCTTTGTGGGTAACGTGGCGTGACTTTGACCGCAATCAATTCAGCACCGCTCAGCGCGGCCAATTCGATGGCGCTTGAGATCGCTTTTTTAGACAAAGTAGAGCCGTCGGTGGCTACCAGAATTCGTTTGTACATAAACTGCTCCTTTTGTTGATTTCGACCAAAGCTTAACGTATGTCGTGCGTTTTGTGTTGATGCACGTCAAGTTCTGGTTAGTCCAAGCCGTTAGGCTACACCCCTTATGCATTCAGATACATCCATGGTTGAGCTGCTCGACGACCGCCAAGAGTGGTTGCGTTTTAGTCAACCGCACAAACCCACGCCCCATGGTTCAGATGACTGCTGGGATTCGCATGTGGTGATCCAAGGCATGCACTGCGCGGCTTGTGCTTTCACCGTGGAAGAAGCGCTCATGTCGGTGCCGGGCGTGCAATCGGCCGAAGTCAATGCGGCCACGCATCGCGCCAAAGTGGTGTGGTCTGCCGCGCAGGTGAAGCCGTCGGCATGGATGGCGGCCATTGCCAAAGTGGGCTATGGCGCTTTGCCTGCGGCCGATAGCAGCTTGCGCCAAGCGCGGCATGAGGAAAGCCGTCGAGCCCTGTGGCGTTGGTTGGTGGCAGGTTTTTGCATGATGCAAGTGATGATGTATGCCTATCCCGCGTATGTGTCGCGCGAGGGCGACATCACGCCTGACATGGTGTTTTTGTTGCGTTGGGCGTCATGGGTGTTGACGCTGCCCGTGGTGTTTTTCTCGTGTGGCCCGTTTTTTGGCAATGCCTTGCGTGACATCCGTGCGCGCCGCGTGAGCATGGATTTGCCGGTGGCGCTTGGCATGGTGATCACGTTCTTGCTGAGCTCTGTCGCCACGTTTGAGCCCGAGGGTATTTTTGGTGCCGAGGTGTATTACGACTCGCTCACCATGTTTGTGTTTTTCTTACTCACAGGCCGCTGGTTAGAACTGCGCGTGCGCGACCGCACGGCGGGGGCGCTGGAAGCTTTGATGAACCGCTTGCCCGACAGCGTGGAGCGGCAGTTGCCAAGTGGCGAGTTTGAGCGCGTGGCCGTGCGTCGCGTGATGGTGGGTGATGTGATTCGTGTGTTGCCGTCAGAGAGCTTTCCTGCCGACGGCGTGATTTTGCAAGGCCAGACCTTGGCTGATGAGGCCTTGCTGACCGGCGAGTCACGCCCGCAAGTGCGTGGCGTGGGCGACACGGTGGTGGCGGGCAGCCACAACCTGAGTGGCATCGTGACCGTGCGGGTGGTGCAGGTGGGCGAGGGCACGCAGTTCTCGCAAATCGTGTCGTTGATGGAAAACGCCTCGTTGCAAAAACCCCGCTTGGCGCAGTTGGCCGATCGCATTGCCAAGCCCTTTTTGGTAGGTGTGCTGGTATTGGCTGCACTCTCAGCTGTGTATTGGTGGCCCACCAACCCCGGCCACGCCTTGATGGTGGCAGTGGCAGTGCTGGTGGTGACGTGTCCGTGTGCCTTGTCGCTCGCCACACCGGCGGCCATGCTGGCCGCGGCGGGTAATTTGGCGCGCCACGGTGTGTTGGTGCGCAACCTGCAAGCCTTGGAGTCATTGGCTGAAATTGACACCTTGATTTTTGACAAAACAGGCACGCTCACCCAAGACGGTCAGCGCGTGACGCAGGTGATGACGGCAGAAGGGGTGACGCCAGCGTTCGCCTTGGGCTTGGCTGCAGCGTTGGCCAAACATTCGCTGCACCCCTTGTCACGAGCGCTGGTGCAAGCGCATGAGTCTGCGAGGGATGTTGCTGCACCGGACGTTCAAGATGTAAACGAAATGATTGGTCAGGGCTTGGAAGGGTACTTAGACGGACGTTTGCGCTTGGGCTCGTTCACGTTTTGTGCACCAAAAACCAAGGGAATACCCGATGCGGCGAGTGTTTGCCAAGTACACTTATGCAGTGAAAACGAGTGGCTTGCCAGCTGGCAACTGTCTGAAGACATACGTGCCGACGCGGTCCAAACCGTGAAAGCATTGAAAGACCTGAATGTGGATGTGTGGTTGCTCTCGGGCGACCAGCCTGAGTCAGCTCAGCAAGTCGCACAGCAGGTGGGCATTACCCAAGCATTTGGGGCGTGTACGCCACAAGACAAGCTCTCTCGCATGCAAGCTGCGCAGTCGCAAGGCGCGCGGGTGGCGATGGTGGGAGATGGCCTCAATGATGGCCCTGTCTTGGCCGGTGCCCATGTGTCGATGGCGTTTGGCAATGCGGTGCCCTTGGCTCAGTCCAAATCGGACTTGGTCTTGATGGGCGGCAGCTTGTTGGTGGTGGCGCAAAGCGTCAAGTTGGCCAGACACACCCTGCGGGTGGTCAGGCAAAACTTGGTGTGGGCTGCGGCTTACAACGCTTTGTGCGTGCCGTTGGCCGTGGTGGGCTTGTTGCCCGCATGGCTGGCTGGGTTGGGAATGGCGTTGAGCTCGTTGTGGGTCGTATTGAATTCTTTACGGCTCACGAAAGGATTTTGATGGATATCTTGTATTTATTGATTCCGCTGTCGGTGTTGTTGGTTCTCTTTATTCTGGGCGGCCTTTGGTGGGCTGTTCATCGAGGCCAGTTCGACAGCGTGGAGCAAGAAGGCGAGCGTATTCTTAGAAACGATTGATATGAATCAATAACTCGCAAGAGTGATTTGAGGATACTGGTTTGAAAATGAAAGGTGACCGATGAACTCATCAGAGCAAGCCGTTTACAGCGATACCGTTGTACGGCAGTTTTCCATCATGGCGGTGGTTTGGGGCGTGGTTGGCATGTTGGTGGGCGTGATCATCGCTTCTCAACTGGCTTGGCCCGAACTGAACTTTGGCATCCCTTGGTTGACCTATGGCCGCTTGCGTCCATTGCACACCAATGCGGTGATTTTTGCGTTCGGCGGCTGCGCCTTGTTCGCAACCAGCTACTACGTGGTGCAACGCACCTGCCATACGGCCTTGTTCATGCCTAAATTGGCTGCTTTCACCTTCTGGGGTTGGCAGTTGGTGATCGTGGCTGCTGCGATCAGCTTGCCTTTGGGTTTCACCCAAGGTAAGGAATACGCTGAGCTCGAGTGGCCCATCGACATCTTGATTGCTGTGGTGTGGGTTGCCTACGCTGTGGTGTTCTTCGGTACGGTTGGCACGCGCAAGGTCAAACACATTTACGTGGCCAACTGGTTCTACGGTGCGTTCATCATTGCGGTGGCTTTGCTGCACATCGTCAACAGCGCCGCGATTCCTGCGGGCATGATGAAGTCTTACTCTGCTTACGCTGGCGCACAAGACGCCATGGTGCAGTGGTGGTACGGCCACAACGCGGTGGGCTTCTTCTTGACCGCTGGCTTCTTGGGCATGATGTATTACTTCATCCCTAAGCAAGCGGGTCGCCCTGTGTACTCGTATCGCCTGTCGATCGTTCACTTCTGGGCTTTGATCTTCACTTACATGTGGGCGGGTCCTCACCACTTGCACTACACCGCGTTGCCTGACTGGACTCAGTCCGTCGGTATGGTGTTCTCTTTGGTGTTGTTGGCACCTAGCTGGGGCGGCATGATCAACGGCATCATGACTTTGTCTGGCGCATGGCACAAGCTGCGCGACGACCCTATCTTGCGTTTCTTGATCGTGTCTTTGTCGTTCTACGGCATGTCCACCTTCGAAGGCCCCATGATGGCCATCAAAACTGTGAACGCTTTGAGCCATTACACCGACTGGACCGTTGGCCACGTGCACTCAGGTGCTTTGGGCTGGGTGGGCTTGGTGTCCATGGGTTCAATCTACTACTTGATTCCTAAGTTGTTCGGCCGCAAGGAAATGTTCAGCGTCAAGGCGATCGAGGTCCACTTCTGGTTGGCCACCATCGGTATCGTGTTGTACATCGCTGCGATGTGGATTGCCGGTGTGATGCAAGGTTTGATGTGGCGCGCGATCAACGCCGACGGCACATTGACTTACACCTTTGTTGAATCTGTCAAAGCCACTTATCCGTTCTACGTCATTCGTATGGCGGGTGGTTTGTTGTACTTGACAGGCATGGTCATCATGTTGTGGAACGTGGTCAAAACTGCGACCAGCGGTAACACCGTGAGCGTTGCCATTCCAGCACCTGCACACGCCTGAGGAGAAATAAATGTCTGATAACAATTCCAAAGGCTTCTCCCACGCCAGCGTGGAGACCAATAACTTTTTGATGATCGTGTTGATCTTGATCGCTGTCGCTTTTGGCGGCTTGGTTGAGATCGTGCCTTTGTTCTTCCAAAAGTCCACCACTGAGCCCGTCACCGGCGTGAAGCCGTTGACTGCCTTGCAGTTGGCTGGCCGCGACATCTATGTGCGTGAAGGTTGCTACAACTGCCACTCACAAATGATCCGTCCTTTCCGTGCAGAGACATTGCGTTACGGCCACTACTCAGTGGCTGGTGAGTCTGTGTATGACCACCCCTTCCAATGGGGCAGCAAGCGTACCGGTCCAGACTTGGCTCGCGTGGGCGGCAAGTACAGCGACGAATGGCACCGTGTTCACTTGAACAACCCACGTGATGTGGTGCCTGAGTCCAACATGCCTGAGTACCCATGGTTGTTGAAGAACACGGTGGATGCAGCAGCAATGCCTGCACACATGAAGGCATTGCGCACAGTGGGCGTGCCTTATACGGATGAAGAAATCGCTAAGGCCTCAGAAGACGTCGCGGGTAAAACCGAGATGGAAGCTGTGATTGCTTTCCTCCAATCACTGGGCCTCGCGCTCAAATAAGGAGACACCCCATGGATGTCAATGATCTGCGAATCGCGACCACGTTGATTTCGTTTGCCGTGTTCATCGGCATCATGGTGTGGGCTTTTTCTCGACGTAACAAAGAAGATTTTGAGGCAGCATCAAAGCTGCCCCTCGATCAAGACTAAGGCCTAGAGGCCTTTGTAAAGGAATCGAATCATGAGTGATTTCACAAGTAATTTTTGGTCGATCTTCGTATCGTCCATCTCCATTTTTGGCATCGTGTACTGCGCATTTTTGCTGTGGTTCTCTGCCAAAGTTAAAGTGTCAGCACACGAAGAGGACGGCACAACCGGCCACGTGTGGGACGAAGACCTGCGCGAAATGAACAACCCATTGCCACGTTGGTGGTTGTGGTTGTTCATCATCACCATGGTGTTTGCTGCGGTGTATTTCATTGCTTACCCAGGTTTGGGTGGCTATGCAGGCAAGTTGGGTTGGACATCGCAAGGCCAATACGAAGCTGAAGTGGCCAAGGCCAACCAAGAGCTTGAGCCTTTGTATGCCGCATTCAACGCACAAACACCAGAGCAACTGTCGCAAGACCCCAAAGCCATGGCTGTGGGCGAGCGTTTGTTCATGAACAACTGTGCACAGTGCCACGGCTCTGACGCACGCGGTTCTAAGGGCTTCCCTAACTTGACCGACAGCGATTGGTTGCACGGTGGTACGACTGACAAGATCAAAGAAACCATCACCAAAGGTCGCATTGGTCAAATGCCTCCGATGGCTGCAGCCGTTGGAAGCCCTGATGACATTCGTAACGTGTCGCACTATGTGTTGAGCTTGTCTGGCAGCCCACACGACTCTGTGCGTGCCGCTTTGGGTAAGTCCAAGTTCGGTGCCTGCGCTGCATGTCACGGTCCTGACGGCAAAGGTATGCAAGCCATGGGCTCTGCTAACTTGACCGACAAGATTTGGTTGCACGGTTGGGGCGAAGAGGCCATCACCGCGATGATCAACGGTGGTAAGGTCAACCAGATGCCAGCACAAGAAGGCCGTTTGACTGAGTCACAAATTCACGTGTTGACTGCCTATGTTTGGGGCTTCTCGAACAAACCTGCTGCTACGAAGTAAAACGCTTTGAACTCTGCTGACGACTCCAAGCAGCGCAAGACCATCCC
>ERZ650304.717-NODE-717-length-15277-cov-19.761201_pt1 | contig 15277 bp, 26 predicted proteins | sample MGYA00376240_ERZ650304 | MGnify/ENA primary metagenome ERZ650304 (study PRJEB26733, sample SAMN07839271) | wastewater metagenome | biome: small river; feature: stream; material: water | place: USA: North Carolina | collected 2016-03-01 ...
GCTGATTGCATGGATGAGTTTTGTTTCGGTAGTCATATCAGTCCTTCAAAGCTCGGATGGCTTTAGCGAGCACATAAGCCTCATTGCTACCTTTTGCACTTGAGTCATCGCACACTTGCGCGCACTGCTCTTGCTTGTGGCTGGCAACGAGTTGGGCGAAGCGGGTGTCACGAAGACGCTGCCAGTCATCAGGACATAGCACTTTGTCGTAGTGCAAACCTGCATAGTCGTTGGCTTCCTTGCGCCACTGAATGATCTGGTCTGGGGTCATGGTGTTTGGTCCTTTGGCAAAGAAGTCTGACCAGGCATTGGCTGGCCTAATACGCGCAGACGGTCGCGCACAGACTGCACAGTTCTGATCGCGTTTTTGTACTGCTCCTGAAGCTTGACAATCTCGCAGTCTCGGCAATAGTCGGTAAACAGCACACCGTGACCGCAACCTTTTAGAGTTCTGACGTATGGATGCTGTCCGTCATGCGGCTTTGGCTGCGCAAGTTTTCGGTCATCAATAGCGCACTCGTCCATGCACATGCACTGGCATGGTTCGCCAATCGCTGCGGGGCACGTTGCGGGTCTATTCATCACTCCCCCTTCGCAGCAGCGCGGGCTGCTATGGCTGCGTCGATGGCGGCAGTGAAGTGCTGGCAAACAGCGCCTTGCATTGGGTTGCTGCCTTTAACCGGCTGAAGCCTGTACATCGTGAAGCGAAACCCTCCGCACTGTCTGTCAGCGCCTACTTGGTTCAGCACTTCGCGCCACCGCCCAGCATCCACCTTGTCCCGCTCATCAGGCACAGCCTGGTCGGATAGGGCTGAATCCCGCAAGCCCATCATCACGCAGTAATCAGACCAGCGGACCCAATCCTCGCCTCCTGCCGACCAAGGCCGAGCCCGCAGCGCAGGGGGGGGCTGTGTGGATGCGGTTATCAACTCTGCGAATGGATCATCAGACTCGATCAGGTTTGGCTTTGGTGCCGCCTCCTGCGCTGCGGGCTCGGCCTTGGTCGGCAGGGCGAGGGCTTGGCGGGCGATCTGTCCGATACGGTCCAGTGCAGCCGATGCGTCAACCGAGTGATTGGTTGTGTCGTCAATGTGGCTGATGGCCTGCAACGCCTCGCGCAGCTTTTGGTTTTCAGTCATGGGTTGCTCCGGTTGCTTTGGCGATGGCTTCGAGTGACGCGCTTACGGCTGCATCAATCCTCAACTGCTGGGCAGCAAGGACAGCACCAAGTTCTTTTCCATACTTGCCTGCAAATCCAGCAGGTGTTTTGTGAATATCCATCCACATGCAAAGCGCCTTCAGCAGATTGGGCGATGCAGCAATCAAGTTTTTGTTGGCCCTTCGTTCGTCCACCTCTTTGTCGTAGCGCTCATCCTGACCTTGGAAGTGGGTAGGTTCCTTGGTATGGCAGATGTAGCCACCAACATCACGAACCCCGCTATCAGTGGTCCACCAAGGCCCCGGCGTGTGCTTTTGCTCAGCGGTCATTTGGTTGCTCCAAAAAGGCTGGTGATGTCGATGTTCTGAAGCAGTGCGCGTGCAACCTCTCGCTGGTCGCCTTTGAACACGCGGCCATCTGGGATGGTGACGGTGTCGGCCTGGGCGATAGCTTGGCAGATCAGGTCAAATTGGCGATTGGTCAGCACCACCTCTTGCGGGCGCTCATACAAAGCAATCGCGCCTTCGTCGTCCTCGGCGCAGTCAGTCCAGCCAAATGGCTCGGCGCGGAAGTAGCCGAAGGGCTCGTCTTGCGCAGGCGCAGGGGCTGGGGTGGCGGATAGCACAGCCTTGCGACAAGCGTTCCACCCATCAGCAAACGCCGATTCCGTCTCTGTCATTTTGTGGTTGTGCATGTACGGCTTCTTGAGCACGTCAGGCACACACTGCGCTGGCTCATTTGAGGGGGCTGGGGTGGCGGCGAGCATGGCGGACCACACTGCGCGCATTTCGCTTCGGCCAAATCCTTCGCGCCAGTCAATCAATTCACCAAGAGGCTCGCACTCTCTCAGTCCAGCAGTCAACATTGCTTCTGTCGGCTCACCTTGCGGCACAGCAGGCGCGGTGTTGTGTTCAATCTCGTTCGCTATCTCACGAATAGCGTCAGCAATACCGTCCAAGCCTGTGGAATCAGCAATGCTGCGGAGTTTTTGGGAGGGGGTCATGCGCTTTTCTCAGTTGGTCGGCGGCCAGGCTGCTATTCCTGGTTATCTGCGCTTCGCTCACCGGGCACGTCCGGCTGCTAGGCGTTCACACGCGCCACGCGTGCCGCCGGTAAGGGTTAGGCGGCTTGCGCGCTATCGGTGGAGCGTGCCTTGGCCAAACGGCTTGTTGCAGCAAATGCAGGTTGCTACACCGGTTTCAGCCTCACGCTCAAGGTTTCGCGCAGCGCGTTCGGCCATGTTGCGAACGTATGGCAAATCCATCTCCGTCACGCTTGCGCGCCACTCCGATGCCGACCTCAAAAGCGCCTCGCGGCGCTCTGGTGTGACCATTAGAGCCACCTGAGGATATTGATGTGGGCGCACCCACGGTTGAAGGTGCGCTCAATGAGCGCGTCTTGGTATTGGTTTGTGGAGTAGTTCCACAGTTGGGTTAGCTCAAACTGGTTCATCATGACGGCGCTCCGGTGGTGTGTTGCGATGGGTGTTATTGAATCACATAAACTGGGCCAGTGCAACACCTTTTTGCATCACGTATACTGCGCCCATGGAGCAGCCAAAAAACAAGGGTGGGCGCCCTCCAAAGCCTGACGGTGAAAAGCTGGTGCAGCGCTCTATCCGCTTGCCGCCAGACCTTTGGGCCAAGATCGACGCCCACGGCCTAGAGTGGTTGCGTGCGGTCATCAAGCGTGCAAAACCACCACCCGCCACCACTAACGGTGCCCTCTACGACTAAGACGCGGTGGGTCGGAACTCACTTGCTCATCTGGTCTATCTGCTCCAAACGATCCAGGCATTCCCGAATCGTTTGGATTTCTACAGAGTCAAACGAGACACCGTTTTGCAGCCTGACAACTGCGTCTCGCATCTCATGCAGGGCATCTAGTCGGGCATTGCGTAATGCGCTAGCCCTTCCTAGCTTTTGCATGGCTTCGCTGTTTTCTATGTCAGGAAGCGGGCGCAACATGGTCAGAACGGAATGTCGTTGTCTTGTGTCCAGTCTTCGCTAGGTGCGTGGCTGGATCGTGCTGATTGACCGGCGCTCTTGCGCTTGTCATAGACCGGCTTTGCCATCAGTGCATCAAGCCTCTTTTCCAAACGCTCAGGCTTGGTTTTCTGGTCGAGCACTTCTGTTGCTGTCAGTTCGGTATCTGGCTGGAACACAGCAAAGATGGCGACGCGTTCACGGTCTTGGCCCTTGTCGTCTGTTTCCAGTTCCTTGCGCAACAGAAAGCCAACGCGCTTGCCCATCAAGTCTGGGTAACCTGGGCCGCTTGTCTTAACGCGGGATTTGCTGTCCTTGTCCCACTTCTCAAACTGAATGGTCCCTTCAGAGATGCCGCGCAGCTTCAGCACAGCCATGATTGCATTGACTGTCTTCAATGAAGACAGCGCATCGCCATCAGCCTTGTGTGTGTACAGATCCAGATAGTCTGCGGTTGAGCCGTCATCTGCCTTGAACGAAAGGCCAATGCCTTTTGTGCCGTTCTTCGATGTGATTGCTTCGGCGCGGGTGAATGTGCCGATGTACTTGCCTGTCTCACGAATAGACGAGGAAATGGAGTCAGCGGCCTTGGCCTGCTTTGTGTCAAGTGTGTAGCTCATGGTCTGTCTTTCAGGTCTTGGTTAAATGTTCTCGGTCAAGCCATAGAACTCGGTGACGGCTGCATCGACTGCGGCCAAATCGTTTGGAATGGTTTCGTCTGCAAACAGGTCAACAGGGCTTTTCACCGTGTCGTTGCCGTTGTTCCGGGTGCGAAACAGGTATTGATCGTTGATGACCGTGGTGCGCAAGACGATGGTTACCAGCCCTTCCATCACGATCTTTTCGTCCAGCAATTTGCCGATGGTCTTGATCTTCGTTTTGCCGAACTCGTCAGTGCTGGTGTGGCTCAACAGGTAGACGCGCTTATGGTCTGCAAGTGACGCAGCAGCGGTCAAAATGTCCCACGCATGGCGGGCAATCTCGTTGTACTTTGCGAAGGCTGCATTGCCTGTTTCAACGTCAGTAACACGGCGCATGAACTCGTTTGCCATGACGTACTGGAAGTCATCGATAACGATCACGTCCTTGTTTGTGCGCTTCATGCAGGCAACGATTTTTTCGCTGTTATCAGTGACGAAGATCGAACCGTTAGGGTTCTCTTGTGTTGCTGGCTTCCAGCCCTTAGAACGGAATGGAAGTGGCTTTTTGACAGCCTGGATCAGGAGTGTGTTTTCTGGATTCAGGTTGCGCAGGCTGGTTGATTTGCCTGTGCCCGATTCCCCAATAATCATTGCTGCGATGCTCATTTGTAGACCTCTTAAAACTCGGTAATTCGTTCAACTCGTTTTGCTCTAGTTCTTCCCAGAGCCAGGATTTAGTTCGGCTCATGAGATCAACCACCGGATCAAGCAAAGGACAGTGATTGCACTCACCAACAAGATCAAAGCGCCCAGCCGGTGGTTTTTGCGCTCACGCTTGTATGGCCCTTCTAGGACATACCGTTGCAGTTCAGTGGATCGTTTTGGTTCGATGCGGCGCATGGCGATCACGTTCTTGGATGCCCATTCGGCGGTTTCGTCCATTGCGGCAAATGCTGTGCGTTCGTTCATGGTTTGCCTTTCAGGGCATGCACGCCCCTGGTTGCAATTAGTCGTGCATGGGTTGCAGGTCATGACGTAGCCATCCGGTCACGTTGGATCTGGTAAGCCTCGGCGATTTCTGTGATAACAGTAGGTTGTTGATTGATTTGTGCGTTCATGGAATTCCCCTTAGATTGCTTTGGCGATGACAGTTGATGCGCCCAGATACTTGCGAGCCCAGTCCACAGCGTCCTCAAACGTGGGCCATTCGCTCTTGACTTGCTGCGTTTGGCCTTGCTGGTCGATGAATGTCAGCATGATTTGCATGTCGTTGCTCCTTGCGTATGACGCTGCTAGGAATGTCAGAGCGATGGCACAAACGGCCAGAACTGGTGTGTCTTTGCTCATGGCTCAAACCTCCAGCGCTGCGTTTTTGCGCTCGTCAACCGCGAAGTCAGCCAATGCGCCGAGCATGTCCTGTTCGCTTGGTTCGGTTTCGGCGCACAGAGCGCACTGCATGGCCGCTTGATCAACCAGATCGCCCAACACATCAAGACCTTCGATGTTCTGGTTTGCTTGCATGTTGGCGATCTCATCAACAAGACGACCAACGTGGTCGAGTACTGACTTGATCTGATCCAAGCGCCATTCGTGTCCCGCTGTGTTGCGAACCGAGGCAATCAGCAAGTCAACAAAGTTGAGCTTGTCGCTGTTTCCCATTCCTATCTCCATCTGTGCAGTGGTTTCTGCGATGGGATGAATCATCCCGCACCACAGCAAATCCGTCTAATTGGTTTTTTCTATCGCAAGCAAAAAGCGATTGAACAATTCAAATTGACCGGAAAAACGATCAGATGCAAAGTGCAGCCATGAACATCATCAACACCCAAAAGATCAGCGCCAGGATTGAAGGCAATGAGATTGTTCTGACACACCGATCAGGTGGCGAAGTCAGGATTCCGCTCAAACGTCTTGAAAACTGGCTTATCAGGCAATTTCGCCAAGAGTTATGACCGCCGCCACATCAAATCAACCTAGTCGCAGTAGAGGGCACTAAGTCTTTCGGCGGCGGTCTTTTTATATAGGAGCAACATGGACTACGATCAATTTGTACAGCAAAAACGGCGCGCAGAAGTCGCAACAGGCCATCAACCCGGCGACCTGAACGAGCATCTTTTCGACTTTCAACACGCCATTGTTTCTTGGGCGGTGCGTCGTGGCCGCGCTGCGATCTTCGCGGATACCGGCCTTGGAAAAACCCTCATGCAGCTTTCATGGGCTGATGAGATCGCATCTCACACTGGCGGGATTGTGCTTGTTTTGGCCCCGCTTGCAGTGTCTGAGCAGACAATCGAGCAGGGTGCGCACTTCGGCATTGAAGTGCGCCGCGTTCCGCATGGCGGCTCACCTGATGCGCCTGGCGTATGGATCACGAACTATGAACGCATGGATGCAATCGACTTCACCACGCTGCATGGTTTGGTTTTGGATGAATCGTCAATCCTCAAGGCACACGACGGGAAAACACGCCAGCGCATCATTGATGCGGCTCAGGGCGTCCCGTATCGTTTGAGTTGTACTGCTACGCCATCCCCGAATGATTTTGAGGAGCTTGGCAATCAATGCGAGTTTTTGGGCGTCATGTCTCGCACAGAGATGCTGGCCACGTACTTCGTGAACGATACCGGCGACACCGGAACATGGCGGCTCAAGGGATGGGGCGTGTCGAAGTTCTGGGAATGGATGGGCACATGGGCAGTCGTTCTGCGTAACCCTTCAGACTTGGGATTTGATGGATCGAAGTACATCTTGCCAGAACCGAAATACATCGAGCACGTCGTGGAAACTGAGCAAACTGGCGATCTGTTTGCCAAACCAGCACAGACTCTCGCAGAACGACGCCAAGCGCAACGCGCCAGCATTGAGCAACGTTGCAAAGCATTAGCCGATGTCGTGAACGCCGATCAGTCAGAGCCTTGGCTGATCTGGTGCCACCTGAATGACGAGGCTGAGATGCTGGCCGAATTGATCCATGGCGCAGTAAACGTGCAGGGTTCGGATAGCGTCGAAAAGAAGACCTCGGCCATGATGGCGTTTTCTCATGGGGAACTGCGAGTTCTGATCTCTAAGCCAAAAATCTGCGGTTTTGGGATGAACTGGCAGCACTGCGCGCGCATGGCGTTCGTTGGCATTGATGACTCATTCGAGAAGTTCTATCAAGCCGTTCGCCGCTGCTATCGCTTCGGCCAAAAACGCAATCTGCACGTTCACATCTTCACGGCTGAAAACGAAGGCCAGATTCTCGCAAACCTCAAGCGCAAAGAAGTGCAACACCACGAAATGAGCGAAAACATGATTGAACACATGAAAGACATCATGAACAAAGAACTGGCCGGACAAGAGAACGTAGTGGACGAATACCGAGAGGATACGCACGTTGGCGATGGGTACACAGTCCATCTTGGCGACTGCGTGAAATGGGCGCGACGCATGGCAGACAACAGCATCGACTACTCGGTTTTCTCCCCACCGTTTGCCGATTTGTTCGTGTATTCCAACAGCGATCACGATATGGGCAACTGCAAAGATGACGAGGAATTCGCCGCCCAGCTTCAATACCTGATTGCCGAGCTTTTCCGTGTCATCAAGCCGGGCCGCAACGTGTCATTCCACTGCATGAACCTGCCCACAACCAAGATGCGTCAAGGCTTCATTGGACTTCGTGATTTCCGTGGCACGCTGATCCGTGCGTTTCAAGATGCCGGGTTCATCTTTCACTCTGAGGTGTGCATCTGGAAAGATCCAGTTGTAGCCATGCAGCGCACCAAGGCGCTAGGTCTGCTCCACAAGACCATCCGCGAAAACAGCACCATGAGCCGCATGGGCCTGCCTGACTACGTGGTGACCATGCGCAAGCCTGGCGAGTGCGCCGAACGTGTCAAACACGGAGAAGACTTGCCAGTGATGATGTGGCAAAAATACGCAAGCCCAATCTGGGATGACATCAATCAAAGCAGGACGCTAAACAAACTGCCAGCACGCGACGAGAACGACGAAAAGCACATGTGCCCGCTGCAATTGGATGTGATTGAGCGATGCATCCACCTTTGGACAAACCCCGGTGATCTGGTGTTTTCTCCGTTTACTGGCATTGGATCTGAAGGATATACGGCAGTGAAGATGGGTCGCCGTTTTGTTGGCACAGAACTCAAGCCGCAATATTGGAATCTCGCCTGTCAGAATATCGAGGATGCCACGCGAGATCAGATTGATCTTTTTGCTGCGGCCTAAGCGGAGTCACACATGAACGCATTCTCCAAAGACTACAAGCCTGAAGTTGACATGCGCGATGTAACCCTGCAAAACCGCATCAGCAAGCGCCAGACGGCAAACCGTGAGCATCGAATGCAAACGGGCACACCTGAGCAACGGCTAGCATCATCGGGTTTTATCGTTGGGATGAAGTCTGAGCCGCTGAGTAAATCCATACTCAAAAACTCCAAGTTGGGGTAAAATCAGGCATCCGGCGCAATGCTGGTAACGCGGAGGGGCCTAGGCTCATTACCGAAAAGGCGTCTAGTCCACGCTCTGGCCCCGCACACCGCTTGGACCACCTTTGACTGAGGTTTTATGGCTATCGTTCGATCTCCTCGAAAGCATGGGGCTTTTACCGTGCTTTCTAATTCAGTCCTGCTCGATTCACGCCTATCTATGCGTGCTCTTGGGCTGCTTGTGAGGCTTCTTTCCCGTCCTGACAACTGGCGCACAAACAGCGAAACTCTTGCTAGAGAGTTCAGTTGCGGCAGGGATCAAATGCGGACTACTTTAAAAGAGTTGTCCGATTGCGGTTATGTACGTTTAGTCAAGTCAAATGGAGATGATGGTCGAATCGCATCAGAGTGGCATGTCTTTGATGATGGCGTTGAATCTGACAACACACCAGGGCCTGAAAAACCGTACGTCGGTGAACCAGCGCCTGGAAAACCAGCTTCCGGTAAATCAGGCCCCTTAACAAAGACTGACTTAACAAAGACTGATAACAAAGACGCTGCGCCTATCGGCTTCGCTGAGTTTTGGGCTACATGGCCAGCAAGCAATCGAAAAGGCGGGAAAGCTGAGTGCCTGAAGGTGTGGACATCAAGACATCTTGAGAAGTCGGCTGATGTGATCGTCAATCACGTCAAGTACATGACAACAACAAACGATTGGGCAAAGAACTTTGGCGAGTTCATCCCCGCGCCGGTTGTGTATTTGCGTGGGGCTCGATGGGATGGGGCGAGCGATTCATCCGATCCAATCAAGAATCCATTTGCCGGAGTTATCTGATGCTTGGACCCGAATACCTCATAAACATGCGTAAACGTGGCTACAAGCCAAGATCGGTCTGGGTCGAGATGTTGCCCATGAACTCTTTCGCCAAGAGCCTCATCCGCCCCGCAATCAAAAACGACATCGACATTCACCTTGAGCTGCGCGACATCGAAACGGTGAACCGTCTTGATCTGCGCTGCCTCATGGGGCTGATCGTCTATGTCAATGGCCCCAACGACGAAACCACGCAAGCCGTGGCTGATGCGTGCCTGAAAGCAGGGGCAACCAAGGTCATTGCTTCGTTTTTTGACCTAAGCCGACGCGAGCGAGATTGGCTCGTGAAGATGAGCACAACAACACCGGAGGGGGTTAGAACAACATGGCCTCAGTGATTCAACGTGACGACATCGACTTCGCGGCGTACATCCGCGAAACGGAGGCAAAGCAGAAGGTTCGCGCTGCATCCGAGTATGTCGATGATCTGATCGATGCGCTGTTCAACTGGAAGAAGGATCCATGCGCATATCTGCCATGGGACAAAACGCACAGAGAGTTTGCGCTACGTCCAGGCGAAGTGACGCTTTGGGCGGGTATCAATGGCCACGGTAAGTCGCTGGTTACTGGTCAGGTCTCACTTTCTCTGATGGGGCAAAGCGAGAAGGTGTGCATTGCCTCTTTCGAGATGAAGCCTCGCAAGACGCTTGAGCGTATGGCGCGTCAGTGGCATGGCGCCGCTCCGACAACCGAGTACGACACGCCGGACATGGTTGCCGCAGCAAAGGACATCTATCGCCAGTTTGGCGAATGGACCGATCGCAAGTTGTGGCTGTACGACCAACAAGGCACTGTCGATGCCGACACCGTATTGGGTGTTGCTCGCTACTGCGCCAAAGAGTTGGGTATCACTCACATGTTCATTGACTCGCTGATGAAGTGCGTCAAAGGAGAGGATGACTACAACGGTCAGAAGGAGTTTGTTGACGAGCTATGCGCCCTGGCACGTGATTGCAACATCCACATCCACCTCGTTCACCACATCAAAAAGCTATCCAGCGAAGAGCAACAGCCTGGGAAGTTTGACGCAAAGGGTTCAGGTTCTATCTCTGACCAAGTGGACAACTTCATCAGCGTGTGGCGCAACAAGAAAAAAGAGCGTGATGCTCAAGTCGGCAAAGGCGTTGCCGCTGATGAGCCGGATTGCCTTCTGATTTGCGACAAGCAGCGCAACGGCGAATGGGAAGGCCGAATTGGCTTGTTCTTTGATCGTGAATCTCAGCAGTTCAAGGGTGCGGCTGGTGACCGCGTAGTCAATTTCGACTCATGGCCTCACCGGCCTTGGGCGCAAGGGGATTTGTAAATGGCTAAGAACATCAACCAACGAGTTGCATGGACCGCAAAAGATGAGACGACATTGCGCCTGGTTTATCCGACTGGCGGCAAGCACGGTGCCCACAAGGCCATGCCTTACCGCAGCATCACATCGATTGTCAACAAGGTTCAAAAGCTCAAGCTGTACCGGGTTAACGGTTCAGGAAGTCGAGTAAACGCAGCAACGCACGCGCCTTGGACTTTGGACGAAGAACAGGTCATTGCCGAGAAATACGTGCCATTGGGTTTGGCTGCTGTTCAGGCTGTCATTACCTGGCGATCTTCCGCTTCGATCCGGGCTAAGGCCAGTTCAATGGGTTTGATGCGAAACGAAGTACGCAAAAAGCTGTACGAGGCCGAGCCCATAGAGGAATGCGAACCAACAGAGCAGGATAACCCGATTGTTGTTTGGATCAAGGCTGAAGCCGCTCCGCGACCAGTGACAAGCGCCCCTCGTTCCATTTTTGACATGGTGCCAGCATGATTGAACTTACAGAAAAGCAAGTGACCCTTTTGCTGCTGCTGGCAGGAGGAGAAGAACTCAAAGATATTGCAGTTGCAGTCGGTGCGACCTATGATGGAATTAGAAGCACGGCAAAGCGTACGCTGCGACTTCTGAAGGCCAAGAACATAGCGAACGCAGTATTCATTGCAATGCGTGATGGCTTGTTGGGGAATCCAGTGCAGCGCAAAGCGCGCCAAAACGAATGGACTTCTAACGAGATTGCGATTCTTAAATCCATCTACGTTGAAAACGGAAGCACTGAGGCTTTGAAGCACCTTCCAGGCCGATCACTTACTGCGCTTTACGCAAAGACTCATGAACTCGGTATCACCTGCAAGAAGCGCAAGGTAAATAAGAGTGACATGAATAGCGGCAAGACATGGAAGGCTTCTGAAATTCGTGCGCTTCGCAACCTGTACCCATCACAAGGGCCAAAAGGCTGCGCAAAACTGCTTGGACGATCCTACAAGTCTGTCTTGCACAGAGCGGCGCTTGAAGGCGTCCGATATTGCGGTGCCGTGATTCGCACAACTAGAGAAATTCCACAGGAAGAACTAGACCCGCCAATCGTCAAGAAGATCGTTTCTGTTGGCTCATGGAAAACAGACAACGTGCCAGCCATCAGATCAGTTTTTGATATGGGGGTGTGCGCATGACCGTCCAAGAGCGCCAAGCCGAGTGCTTGGAAATCCACAACGCAGCGGTAGCCATCCGACGCATGAGCCAGCCCATGCAGGTCCACGCATACGAAGCGCTTGCCCGCGACAAAGGCCAGGAATACGCAAACCGGGTGCGCGCCGCAAATGGGCTCACCCGCGCGCGCGCGTTTGGAGGCCCACGCATGAACACCCAGGGCACAGCGACAGAGGCGCACCACTTGCACCTTGAAAACCTCAAGGGCAAGCGCTCCATGGATCAGGTCAAGGAGTACATCGCTGAGGTGCACCGCACAGAGGGGCCGTTCTACGCCAAGTGGCTGCGTGACGACTATGCAGCGTGGCGCATGGAGAGCCGCAAATGATCGACCAGACGATGGCGATGCCGTTCCCGCCGAGCACGAACACCTACTGGCGCAGCGTGCCAGGCAAGGGCGTTTTGATCAGCGAGAAGGGCCGCCAGTACCGTTCAGCCGTGCAGGCCTTAGCGGCTGCTCAGAAGTGGCCAAAGTTTGGGCAAAGCCGCGTCAAGGTGGCAATCGATGCCTGGATGCCAGACAAGCGCCGCCGCGATCTGGACAACCTTTTGAAAGCCACGCTTGACGCGTTGACCCATGCCGGAGTGTGGGAGGACGACAGCCAGATCGACGCGTTGACGATCACACGCGCCCCGCTTGTCGGCGGCATGCTCAATGTGCGAATTGAGGTGATCTCGTGAAGCTCATCCTCAAGCCCCAAGGCCGCGGCAACTGGCGGATCACGCGCATGCGCTTAGAAGGCGGACACGCTGCCCTCTGCTCGTCCGAGTCGGTCAACAGTTGCAGATCGGCGGGATTGTCTTTCGAGTCTGCGAGGTGATTGCATGACCTGGCCAGCGCCATTGCCAAACGTGCCGCGCATTGATTGGTTCCGTGTGCTCATGGACCTCAAGAGCGCAGGGCTGTCGCTCAACACCATTGCATCGTTCGTGCAGGTCAGCAAAACCTCTGTGATCGGCTGGAAGAACCACGACGCCGAGCCTGGGCACATGCACGGCGAACGACTTCTCCTGCTGTGGTGCCGGTCAACCAGCAACGTGCGCGAGAACATCCCGCGAGCCATTGACCTCACCACGGTAAAGCCCGGCGAGGTGCACCAACGGCGCCAGCCTTGCCGCTGCCCGATGTGCGGGGCCACAAGTCAGGTGGAGATGGTTTGACGCAATCGGTCGGGAATCCTACCCGGCCGCAGGGAAACACTGCCACCGGTAAGCAACTCATTGCACCGGAGCAGACATGTCAGCAAAAGCCCCACGCGCTGTAGCCATCCCAGGCGAAGCAAAAGCCCCCGAACAGAGCCAGGCCGATGAGGTCGAGCAGATCGAGGGCGATACGCAGCAAGACGGGGAAGACATCGATGCTTTGCGCGCCGAACTGGCCGCAGCCAAGGCTGAATTGGCAAAAGCCAAAGCCGTGAAGGCTGAATCCAAGCAAGCATCGCAACCGCTGCCAACAGTCGGCGGCGCAGTCAAAACCGATAAGGGATGGGTTGTGCCAGAAACCTACGGCACGCCCGTCAAGAAAGCCTGACCATGTGCATGGGCGGTGGCGGCGGCTATAGCGCACAAGACTCATCACGGGACCGTGATGCCGCTCGGCAAGAAGCTGAGGCGCAGCGCATTGCCGCAGAGAACGACGCCCAACTGAAGGCCAACGCATCTACCGCCCAAACCCGCAACCGCCGCCGTGCCAACTCCCTGTTGGCCGCAGGCGCACCGCGAACACAGCCACAACGCACCGCCGCGACAAGCTCAGTGCTTGCCATGGGCGCACAAACCCTAGGCGGCTCATGATGGAAGACAGCAAGGCCCTGGCCATCGTCAAGCGCGCAAGCGCCCTGAAGTCGTTGCGCATGCCGCATGAAGCGGCTATGCGTGAGTGCTTCGACTATGTCGCGCCAGAGCGAGGCGTAGGCCTGGAAGGCGATGAGTCATACGACGCAGGCACCGAGCAATCAAAGCGCGCCCGCGTTCTGTCGTCGGTGGCCAGCGAATCAGCCGAGAACCTGGCCGCCAACTTTGTCTCAGGCACCACGCCGAGCAATTCCCTGTGGTTTGAGATCGGGGTGGATGGCGTCGGCGACGTCGACAAGCGATGGCTGAGCGATTCAGCGACAAGCGTTTGGACGAACATCCACGCCAGCAACTTCGACAGCGAGGTGTTTGACTGTCACCTTGACGGCGTGACCGCTGGGTGGTTCGTCCTGTACGTCGATGAGGACCGTGAAAAGGGCGGCTTTGTCTTTGAGCAATGGCCGCTTGCCCAATGCCTGATCGCCAGCACCAAGGTGGGTGGCGCAGTTGATACGGTGTATCGCCGCTTCAAGCTGACGGCCGCCCAGGCTGTTGCGATCTACAGCCGCAAGGGCGACAGCCTCAGCGAGAAAACGCAGCAGCTTGCCAAGGAAAAGCCAGACACACTGGTCGAGTTTGTGCATGCAATCGAGCCCAATCCACGCTCGGTTGTAGGCGCTTTGCTGGCAAAGAACCTGCCAATCTCATCGACCACGGTAGAGGTTGCCGCACGCAAGACGGTGCGCGAGTCTGGTTACCACGAGATGCCGGCCATTGTTGCCCGCCTGTCTCGCATCCCTGGCAGCGCCTACGCAACCGGGCCAGTAGCCAAGGCCATGCCAGAAATCCGCATGCTCAACAAGCTGAGGGCTATGGAGATTCAAGCCGCCGACCTGGCCGTGTCGGGCATGTGGATCGCCGAAGACGATGGCGTCTTGAACCCCAAGACCATCAAGGTTGGCCCGCGCAAGGTCATCGTGGCCAACAGCGTCGACAGCATGAAGCCGCTGATGACCGGCAGTGACTTCAAGGTGGCATGGACTGAAGCTGACATGCTTGAACGTCAGATCCGCCGCCGCCTGCTTGCTGATCAGCTTCAGCCTCAAGACGGTCCAGCGATGACAGCCACAGAGGTGCATGTGCGCGTGGGCCTCATCCGTCAATTGCTTGGCCCTGTGTTTGGCCGCATGCAGTCGGAATTCTTGCAACCGCTGATCGAGCGGTGTTTCGGGATCATGTACCGCGCAGGCGCATTGGGCAAAGCCCCTGAATCCCTGGCTGGTCGCGCATTCCATGTGAAGTACATCAGCCCCATGGCGCGTAGCCAAAAGCTGGAAGACGTCACAGCCATCGAGCGCTATGGCATGTTCGTTGCGCAGCAGGTTCAGTCCGGGTTTGCTCAAGCGGCAGACCTTTACGACCCGGACGAGGCCAGCCGTGCAGTAGGCGACGGCCTGGGTGTGCCGCAGCGAATCATCCCAGACAAACGCAAGGTCCAGATGCTGCGCGATGCGCGAAAGCAGGACGCACAACAGCAGCAGCAAGCCATGCAACAGCAGGCCACGCAGCAATCAATGACAGACGCCATGGCCTCGCGCATGGCAAACGCAGCTTGAGGACGATATGGGCATCGACGCTACACAAACAGGATCAGGCTGGACGGTTGAGCCGCTGATTGCAAATCCATTGCATGCAACCGAGGACGCAAATGGCAATCCCGTGCTTGACGATGCGAGCCGGGCGGTGTTTGATGCGGGGCTGTATAAAAGGGCTCCAAAATTAGACAAGCTTTATGCGGGGATCGCTCGGGTACTGTCTGGGAAAGGCCAGTGCTTCATCGGCTTAATCGATGACTCAACTGGTGTTGGCGCTGGTGCTGGCA
>ERZ650304.718-NODE-718-length-15241-cov-10.687739_pt1 | contig 15241 bp, 17 predicted proteins | sample MGYA00376240_ERZ650304 | MGnify/ENA primary metagenome ERZ650304 (study PRJEB26733, sample SAMN07839271) | wastewater metagenome | biome: small river; feature: stream; material: water | place: USA: North Carolina | collected 2016-03-01 ...
AATTCCCCGGCTGACCCGATCATTTTCGGCGTGGATGAGTATTTCGACGAGAACCTGCAGCGCCAGAGTTTCGCAGAATGGCGCGACCGTGCCGTTTCCATGCTGGAAGAAGACTACGAAGGCACCGCCAACTATCTGGTGCGCTACGGACTGGCCAGCGGTGGCGCAGGGCTCAAGCCATGGGAGAACATGGCGGCACAGATGATTGTTGAGCGTGAATCCCGCCTACCGATGACACCAGAGCGCATCCGTTTCCTGCAAGCGATGGTGTGGGCCTACCGTCTCAGTGGAGCCGATCAGGCGCGGAACCTCGCCAGTCGCAGAGATCCATTCAAGTCACCACTCCAGCGGAACCGGGAATTCTTCACCAAGTTCATTATGACGCCCGACCCAGAAATGGCGAAGCGCATCGAGCAGGCGGAAACTCCCGAGAAACGCGAGCGGTTGCTACGTGCGGACCAACAACGGATTGCCAAAATCCAGCGGGCATTTGCCAAGATGGGGACAACCCTTGAGGAAGTGCTCAACGGTGACGTGAAGCTCGGCTTGGTGAATCACAGTATCGCACAGGCCACGCTCGCGGGACTGGACGAAAAGAGCAAGCAGGCCGCAATCCTGACCCAAAAGGCGGAATTGTCCGCCCAAGAGATTGCAAAGCGCACCGGTGTCAAAGCCTCCGAGGTAGTGAGGCTGGCAGACCTGCGGCGTGATCGAGCGATTGCGGACTTGGTGGCACGGGCGAAAACCCGGCAAACTGCCTTGCAGGCGCAGCCATTGGAGCCTGTGATTGATTTCTCGGAAACGGACGGCATGACCGAGGAGCAACTACTCGCATGGGCAGCCAAGAAGGCGGACGAAATGGGATTGTTTGGCGGGAAGCAATTGGGCCAACGCAAAACCGTGAAGCGCAAGAAGTCTCAAAGCCTATTCATTTCCCCATCCACGGCACGGCCGCCAGCCGGCAGAATGGCAGGGATGCCAGGCCGTGAAGTGGTATTTGGAAACGGAACCCGTGGGCACCAATTGGAATTGCCACAGCGAGGGAAGCCACTCCCAATCGAAAACCAAGGGCAAACCCGAGTCACTGGGCCGGGTGACTTCGGGGCGCTGCTCCCGCCAGACAGTATGCGGAAAGACCGCGTTCCTGCCGTTGGTTCAGGAAATGGACGCGGTGGACCCGTGGGAGTTGGTGAGCAAGGCACGGATCGCAACGACCAGTTGGCGGATTCACTCGGGAAACTCTGGGTGGATGAACCCGCCGAAGTGTCCGTTCGCATCGGTGCTGACATGGCGGACGTGAACGACATTGCCGCTATGGCTCGCATGACGCAGGCGGCGACATCCAGCCCGCTCGACATGCTCAAGGAGTATTGGATTAACAACATCCTCTCCGGACCGTCCACACAATCCGTGAACATTCTCGGTAATGCCGCTTCAGGAGCGTGGGATTTCACCATCCAGCGCGGCATGGAAGCGATTTGGAACATGGCAGCGCGTGACCAGAAAGGCGCGACGTTTGGTGAGCTTGGAAGCATAGCAAAATCAATCGTTCGACCTGAGGGATTGAAAGAGGCGGGGCAAATCATTCGTGACAGCAAGAAAATCGGGAAGTCAGAACTTCAGATGATACTCAGCGCCTTGTCGCCAAGTATCGCGAAAGGTATCCGGTTCATGGCGAAAGCATGGACCACAGAGGAAGATCATTTCCGCCATGAAGTGCTGGCCGAACAAGGAACCCTGTTTGACACCGGACCAGCGGGAGAGAAGCGCCGTATTGCCATCGGGGGAACAACCGGGCGAATCATTCGCATTCCTGGCCGTGCGCTCATGGCAATGGATGGCTTCTTCAAAGGACTGTTCGGGCACATGGAGGCAGCCGCGCAGGCATACCGGATCGCCAAGCAGGAAGGACTCAAGGGCGAGGAAATGCAGAATCGCATCAACACGCTTGTATCCACTCCAAACAGCAAGGCATGGCAGATGGCTGTCGAGAAGGCGCAGGCGCTGACCTTCCAAGAGGAATTACCCGACGCCGTGAAGCAGTTTCAGCGGCTCATTAACGCGACGAAGATCGGTCAATTCGTGGTTCCCTTCATCCGCACGCCCTACAACATCTTCCGCACCGGTATCAGGAAGTCACCCATTGGGATGCTGAACCTGACCTACCATCTTGGGAAACACGGGTTGGCCAAGATCAAGGGAGACGGAACCATTGACACCGCGGCACCGGCCAAAATGGTGCAGTGGCTGGCAGAGCAAACGCTCGCGATGGCGGGAATGGCGCTCCTATGGGGTGCTGCTGGGGGTGATGATGACGACGACAAGAAGTATTTCCTCATCACTGGATCGCCGCCGCGCGACAAGGGCGAGAAGGCGCTGAATGATCGCGCCGTAGGTGGGGGATACCAGATCAAGATTGGAGGGTTCACGATGAACTACGGCCGCATTGAACCACTGGCGACCGTGCTTGGAACCATGATGGACGGAATCCGCGCCATCAAGAGCGGAGCGGCCAGCAAATCCGCAGCGGGGGCAATATTCGACAACGTGAAAGCGCAGGTGATGAACAAGACCTTCCTTGCTGGTATCGCCTCCATCATCGATGTGATCGAGCGCCCCGGTAAGTGGGACGAGAAAGCGAAGAACCAACTGCTCACGGCTCTGGTTCCCAACCTCATCCGCCAACCTCTCCGGAACGCAGACGACATGCAGCGCGACTACGGGACTGCCGATTGGTGGTATCCCGCGTGGCCGAGCGCAGGCATGGGCGGCTCTCCAGTTGTGGATCCGGTTTCAGGTGAGGACAAGGAAAAGGGCGGCAATGCAGCATCCCGCATGGTGATTCCTCCCGTGGCTCCCCGTGGTGAACTTACGGACGCAGACAGGGCGATTCTGGCATTCAATCGGGCGAATCCAGACAAGTCTTGGGCTCCAGGCATCCCCGGCAGAGAAATCACCTACCGGGCCAAGAAGGGCAACGAGCCAAGCGTGAAGGTGGAACTGAACGCGAACGCTTACAATGCCTACCAGAAGCGTGCTGCCCTCCACGCCAAATCGGCGATGACTGGTAAACAGTTCACCGCCGATGAGGAGGGGATTCGCAAGATTCGGGACATTTACGAGAAAGCTCGTGATCGTGCCGCCGATGAGTTGCGGAGTATGCCTATTGAGAAGATTGGGGTTGTGAAATAGGAGGTGGGTTTTTCCTTAACACAGTCAAAATCCCATTACGCCGCAGCGCGTCACGACTCGACTCGTAGTGCTCTGGAAACTCAGTTCTCCAAGCACTCGCAATTTTACACGCCATGCTGTGCCTTGTGATATTCAGTTTCGCTGCTATTTCTGGCACACTGAATCTCTCGACGGCAAGAACTAGCATTTTCAAACGAAGCTGGTGAGCTTCGTATTTCCGAGAACTTACGACTTTGTGAGCGTTCTTGAGGATTTCTCGGTCTATTTGGTCTCGTTGCTCCCGTAGGAGTTTCAGTTTCTGCCTAGTGGCGTTAATTTTCTGAGCGAGGGCTTTTCGTTGCTGTTCGAGTGATTTCATTACGTACCCTCCTTGCTATCCTTGACAAACGTGCCATCTACCATAGCCCCGGTCCGGCCTTTGATTTCATCGTAGGCGGCTTGCAGGCATTCCGCGAGCGTCCACCCCATCAGGTCGGCAAGAATAATCAATGTTACCGTCGTATCTCCAATACCGTCCTTGAGGTCATGGAATAATTTGCGCGATTGCTCATCTGTGAGGATTGGCACTCCAAGCCCCTCAACTGCGTCCATTGTTTCTTTCGCTTCCTCCATCATCTTCTGCGCCTGTTTCAAAAGCGTTCCCTTTCCGTTCGGGCCAGTGATACCCTTGTCGATACCCCATTGCTTCACGAGTTCCACCAGCGGCCCAAGAAGTTTGTGCTTGGCGATGTGCTCCTCATAGGCTTCCCGGCGCTCAATGAGGCGCTGATTCAGTTCCGCTACTTCCTCGTGCTGCTTCAGCGCAATGTCGAGCACGTCCAGCAGGTGTCGGTCGATCCACTCTTGGCGGCGGTTAATGTCTTGGATGGAGATTGCGCCAGCCACTAGCGAGCGGCCATGTTTGATAATGTCGAGTTGTGCTTGTGTCATTTGATTACTTGGTTGGTTGTTTCGCGGCGAATTGAACCGCTTTGGTGAATTCATCGAACGTCCATTTGGCTGAACGCTGTCCGAAAATTTGGCGACGATACTGGAACGCGAGCGACGCGCCCGTGTTGCGTCCCTTCTCGGTCAGTTGAGACAGTTCGTTTCGAGCGAACCGCTTCGGGAATGAGGCGACAGGGAACCCGCAGGCGCGATACTTTGGCCAGAGCCAAGCGAATTCTGCTTCGGTGAATGGGTTGGTGTATGTGGTTGTCATGGTGAAATCAGTTTGGTCGCGTCCTGTCCCAGTCTCCGCGTGATCGCAAAAGCCTGGTCTGTATCCAGTTGGTTCGGATGGGTTGGTGCTGCTTGATATTTGTCGCGGTAAACCTGCTCGGCGATCTTGATACGCAGTGCGCCCAAGTCTTTTTGGCTGGTCCATAAAACGGCCAACCTGTGTTTGTTGCGGAATTCGAGTAACTGATACAACTCCCCTGAAAATGTGTCTGTGAACTTCACTTGGCTCAGATCATCAATCACCAAAACTGCAACCTTACGCATTCTTTCCAGTTTCATCGTCCACTCGCCGCCCTTCTTCGCTGCCTCGGTTGTGATTTCCCTGACCTCATTGGATGTGAGCCAGAGAAACGATTGGCGTCGCTGCATGATATGGACAGCCATCGCGCATGATTTCCCTGATCCTGATGGACCAATCAATCCCATCCGTAACGGACTTCCAGTTTTGACACCAGCGTAGCACTCAGGAACCCTTTCCGCCGTGGCCTTGCGGTATTCCTCTGGAATTCCAGCCAGAAACGCAGCGCGGCGGGTTTCCTCACGCTGGCGCAACTCCATCGCCCGCGCTTTCTCCTCGCAGGCATCACAGAGGGCGGAATCCACCAGAAAGGCGGACGCCCCGCACTCGTGCATGGATTCAACCTCCTCGGCTGTGAGGTGCCATGACGCCCCGCAGCACGGGCAGGTGAGTTTGTGGGGTGCGTAGGTTGTCATAGGAAAGACAATTGAGCGGTGTGCTTATGGACACGCGACTTGGCTGCATCGAAGTAATCACGATCCTTGTCGCAGGCTGTTAAATGGCGATCAGCGTAGTGGCAGGCGATAGCAATGGAACCGCTACCAAGGTGAGTATCGAGGATGTTATCCCCTGCCTGCGAGTAGCGTTCGAGAATCCAACGATAAAGAGCGACTGGTTTTTGTGTTGGGTGAATCCGCTCCTCTTTATTAGCCATGTCCTGCTGCAGCATTCCATTCCAGCGGTATGTAAATTTGCGTGAAGCCGACTTAAAACTTGTCCATGCGTTTTCAGTGTCCGCAAAATCGGAGTCGCCGTTACACTTATCCCAAATAATCCAGCACGGAGAATCTGGGTTTGGAATGCGACTAATGAAATGGTTGGCCCCCCAGATGATTTGATTTCTGCTTACACGCTGAAGCTCCTGAAAGAATTCTACAGTCGGCGGCTGTTTATCCTTTCCCGAAAAAGGCTTGTATTCGGATTTCACAATCCCTCCGCCGCGGAATCCATTTCCTGCTTTTACATTAGGACGACAGCGCCCGCTGGCTTTGCTCCCGTTTTCCCCAATTCCATAAGGAGGGTCCACAATCGCAAGCGCGAAATGCTTATCTGGGAACTGGCGCATGAGGTCCATATTGTCCATGCAACGCAGGTCCAAAAGATCTGTTAAATAAGTCATGGCAGTATTTCCATCACGGTTTCAATGAATTCGACGGCGACAGGGATGCAGAGCGCGTTTCCATACCCATGGAGTCGCATAACGCGCCCTTCCGGCGTTGCGTTGGCTTCCTGGACTGTGATCGGTGCGCTTGGATCGCTGCTATGTCCCACTCCACCGGGAAGCCCTGCAACCAGCGGGAATGCGCCGGATTCAACGCGCCTCGCTTTGCCGTCGAGACAGGGGAGGATGTCGAAGTCTCCCCAATGACTTGCGCGGCCTGCCGTGGCAACTGGTCGAGTCGTGACCGCTCGCTCCCGTCTGGGTTGGTCCCCGTGGTCGCCATCCCCGGCGTGTCCTTCCAGTCGCGGCTGGATGGTGTCGCCCATCCCGCAACCCAAACCGCCTGCTGACTCAACGGAATCCCCGTGTCGTGCTCCCGTGGCGGCAATGATCCCCTGCTCCCGTCCTGTGCGGTCGGGGATGCCCAGCCCGCAATGCTGTGAACTTGATCCTCCAGCCTCGCCATTCCATCGGTCGCCCTCTGCGCGACCGTTTGCAAGTCTGGCGCTCCCTGTCGCGTTTCTGTCTCGCTCGCTCCATGCGCCGAGTTGGCTCTGGGCGTAGGCCATCCAGTAAAGTCGAGATCGGATATGGGGCCCGCCGACAAGCAATCCAGCAACGGTTTCGGCAGAAGCAAGTAACTGTTCCCGAAGGGCATCGCTAATATCGGTTCTCTCCGCAAGCGCTCGGAGAATGGCCGCGCTTTCTTGGGTGAGCGGGTGTCCCGTCTCCCCGATGCCTGCCGCGCAAAGATCGAGCGCCCCGCAGGCGTAACCCTCTCCTTCCAAGTCAGAACATACTCCATCGAACCAACTGAGCGCAGCCTTGCTTGACACTTGTTCGCCAATAATGAGGTCAGGCTTGCACTCGCGGACAAGGCGGAACCATGCTGGCCACAGGTGGCGTTCATCATCGAATCCTTTCCCGAGTCCAGCGTCACTAAATGGCTGGCAGGGGGCGGAACCTGTCCAGAGTCGTTTGGTATCAGGGACTCCGGCGAGTCTGAGGGCGAGTGACCATCCAGAAATTCCACAGAAGAAATGACATTGGGTGAATCCTGCCAGATCAGCGGGAGAAATGTCTGTGATAGAGCGTGTGTCAACGGTTCCATTTGGGATGAGTTTGAGGTTTATCAGTTCGCGAATCCACGCGGCTGCTTTTGGGTTGTTCTCGTTATACAGGTTCACTTGGGCTTTTTGGTGAGAAGGTAGGTTTTCCAAGCGGCTTCCAGCGCGGTTCGGTCATACCGCTTTGGCTGACGGCCACGGGCAGGGAATGCCTCGGTGAGTTTGAAATCCCGCTTGAGCATTTCGAGGACATCCAGCCCGCCAACGTGCTCGGCTGCGGCCTTTTCTGGCAGGACAATTGGAGGTAGGTTTGCGGTCATAGACTGTATGTGGAATCGGCTGGTGGTGAGTCGTAGGAGGACGAAGGGCGGCGGTTGTATTGCGCTTGAAGCGTTTGGGCGACGGCTCGCGTTGCCAATCCAATCCCAATCGCCATCATGGTGTCGTCATGCTTTCCCGGCATCGCCACGAGCTTGCCCTTCTCGTCGATGATGCAGGTATCCAGTTCATCGAGAACCAACTTGTCCCAGATCATCACCCCGGCTCCCACTTCATCGAATTTACGAATGGAGCTTTTGAGTAGGTCGGTCAGGAAACGGCGGTTCGCTTCATCGGTGCGCCATCCCAGCATTGGGGTTTCCGTTTGCTCCACGCGGTTGCGCTGCATACGGCGGTAAACCTGCACGCCCTCGCCGTCGAGACGTTCACAGAGTCCGCGGTCCTTGTTCATTTCCGGCACGACCGGGCACCCACCATAGTAGGCGTAGAGTTTTCGGATGTTATCGGCCAAGACATCAATATCCCACCTGCACGCAATCGCTTCGTCGCGTTTCTCGTGGAAGCAGTCAGCCAATCGGGCGACCATTGCTGGCGGATACCACAGTCCATCTTCTCCAAGGAACCCGTCCCGCATCATGCAAGGCGCGTGGTTGTCGGTATCTTCCCCGATTGTCTGCGCGGAACCCTCGGCAGGATCCACGGGGAACCAGTATTTGTAACCGGGTTTGGGGTGCTCCCAGATTTTCACGATTGCCTCGTCTTCCTCACAGGGACGGAAGATCACGCGGGTTTCGCCAGGGTCCGCCCAATCGAATGTTCCAAACGTCGGCTCCTTGCAATGCTTCCGCATCGTCTGGATGGATTTCAGATGGAATGCGCGGCGGCCGCTGGTCAGAAAACCGGATGTTTCGCTGTAGGGATATTCCTTCTCGAATCGGTCCTCGTCACTATTGAAGGCTGGGCTGGCAATCTTCCACCGTCTCCACGCCAAGCGCTCCATGGTCATAGCCTCTTTGGCGTAATCCATCAATTCCCGTTCCTTGTCGGTCAGGGTATCAAGAATTTCCTGACGCTCTGCGGGGGTGACGGCGCGTTGATACTCTGGATGCTCCCACCATGGATAGAACACCTTGAAGAACCCGTTCCACTTCTTCGGGAATGGGATGCCTTTGGCTTTGCATTCACGATACTGGGCGAGCGAAATCGCGTTCTGGTAGGTGTCATAGTAGGCACCCCCGATGCCGTTCGGTGTCGATTCCACGAGCACGTAAGTTCCCGGCAAGTCTGGCACGCAGGAGAGGAGCGCGGCGAACGTGGCTTTCGCGGAAATCTTGCCAGTCTCGGGCCAGTGCGCGACTTCGGTGAGCATCCCACCCTGATAGGTTCCCGAGGCACCGGCGCGGGCGTCGTTCGCGGTGTCGGTTTCCAAAATGGAGCCATTGGAGAACGTCTTGGATGGCCGGTTGTAAGTGCTGTCCCACGGAAAACGGTCGGTTTCCGCGTAGGTGTCAAACATGGCGACCAGGTTCTTGATCGACTTGTCGTATTCATCCCCGACGATGATGGACTTGCAGTTACGGGAGCGGGAGAGCCAATAGAGCATCCCGACGCCCTTCGTTGAAGATCCTTGCTGGCGTCCCTTGAGTCCGACGATGCGACACGGGATGCCATCTTCGAGACACTGGTCCCAGATTTCATCATACTCGGCCTGCATCTTGTTTGCGATGAGGTTCGGCGCGGTGATGTAGCCGGCTGCGCGATCCTTCCCGATAATGGAGGCGTGAAGTTCCCACCACGCGGTTGGAGAGGTTTCGCAGAGTTCGTTGGCGAGGCCGAGAATCATGATGTGAATACCTCCGGTTTGACAGTGAGAAGAATGTTAATCACCCGAGTCCGTGCCGTGGCGTGCATAGCCTTCATCATTCTCTCCCACGTGGGTCGCGAGTGGTTGGTGAATAGCGGTAAGTATTTATCCCATTGCTTTAGCGTGAAATTCTTTTCCACTTCGTGAACCAGCCCAAGGCTTTCAAGCGCGTTGATATAATCAAGTTGTGGGGCGGGTTGTAGAATCGCGCGGTCCGAGTCCGTTAATCTTCCAGACACATACAGCTTGCCCTCCTGCTCTGTTACCCTCCACGCTCTATCCCGAGTGGTGTATCCCGCACCTTTCTCGCGGTAGTAACCCCAATCGCCGTAAATTGGCTTGTAGATCACGAATGAACGCGGCTCGAATGTTTTCTGAAACACCACGTTGAGTTCAGTGTCTAATTTCCCGTTGATTGCGTCTTTTAGGTTCATTACTTGAACTTCCTTTCCATTTTGAATAGTGAATCAGCCAACTCCCGCCCCTTGTTGTTGAGCCGATAGAATCGCTTCTTCTTGATGCTCATCCCTGTGATTTCGTAGAGTCCAGAGAGAGCCTGTGACACGCTGCACTCCACCATGCCAACGTTCTTGGCGAGTTCTGGAATGGTCATGCCCTGCTCGCCTGCGCGAACGAGGTTGAGAAGTAGGAGCGCCCGATGGAGCGAGCAGTCTTGATTGGCGATGATGCGCCTAAGAACGGTGTCTAGGTATGTGAGTGCGTTCATTATTTCTTTTGGTGAATTTCGCGCCGAACGAATTCGGCAATGAGGGCGGCGTCCCGCATGGCTTCCGACCCTGCTTTGGTTTTGTGCCAGTGGTGACCGGGCCAAATGTGCTCCGCGACTTCCTTGGCCTTGCCTTTGGTGTCGCCGGTGATGATCCCGAGCATTTCGCGCTGCCAGGAATCTTTCGCGTTGCCGGACCGGACGCGGACAATCAGGAAGTGCGGGCACAGTGCGCGGATGGAGCCAACGATGATGCCGTATGACATAGCCATGGATCGCATGATGGATTTCTGCTTGGCGTGCTCGGGGCATTCCTCGATTGCGACAATCACGCGCTCCTTGGCGGTTCCTGCTGCGTCCCTGACCCATTGGGCGAGTGCGCGACCATCAATCTCGTTGTGACCGACTACCTTCATGCAGGGCATGAGCGTTGCGGCGATGGGTGCGCATCCATCGCAGTCCGAGAGTTGGACCACTGCGCCGGAAAGTCCGTTGTCGATTCCGAAGATCATTAGGCGGCTTCGATGTTGAATTGTGATGGCAGCAATTCCAACCCCTTGAGGGTCAGGCAGGCATAGATGGTGCGCCGGTCCTGCTGCGGATGGTGGCGTTCCAGTAGTAACCGTCCTTCGAGTGTGTCGATTTGCCCCGTGATGGCTGCCGTTGAGATACCAGTCTCGGCAGCAAGTTCGCTCAGTGTGGCGCGGTAGTTTTCCTTGAGGGCGAGATACCCAAGGATGTGGAGTTGCTTGATGCTCAACTTCTGGTCGGAAGCCTTGCGCGTGAATTCGAGTAGTTTGAGTATGGTCATAAATGGGGGTGTGTGGTTAAAATTTGCTGCCGCTGGCGTCTGCGCCGTCATTCAGGGTGGAGATTTGCATCATCTTTCTGCGGATGTTCTCGACGGTGCGAACCATGCGGGTTCCTGACAGACACGGGATGAACTGCTCGCTCTTGGACATGCCCCCCACGCGATCCACTCGCCCGGTTGCCTGCTCCATGGGGATCACGTCATCAGAAGGAAAGATGTAGGCGCGGCGGCTGCGGATGCCGTTCACATCATGGAGTGACACGGATGCACCCCCGGCTTTGAGGTTGGAAATCAGGATGTGGATTTCCTCGTTTTGAAACTGGCGCTCGAATGTCTGGCGGGCCTTGGGGGACTGGCCACCGAAGAATCCCGCCGTGGTGCCAAGCAGTTTCCCCAGCGTCTCACGAGTCTCGGTGAAGTTCACGAAAATGGCGACACTCCAACCCTCTTCGACATCACGTTTCACCAATCGGGCGATGTGCGGAACAAGCGCCGTCTCGCATTTCTTCCAGATGGCCATGCGCAGGTTGCGACGCATTGCCACGATTTGCCCCTTGGGTGCCTGGCGGCGTTCCAGTGCGGCGATGGTCTGCTCTGAGGCGATAGTTTGTGCCTCGATGGTTTCCGCTTCAGGTGAGCGGATTGGCAAAACCTTGATTTCCGTCTCTGGGCATTGGTCGCCAAGTTCCTCTTTGCGGATGCGGCATCCCCGGTAGGGAAACAATTGCTCGTTGATGTTCCGCAGGTGCTTCAAATCTTTGTTCCAGACCCACGGCGCGGATTTGGTTTTGCGCTCGCATCCGTGGAGGTGGCAGAACCGATCCCAATCGTAACCGCCTTGATGTAGCCCGACTAATCTTCCAGCGAACTTCATTTCGACGGGTGACAGCGCCAGCGTGGCCGATGCCGCAATGCAGGGGATACCTTGGCGAAGGAGTGCGGAGAAACAGCGGAAATTCAGGGTATCGTCATGCCGCAGCGCCTGACACTCGTCCAAGATAACGATAATCTCGCTGGCGTTGGACCAATGGAATTGGCCCGTTGCGTCCATGGTGGCAATCTCGGGACGCCATGCACCGCGAACAGCTTCGTAGGATTCGAGAAAATGCGGCTCGGCTCCGAAGTGCTTGAATGCCCGTTGCCAGCCACCTTTCCCGACTGGCGGGCAGAATACGGCAACCTTGCGCCCGGTGGCAAGTGCGGCTGCGAGGGTGTGATAGGTCTTTCCAGTTCCCATATCGCAAAGCGCCACGGCTCCAGGATACCCCCATTCCTGCTTTCCATACCGGAGAGCCCGAAGGAGTTGGCGGGCAGGCTGAACCTGATACCCGCGCAATTTCGACTCCAAGCGTTCCGGCAATGGGAGGAATTCCATTTCCACCTTGATGGGCGCGAGTGGCTTTTGTTGCTCACGTTTGGCCCGCTCAAGGCGCTCGATTCCGATGGCGGTCAGCCGATAGAATCCATCCACCAACCGACCATCCACCAACTTCCCCGCCAACCACTGGTCGAGGATCCAAGTGTCGCCTTCCTTCCGGGTCACAAAGCCTTTCTCCAGCAGCGTGAGCTTACTGGTGTTCCAAACGCCCCAAAACTGTTTCGTGATGGGAGCGGAACGGAACCAGACTTGTGTCCCGGTGGCGAAACGGGGGCGCAACGGAGGCAGCACCATCCCGGTTCCTTCGGGCAGACTTGGATCAATGGTTGGCAGGGAAGCGGTCATGGAGAAGTTCGCGGTTATTCCTCTGCGATGGCGTCAGCATGGCGACGCAACGAATCGAGTTCCTCTTTACTGGTGACCTCTTTAACGACGGACATTTCATCCATCTGGAGATTACCGAAATTCAATTGGTCCTCGGCGTATTCGAGCGCCTTGTCCTCGTCCTCGGCTGCTATTACCAAGACGGTTGCGTAAGCGGTGACCTTCACCTCGTAGTTTTTCTTTGCGGCCATAATCTTAGTCCTCCTCTTCGAGTTCTGCTGGTTCCTGACCTACTGGAGGCAGTTCTTCACCTGCGCGGCATCCGGTGCAGAGCGAGCCCGCCCCGTCCGGCATACAGCACGCCGTAGCGCCTGGAACCTGACAGCGGTTGCACTCTTCGACGGTCACTTGCTCGGGATCGTAGATTTGCCCGCATGATGGGCATTCCTTGGGGTCCGCGTGGCCCTCGGAGTCCGGAACGTCCTGCGATGGCTCCACGTAGGATTCACCCTCGGGGGCGGCCTCCGCAACGGGCAGGTCGAGACTGGCTTGCATGTCCTCCGGCGTGATGGACGTAATCTTAACGACCGTTACCGATGGCCAATGGATGAGGGTTTTCTTCTCTGGGTGGTAGATGATCGCTCCGTTTTCATCCAGTCCAGCCGCTTCATAGACCCAATCGCAAAGGACATTGCGTTGCGGTCCGCCTTCTGTGATGCGGTCAGCAATGCCGGCCAACTCTTCGTCGAGCGTGTCGATTTTGGCCTTGAAGTCAGCGGCTACATTCTTGGCTTTAGTTTTCAATGCTTCGCGCTCCTTCACGATGTTGGACATTGCTTCAGCCTCTCCGGCCTTCTCGTGGTCCGTGTAGCCAAGGCGAATGGCTGCGTGTTCCCGCGCTTCCGGCCAGTTCCATTTGCGCACCTCGGCGTTTTCGAGTGGTGCTTCCGGCTGGACGATCACTTCTCCCTCGGGAGCGTTTTCGATGGCTGGCGCTTCGGGTTCAGGTTCTTGCTCTCCCGGCTCTTGGACTTCAGGGAATGGAACGATGTTCTCGGGTTCCTGGGCGGCGAGTTGGGTTTCGATGGCGTGCGCATCTACGGCGGCGGCTGCTTTCTCAGCCTTGGTTTGTTGTTTCGGCTTGGACACTGGATGTGTTTCTATTGGTTGTGGGTGATTCTTCGGCTGCGCATTTCAGGCAGATGGTTTCCAATGAGGCTCCAAGCGTCGTGTCTCCGAACAGAACGGAGGCTTTGCAGACTTGGCATTGGTGGATGTGTTCCGGCTCTGGTGGGTTCATGGTTCAAAACAGTTCTAGTGGCGCTTCTTCCTCCTCATATCCCGGCCAGATGCCGCGCAGGGCATCATCGGAGAGACTTTCCCCATCAGCCTGGGCGGCGGCTGTCTGCCGTGCGGAGTGGCAAAACTGCATGATGCGCCCGACTCCGCCGTTGTCGTCCAGCCCGAGGGATTGGCGGGCCTTCTTGAGAGTCGTGGTCCCGTAGAGCGGATCCTCTGGCGAGCGGTTCAGCATTGTGAACACGCGGGACATGAATGGTTCCGCCGTGCTGACGACAACCCACACGAACGATTCAGGGCGGTGACCTGTCAGCAACTCATGGCAATCCAAATACCATGCGGCTTGGAGGAAATATCCAAACTTCCAGCATTCACTTGTCCATGAACGCTCAGTGAGTGGCATTCGTGTTGTTTTTACGTCCGCGATGTAGGATCCATACCGGCCAGCATCGAAGGGCACGAAGTCAGGCTTCCATTTGCGCCATACGAGGTTGCGATCATCCCACACTTTCCCGATCACTTCGGCAAGACCAGCACAGGCGAGGATTTGGCGCACCTGTGGGTTTTGATTCCAAGCGAATTGGCGGATGGCAAGCGCTCGGTCAAACAACTCGGCAGTGACAACCAGTTTACCGGGATTATCAGCGCGGAGTTGCTTGGCGGCCACGGTGGCGAGTCCCTTGGTCGGGCAATCCACGAAATGATTCTTCCATTCGTCACCCTGCAGTTTCCACAGTTCGAGGAATAGCGCGTGCGTGATGGAACCCAGCGTGAAGGCTTCAGCCTTGGCATCGGTGCCGAAGTGGTCCACGTCATCCTCGCGCAGATGATGGAGCATTTCCGCAGGCGTGGCTTCCTTGAGGATTCCGGCATTGATGGCAGGGAGCGCGAAATACTCGGCATCGTTGGCCGGCTGATATGTCCCGTAGGCGAGGGAGAGCGGGGGAGCGGTGAAGTATCGCTCGAATTGTGGGAGCGGCTTCATTTCCCCCTCCTCGCTTTTTTTGGAGCCACGCCCTTGACGATGAGTCTCAGAAGCTTTTTCCGACTCTGTTCCCTTTGCGAGTGAGTAAGAAGGCTTCTAATGTAAAGCCGATCAATCGAATTTGCTAAACTCTGCCAGTAAGTGGCGTCGGTTGATTTAAATTCAAATCCTTGCTTTTTAAGTTGGGATGCAATTGGTTCCGCTGTGCATCCAAGAGCTAGGGTTACTGTATGGCTGCTCATGGCTGCTCCCCTCCTTTCTTCGCATGAACCAGCAACTTCACATGGGCGGCAAACTGAACCAGTTGGCGCGTGTCCATGTCGAACAGGCTTTCCGGCGTGCCCGGTGGCTTTTCCATGGTGATCCACTTGAGGTCGTTCTCCGCCATTAGATCGCTGGTCTTATCCGCCAGCCTTCCCACGATTGGAGGGAACGTCTTATGATGGTCCTTCCACACTGCCCGCAGTTCATCCTCGGACATATCCTTGAGCATGGTCTTGGTTCCGGGGGCGTAGCAATCTTCCCATTCGCGATTGACGAAATTGGACCAGTGCTCTTGTTCCGGCTGCGCGGTCGCCTGCTGGGGAGCGCCTGCACCAAGGAGGCGCTGCGCGTCGTCGTCGTCCCCGGTGGC
>ERZ650304.719-NODE-719-length-15221-cov-6.396149_pt1 | contig 15221 bp, 17 predicted proteins | sample MGYA00376240_ERZ650304 | MGnify/ENA primary metagenome ERZ650304 (study PRJEB26733, sample SAMN07839271) | wastewater metagenome | biome: small river; feature: stream; material: water | place: USA: North Carolina | collected 2016-03-01 ...
ATTTGTACATTCTGTTTTTTAAAAACACATAGTCATTATATATCCTTTGCAGCACGCTCCTTACCTTTGCCCCCAAGACTCTTTTTCTTCCCAGACCTATTCATTCTTTGCTGTTTGGCAGCGATAACACCCGCAGTTTTGGGGAAGTACAGGGCTGTACCTTGAGCGGTAGGTTCATCTGAATTTCCAGTAGGCCACTTTGGCATCTTTCCATTTTCTTTGTTCGTTTCGATACGCTGGATGCCATACTTCTTGCCGTTTGTACAGAGATGTGTATTCAAGTCCTTGGAAACTTGCTTGGAAGTAAGATTCTCTCCCGGATGCAGTGTAATGTAGTGCTTTGTCAACTCGTTTGTGAGTATGCCATAATAACCTTCACGATCGTATGCAGGTATATGAATATCAAAACAATGCTTTGCCAGGAACAGTTCCATATCCGTAAGTTCGTGGTCTTCCTTCAGATCACAGGTTAGAAGTACTTCTTCGATAAAGGTAGTGTACCTGTTCGCTTCCTTAGAGCTCTGACACATGTCTTTCTTGATCTGTGTCTCAGGTGGATTACGCAGAAGTTCGAGATCCAACTTCTGCTGGAGCAAGAAGGTGTAGAAATGATCCGCTCCTGTGTAGCCATCTTCGCCCTCCTCACCGAAAGCGTCATTCAGTCTTTGGAAGTATTTCAAGTCTCCCTTCTTGCAGTCGCTAGCATTGAAGATTGCGAACCTAGTAGCCGTACTGTTTGTTACCGGGAGGCAGTTGATCTCATTACTAAGAAAAACAAAGTTTAGTACATTGAGAGCTTGAAATCTACCACGGAAGAGGGGCCTGATGGAGAGGTTGCGGTCTGTAATCATAGTCTTGAGTTTACCGTCTCGAAACTTCTTATCCAGTGCCTGAAGTTCTTCGATCTGAGCGAACCCTTTCCCGTACAGGTGGTAGTTATGAGTCTCTACAAGCTCGTCCAGTCCTGACATGTAGATCGATAGCTCTTGTCCATACACATGCTCACGTATGAGGGTAAAAAACTCACTCTTACCAATCTGAGACTCCAAGGAGTAAATGAGTACCGCAACACGAGTTTGCATGTGGGGCTTCTGCATCATGAATGCGAACCAGTTCAACATCCACTCATATGATGCTTCCTCTCCACCACAGATGACGAACTGCAGGTGCCACAAGATGAGGGTAATCCTAGCCATATCCACCTCATCCACAATCTGCGCCTTCATACCTCCATAAGTATTAAAAACACCGCGTGGAACCTTTGCGGGATTATTAGCAGGATAGGGGATGCAAGTTGTATCCTCAGCAAATAAAGCGGTGCAGCTTTGTAAGAACTCGGGGATAGAGAGTAGTATCTTCTTGTCCCCTTTATCCTTGTACATGACGCCTGTCTTCTTGTAGGAATCCATCTCCGATCCCTTAAGAACGTTTACCTCAGAGCGTCCATCCAAGCCAATGGCTTCCTTGCAGTGGTAAGTGCGCCCACCCTTGTTGACTACTCGAACGCATCTGATAGCGCGCTCGAACATCCATTCTTCTGCTAGCGACTTCTTCTTGAAAGCCTTGCAGTTATTCCGCTCAGTACACTCCATGACAAAGGTACTGAGGTTGTATCCATCCCTGATGTCCCACATTGGTACTTCTTTCTTGGTGGGTACTCTTTTGGGCAGGATGATCTTCTTCTTCTCTTCCCTCTCGGCGATAGTCTTTTCTGATGGAGGCTTCACTGCTCTAGTGGATTCACGAGCTGCTTGTTGTGCTGCCCCGTAAGCGGCTCTCGCCTCCTCATACGCCTGTCTGTCTACTCCTCTTCTAAAAACTCGGAAGCTACCGCCTCCCACCTTAGGAATACGAATGAAGAAGGAATCCACACGCGCTTTGGTTGCTGCCACGGGATCCGTCTCTATCTTCGCAGCCTGTCCAGCGGCATACTGTTCTCGACGGAAGGCCAGAGCATCTTTCGTAATCTCCTTCCCCTTTACAGGTGTGGTACCGAACCTAGCGTTGGTAGCTTTGGAGAGTACCTTCCCTAGTTTACTGCATAGCTGGTCCTGATTCTCGGGCTGCTCCACATTCCGAATGATTTCATCCAGCGTGAGGTGAATCTCCTCCAGGATCCTATAGGCTAAGACATCGTCGTCATCATCCTCTTCCTCTCTATCCAGGTGCTTCTGAAGATTCCCTTGGAACTTCTCCCAGTCGGGTTCATACACGGCAGATTCTTCTACAGGAGCAGATACAGCTCGGGCACAGAACAGCAGGCGGTCGGCGTCAGTAATTTTCTTCGACATGGTGTATCCTAATTAGCTATGAGACTCAATAAAGAGAAGGCGCACAATGAAAATCTAGAAAGAAGCTCTGTTTATGTACGCTCTATTTTTCTTTAGACGACTTCTGCAGAGATTTTCTACAGAATAAATATCTAGAAACGGTCTAAAGAAATCTAAATCTCTATAAAGACACAATCACTCCTCGGACATAAACCATGGCTAAACTCTCTCCTGCTATCCTCGAATGCGAGGCTGTCATTGCTGATACCCTCTGCCAAGTTCCGAACGACAAAACATATAAAGTTCACTTAGTTCTAACAGGTAGAGACTATCATCTTCTATGTAAAGATGTAATTGGAAACCAGCGAAAGAAGGATGGATACCGTTCTCGTGCCGCCAAACACCATCCTAGAGCATCTGAGGACGATGCTAGAGATTACGCTCTTTCACGTTATCCTAAGTGGAAGATACTGAACCCTGACACAACAGAGAAGCCGACACCAAAGATAGGATCCATAGCCAAGGCCGCTTTTGAAGAAGATTCCCCTCCCAAGAAGAGAAGCCCACCCATTAGAATCATACGCAAGGACAGTGATTAAGTTTAAAAAAGTTTATTGAACTCCTTCTTAGCCATGCTACTGCATGTTTCCAGAAGCTGCCACGGGGAGGCGAGGAGTATTAGCTTCCAAGGGTGGTACTTCCCTTCAACCCTGTCGTAAACAACAATAGACCAGAACATGTGTGTACTCAATCCACACAGAGAGTTAATGCCTCCGTTAGAGCGATAGATGAGAAGAAGGAACTTTAGATAAGAGAATAGAGCAGGTTAAGAATGAAAAATGGGTTTCCCCTTTCGATTCGTAGTTTACGATACCACTCCGGCGCTAAAGTTACGTTCCTTGTGGGCTAAGTCGCTAATATGCAACAACCACTCCGGTTACTAAAGCACGTTCCTTGTGGGCTTGTTCGCATCGGGGATATGAGTACGGAGACATGTTCGTGGTCTTAGGCGCGTCTGGCTCTTCGAACTCCGTCCATGGGCAGAGCTGGATCCTCAGCCTGGGCAGCCATATGTTCTACTGCGGCGCGTGCTGCTTCTTTGAGGTTGCTTTTCATCTTCATAGCAACAACATAGCAGGGATGCTCTTTTGGGACTTTGGTGTGGTGTTTCTCGCAGAAGCCAGAACCAATAACACGGTGAGAGGAGCAACGGTTGGATTCACTTCTACTGATGAAGCAGCAGTGTCTGTCATTAGGGTTCAGAAACAGAGCCAGAGCGGCAGCCTTGATTACAGCGTCACGAGACTTGGCCTCTCTCTTCTTGAAGCTCAGCTTCTCCATGTTCAGTCTCAGCATAGCTACGGGCACACGTTTTTCCAGAGCTGCTACTTTGTTCATGAAGTCTTGATCTTCGTCGATGGCGAGTTCTTCCAGTCTTGCAGGAAGGAGATCGAGGTTTTGATTAAAAAAATCCATTGTTGTTTACGACAGGTTGGGGGAGCACAGGAAGTACAAAGAAGAGGTAGGGACCAGCTGAGCTTTTATTCCGAGCAGTATTGCGGAGTGGATCTTCTGAGCATTTATTCGGAGTTATACCATTTTGGGAAGTCGAACGCTATTGGTGCACGCCCTGGGTAGGAAGGATCCTATTGGCTGGTCGCACCTACGAACGACTCAGAAGATTCACTCTGCAATTTCTCCCCGCAAATCTACTCGGATTTGGGTTGCGCGATCGCGATGAGTAATCAGTGCGTAATTTTTTCTAAAACTAGTCAAACAGACACAAACTAACTCAAAATGTCCAAGAAAGTCGCACAAAAGTCGCAAAAGGTCGTTGAACCTGAAGAAGAGGTGGAAGAACTAGCTGATGAGGTAGATGAGATGTCTCTTCGTCAATCTGTCAAGAAGACACGCAAGCCCAAACCCCAGAAGGTAGAAGAAGAGACAGATGAGGAGGAGGAAGCTCCCAAGAAGAAGAAGCCTGTCGCTAAGAAACCTGCCAATCACAACTATGGAAGCGCTGCTTGGATTAGAAAGCATTTCACTGATGCTAACCTCCAGATGGGTAAGGCCGCTCTTGATCAGTTGAAGACAGCTCCCCTGGATGAGATCTCTGGCTTGATTAAGGACTGCATTGAGATCGCTAAGGAGCTGGGTATGAAACGTGTGGATGCCCGTGTCTACAACTTGGCTGCCAAACGCAGGGCTGTCTAATTCATCCAAGTTTTTAAAAACATAGTAAATGGCTGAACCGCCTGAGATAGAGATATTCAGATACCGTTATAGGCAAGGTCTCATCGATGATATTGTACGATACAAGACTGCAGGGACGCTGCCTCCTGGCTTGAGTCGACCTCAACAGGCTCACTGGCGCGCTACTTATGACCATCCTCAGTTTCGAGCGGCTGCAGGCAAACTCTACTATGGGGACATTGAGATTGTATCTCCAGAACGTGCTCGTGCTATCCTGCAAGAACTGTATTTTGATCCTAGCAAGGGATATAAGGGCCGAGACAAACTGTTCTTCTATACCAAGACGCGCTACAACATCAGTAGACGTACCATAGCTGACTTCTTGTCTACTCTAGAAGTGCATCAACTGACCGTGGTAAAGCCCCGCGTCCCAGCAGTTAAACCGATAGTAGCCACAAAGCCCTATGAGAGGTGGCAGATTGATCTTGTGGATGTTTCTAATCTAGCTAGGACTAATCGCGGAACTCATTTCCTACTGACAGTCATTGACTGCTTCTCCAAGTTCGCTTATGTACGTCCTCTGCGTAATAAAGAAGCTGAAACCACTCGTACTGCTTTACATGATATTCTAGCTCACGACGCTCCTAGGATTTTGCAGACGGACAATGGGTCTGAGTTCCTAGATCTGAGACTGCCTGCTGGTGTCAAACACATCTTCTCTCAAGCTCACACGCCACAATCTCAGGGCCAGATAGAACGTTTCAATGGTACCTTCAAGAGGATGATCTTCAAGTACATGACGCAGAAAGGGGAGAAGAAGTATATCGATCAGCTACAGCAGCTTGTCTCCAATTACAATAACACGTATCACTGCACGACCAAGAAGACGCCTGTAGAGCTGCACAGACGCGTTCTGCCTGTCATGGTCAATACGTTGGTGCATAACAACATTGCAAGAGCAGCTGCCAATCGAGGTGTGGAGAAGACGTTTGAGAGACTCACTAGGGGAGACAAAGTACGTATCTCCATCAAGACTACTCAAGAATACAAGTCTAGTACGTTTCCCAAGAAGAGCTATTACCCTCAGTGGAGTACGCAGCTGTTTACTGTTCATTCAAGTGGAGCGGGTACTGGACCCAAGACTGTTATTACATTGACAAATGGGAAACGCTACTTCCGTCAGGATCTTCTCAAGGTGGATGAGGCTAGGATGATACGTACTGAGAGACGTCCTGCTTTCGAGGCTGTTCCCCATCATTTCGTACCTCCTCCTGCGGCTGTAGCTGAGAGAGCTGCGGCTCCACCTCGTGTTATTAGAGCGCCTGCTAGGTACAGAGACTGAGTTTTTTTAAAAAGTTAGGGGTCGGAAGAAGTTTAGTAGTTGGTGATCTTCTTCTTGACGTTACCCTGCTTGTCGTAGATAGTGGTGGTCTTGGCACTTCTAGGAGGTTGCTGACGAGTGGGTTGGCCACCCTTCTTCTTGGCACCTCCCTTCTTTGCAGTGGTCTTCTTCTTGTGATGCACGACTTTCTTCTTGTGAGTTGATTGAGGCAACTTAGCAGCTTCTTCTCTTGCGGCCTTCTCAGCAGCAGATGCGCTGGCTCTGTAGACAACGGCAGCACGAGCAGCAGTGAACTTACCTTCAGCTCCCAACTTTCCAACGATGTACTCAGGCGAGCAGTAGCTTCTGACGTTAGCGTCTTCATAGGCGTCAATCTTCTCTCGGATAACCTTCTTAGCGGCTGCTTCAGCTGCATCGGCTACCTTCTTCTTGTTTTCGGCACTTTGCGGTACGTTGAAGGATTTGAGTACCTTCGATGCAGTTCCCTGGGAGCACTTAGGCTTACCAGTCAGGGTCATCAGAGACGATCGACTCATGGGACCGGAGTCCTTCTTCTTCTTGGTCGGCATTTTCTATTTTCTTTAAGGGGGTCGTAATTATTTTTATTTCTCCGCACTCATTGCGAATCGCGGGATTTTTCAGCACCCCTTCCCAATATGGTAACACCTCACACTCTCCTAGTCCACGAAGCCCAAATCCAAAGAAACTTTTTTTTTTTTTTTTTTTTTTTTTTTCGGGCGCTGTTTCCCCGTTTTGCGACCTCGTGGCCTAGCACATATGCCCACCCCTATACAATTTGCTTTTCATTTGCTTGGGGACTGGTGCTACTGGCTTTTTAATAAATCGCACGGGTTGCGGCTCAATGGGAATAGATTAAGCATTGGTGTCATACACAGTAAACAAAAAGCCAGTGAAGTGGGCAGCTGTAGCTGTTGCATTAGTGAGACGCGCCACCATGAAAGCGCCACTAGAAACCCAAGTGATAGAAGGGGTACTTCCAAATGGAATAGACGAACTGCTGAAACCAAATGTGCTACCCAATGTGGTTCCGTCAGCTGCTACAGCACGTGCAGTTCCGAGAGTCTGGAAAGACCAAGGGTTAGCACTGCCAGTGCCCGCCATAGAGTACGTCTCCAACAGGACAACCCATGCTGAATAAGTCGTACTAGCAATGCGAGAGATCTGAAGCAAGTCTGCAGTGTTAGAGCCTCCTCCATTCGCACCCACTGAAACGCTGAAAGGGAGCATGCGTACATTAGTAGACGTACCCAACAAGCTGGTGAAGTACACAGCCGGATCCAACGCGATAGTCAACTTCTCAGACCCTGCAGTATTGTCTTGGGTCATCACCATACTGGTACCAGGAGCGACAGTACGCACAGTAGGAGTGGCTGTACCTCCTCCTACAACAAGAGTGTTTCCTGAACCAGAAGTGTTATTCAAGGAAGTCACGCCTCCACCTCCTCCTGAAGCTGCAATGGTGAGAGTCTCTTGTCCTGCAGTGTTTCCTTCAGTCAGAGTGATATTTGAGCCAGCCACAACCTTACGAACTGTAGGAGTCGTAGTGTAAGGAGCGATGACCATACTAGAACCAGAAACAGCTCCTGTGTTCTGAACAGAAGAGACAGATGCAAGAGACGAGGATGCAACATTGATATTGCCATTGAGGTCAAGACTCAAATTGATACCAGTGCCAGCTACGAGAGTGTTCAAGTTGACAACATCTCCCACTCTAGAGTCAATAAGGCTGTAACCAGTAGCGCCAACCTTATTCTGAATGGTCTCCACCTTGTCATTCAGATCAGCCTCAATAGCTGTAATACTAGTCTGAATAGAGCCCACATCAGTCTCGAGAGCAGAGATATCGCCTTGAGCAGTAGTCATCTCGCCTTCAAGAGTAGTCACTCTAGCATTCAGAGCAGGAACGCCACCACCGCCATTGCAGATTTCCTCAAGGGCGCCTCTCACATTATGCGAGGTGATGCCAGTTGGAAGAGGATCCGAGATGTGGACCTCAGAAGCGTTGACTGCATTGATGTTATCCAAGCGAAGTCCGATAGGGACCCATTGTCCTACTCCAGATACGTAAGCCATTTCTATTTACTAGAGACTAGATTTTTTTAAACGCAGCATTTACTGATAAGTGCGAATAGTCACGTTGTAAGAGACATGCACCTCATACACTGCAGACGCGCCTGCATCGATAGTCACTTCGAGACGGATGTTGTTTGAGGTGGGAGCAGGGTTGGAAATGGTGACGTCTCCTGGTGCAGTGTTGGAATTTGTCTTGATGATGTCTCGATTGCGGAAGAAGCCGTTGACAGGATCTCGAGATCCATAGATGGTACCTTTCTCGAAACCTGAGAAGATACCCAAGACGGAGTTCTGAGCATACTGGCACATGTACTCCACGATGTAAGCTGAGTTGTCAGGTACAGCGATGTTAATGACATCTGCGTAAGTTCCAGGTGAGATAGTGGCAGTGCTAATAACCGTCTTCAAATTAGGAGAGGTCAGAGCCGTACCAGGGAAGTTAATTCCATAGATCATCATCTGAGATGAGGCCAAGACAAACGAGCTGTGAGCAGGAGTGTCAGAGGGTATGGCTACAGTGGTGGCTGTGGTATTGATGGCAGCTACATCATCAACAGTAGAGATGATACCTCCACCCAGAAGGACATTACGATCTGCAGTAACACTAGAAGCTCCCAAGATCACGTTGTTGTCTCCGTTGACAATAGCTCCTACAGCTGCAATAGACTCAGTACCATTCATGGTGTTTCCAGCTCCCAGAGTCACAGAGCGAGTTCCTTCTGCACCCCAAGTGTTTGCGCCTCCCAAGTTCATGGCGTTATTGAAGCTAGGAGCATCTCCACCGAAACCTACAGAAGGATTGAACACGCCAGCTGCCACATTCCGCACTTCAAGGAACATCAAGTTCTGGGCATTGTTTCTAATACGAAGGAGAGATCGAGCTGGATCACCCGAATCATTGACAATGGTCAGAGGCTGACCTGTGATAGTCAGTTGTGGCACAGAAGAGTCTTCATACGAGTCTTGCATAGTCTGAGTTCCTGCACCTGCCGCAAGCTCGTCAATGGCATCTTGGGCGTTATCAGCCACTAGGCCAGACGTACTGTTGTCATAGGGCAGATCGTGCGAGATAAAAGAAGGAAGAATGGATGGCATTTTTAGAGACGACAATTTTACAAAGTGGCAGGCAATAAGAAGCTCACATTCGTACCGTACGGATTCTGATTGTTGATGTAGCAGATGGAATACTGCACTTGAGATGTCATCTTCTTGACTGTGGATACGAAGTCAGCCTTCTTCTCATACGCCGTCTGGTTTTCATACAGCACCTCTAGTGAAGGCAGGTTAGTCTTAATCACGAACCAATACTTGCACGCCTCACGAATGACAGGGGACAGCTTATTTATCTTCTGGGATAGGTAGATCATAGTGATTCCTCTGTGTCTGGCGCTAGTAGCTAGCTGATCGAAGGTCTTGGAGGTGTGTGTATTGAATTTGCCGACGAAATCGTCCACAAGGATGGCGATGTTCTTCTTGATACCTCTCTTAATGAGAACTTCCTGCCCGGCTATGATACGCTTGATCTTCTTGAGATCCAGATTGAAGAAGCGTCCTGGAGGTACGTCAGCATAATCTGTGTTCAGACCTTTGGAGCCAGAGAAGACATAGACAGCTTGGAATTGGTGACTGATACGTTTCAGTAAGGCCTGCACTAGGAATGTTTTACCGCAACCGCTAACCCCAACAATACAAATAGAGGTAGGCAGTTCGATCTCTCCGATGCAGGCATCAAAAGGACGAAACCCAGACACATTAGCGGGCACAGCAGAAGAACTTCCTCCATCTTCAAGAGTTGTAACGAACTTTTGCTTGAACATAGCTTTATCTTTGTACATAAAATGTTTCGTATAGAAGATAGTAAGAAAGAGGCCGCTAGTGTGTCTTCTAATTTCCTCCTGACTATCAACCCCAATGCCAGTTTCGATGATCCTGAGAAGGCACGAGCTGCCAATGCTAGGTTGAAAGAAGTTTTGTCTGGCATCTTCGGTCGTTTCGAACAGTTTCTCATTCCAAAAGGTGAGGCGTATGGAGTCGCTCTCAAGTCTAACATCCTGGATGCTTCTATTGAATCAGAGACTGAGATTGGGTCAAAGAACCATCGCCTGCATAGTCACTCTCTAATCAAGATCAAGCAGAAGAAAGGGTACTATCACATCAATCAAGCGCTTCTACGTCAGGTGCTAGCAGAGCTATACCAATATCAGGTTCACGTGGATATCAAGTTCTTTAAGGACTCTGCCTCTGCAGTGCTAGCTTATGTAAAGAAAGGTCAGAAAGAAGAAGAATAAATCTAGTTGATAAAAAGATGACGCAGTGTGCATACACCTCCAAGACGGGAGTTCAATGTCATATCAAGAAAACTAGCGAAACACCTGCGGGCCATTTGTGCCTCAAGCATCTCAAACCGAAAGCTATTAGGGCTAAGATTCTCGAAGCAGGCTGGAGTGAGGAACAGCTAGACAATCTCATCGATGAAGTCAAGAACGGCAATCAAGTCAGTACCTCACCCCCTAAACAAGAGGCTAAGAAAGAAAAGAAAATAAAGATCATCAAGAAACATGTAGAGTCTGAAGATCTGACTGAGGATCAAGTTAATGAGGCTATTGGTCCTACACCAGAAGGAGAGGGGGAGCCAGAGGTAGATGTGGGTTCAGTCCTAGATCGCCTACTGGGAGGTCTCCCTGACACTCCTGACGTACAAACAAGCAAAGGCGATGAAGATGAATTCGACGCTGAAGCTGAAGTGGATGCCGCCCTTGGAGGAGATGAAGAGGGGGAAGAGAGGCGTCCTGGTATTCGAGCAGCTCTTCTAATGGAGAGGGGCTATTGGGGTACTATCTGGTGTATGGAACAGATGCTGGCTCCTAAGTTGAACGGTTTCCAAGCTGTACTAGGAATGAACAGTATGGTGACCGAGAACTTAGAAGCTGCAATGGAGGAAGTGGCAGCCGAGATGGGATTGGAGGATGTTGAGATGAGTCCTGCGTTGTGTCTGGCTCTAGCCACGCTAGGTTCTGCTGCGTTCGTCTACAAGGCTAATGCAGATAAGGCTGCTCGAGAAGAGGAGACTAAGGATCTACCTAGAAGAGCTAATGGGCGACCCCAGAGAGAGGTACCCGATTTTGTAGGAGCAGAACCACCCAAGAAAGAGGAAACAGAGGAGGAAAGAGATGCCCGTTTCAGGTCTGCATTGAGGGCTGAGTAAGTTTTTAAAAAGCTAGTTAGTGATGTTTACTCCAAGGTGAACAGACGAATAGAGCCAGACTCGTCAATGACAAGGGAAGCCGCCTGAAGAGCTGCACCGTACAGAGTTACAGGGCCTCCAGTGTAGAAGTTGGCGTCAGGGGTGTAGCGAAGGTTATACAAGCCATCTATCTTGCGGTCCATCTTCGTGGAATTTGTCCAATACTCTTCGGAAAGATCAGAGGCGAAGGAGAAGATGTAGTGACGCATGATGGTGTGGGCCTGGTTATCCAGCTGATAGGAACCAAGGGCCAACCTTTGGAAGTCCGCGTCGAGACCATCCACCCAAGAGCACGGACGGCCTTGAGAGTCAACAAGAGTGAGCTTGTCGAGGTTGAACGAGGATTGAGTCAGGGAATTAGTTGCATCGACCTGGTACAGCGATTCGGGGATAGTGGGATTCACAGGCTTACTCAGCCAGAACGAGGCAGAAACGAAGCGTCCGTTCAAGAAACTGACACTCTCAGTTTGCTCCTGATTTGCGGTAAGCGTTCCCTGGGTCTTGCTGTAATAGCGTCTGATCATTGTAGGCAAAACCTGCTTCTTGCCAGCACGTTCGGCGTCCTTGATAGTTCTGAGGGCTGAGGAATACTTACGACCGCTCAGAAGTAGTTCCGCCTTAGTGCACGTGACAGTGGTTGCGGCCTTGGCGCTGTTCGACATCTGAGCATAGGTACCTGGGTTGAAGAAGACTCGGATACGCAACTGATCGGATACAGCGCGTGGAGAAAATCCAGGACAAGTGAACACGCTGTTAAAGATGGGCAGCTGGAACTTGTAGACAGCAGAAGGAGCCAGTACTACATTGGGGCGCATGTAAGTGGAGGAAGCTCCCACATCCTGAGTTTGGAGTCCGATGCCAGGACCGATGGACTGGAGTACCTCACTAGGAAGCAACTGCAGCTCATCAATAAGGTTCTGGGAGAAAATCGAGTCCAAGAGTTGGCCGTTTGCCTGAAATTCGATATGCTCAATTAGACCAAGGAAGTTCAGACTAGTGTTACCGGCGCCAGCAGACGCAGCACAGGTGAAGCAAAGTGCCAGTTGATCAACGGTATCCAAATCGCTAGCTCCACCGTAACCGATGATGAAATCAAGGGTGCTACTGTTAGTACCAAAGATGTTGGAAATGTCACCCGAGTTGGGTACTCGCAAGACGCATGTTTCGCTGTCGTGGTGGGTGAGAGACTCCACCGGGATGTTAGTCCTGGAATTAAGAGCAACCACGGGGTCTGGGTCAATGATTTTACGACCTTCGATAGCGGACATTTTCTATGTTTGGATCGGAGTGAAAATTCGTATTTACACTTACGCAGAAAATCGTGGATGGATAAAAGAGAAAATGGGCTTCGATCCTTTTGCAGGTGTGAAGAAATTAGAACATGAAGTGTCGAATAAAGTGCATTCCGCAGCACAGGGTATCAAGAATGCAGAGCAGAAAGCAGTGGAAGTAGGCAAGACCTTGGTGAGTCCGATCACTGGAACCGTCAAGACACTCTACGCTGCGGATAAGAAGCTGGGGCAGGTTATTACTGATCTTCCTAATGAAATTAAATCTGCGGAACACGCCGTTGTGAACGCGGGGCACAGCCTGGGTAGCTATGTCGGCTCCCATGGCGGAATCGGGGGAATCGCCTCCAGCGTATCAAAGAACATTGGAGATGACATTTCCTCGCTTATCAAGCCTACAGCCTCAGCTGTATCAACACCTCTTATCGCAGTAGCTGTAATTGCCGTAGTAGCAGCGTTCATGTTCATCGAGATCAAGTAGGGGAGTAGGTTTTTAAAAACCTATGTTGGTTCTGGGTCGCTTACTTCAGGAATGACGGAATGTACGGCCACAAAGGCGCTTCCGCATAACCGCCGACCACATTTGCTCCCATTGCAATCATAGCATCCATCAAAAACTTCTTCAAGCTCTTGTCGCTAGGATTCAAGTAGAAGGCTTCAATAGCAGCGTAAAAAGCGCTGGAAAGAAGGTCAGTTCCATACTGTTCGAGAGGACCGAGATGTCCATGAATAGGCAGGAAACGAAACGAGAGCTCCGAGCCAACAGTGGCAGCACTCATCGCCACGCCTTTCTTGGCGCACTCCTTGACGCTTCCTCCGACGACAAGTTTCTGTCCAGCTCCCATGGCAATTCCATTAGCCACGGCACGAGTAGGGTCAATACCTAAGACCATTTTTCTTAATTTTCAGTGGGAAGAAAAGTAAAACGCAAATGTCTCTTTATCAGAAGCATGAATTTTACGATCGTGGAACTGCACAATTGCACGACGGCGAGGACCTAGATTCGAGGCGCCAAATTTGCGTAAACAGTTATGACCGAGATGACCCCGATAGCTCCACCTCAAGTAGGTTTCAGATCACAATGGAACGCACCATTAAGCTGAAGAAGATACGGTTGGAAGCTGCCAGTATTCCTCTCGCTTGTCCCGTGTTCAGCGTCACAGACGGATTGGGTAATCTTCAACCTCTGGATCTCTGGTTCGAGGAACAGGCAGGTGGCGGAGAACTGAGTGCTGCTATTCCCTTGAAGGTGAACTACTCTGCGTCTTCATTCGCAACTGATATGACGGCACTGATGACTGCAGCATCTGCTAATGCATTAACATACACCGTTACATACGATACTGAGACGATGAAGCTCACCTTCGCTTCCACTGGCAATTTCAGATTCAGGTGGGACCTCGGCAGTTACCCTGCAGAAGGATTGGGTTTTGGAAGGACAGATAGCCCAACTGCATACTCCAACAGTATTACGAGCACTGGTATCGTTTACTTCCAAAATGATCCGATCATAGGCATTCGCCTCGAAGGCTTGGAAACTTGTACCATTGATGCCTCTGGTAACCCGATGACCTTCATGCTAGTTGCGGATGGAGCACCAGGCACGATCATGCACTACAGGGCTAATCGGGAGTTTAATCAATGGCTGGTTTTAAGAACTCAGCCCCAGGTCAGGACCTTGACTGTCTCGTACTGGAGACACGCCAAAGGACAGCTGCTGCCTATGAATGGCCTGGACAATCAATTGATAATCTCGTACATTCCAAGTGACGGCTACGAGTAAACTGTGAAACTTCCTGATAAAAACTTAGCCTTGACCTGGAATCTCCCTAGCCAATTCCTTTAGACCAACCTGGCTGGGTACGCGCCTCCTATAATAGGAGGAAAAGGAGTCAGTCCAAGTTCAGAAAGTCGGGCGTAAGAAAAGAGATAGGAAACTAGAATGGGCAGGAGAGGTTACGTCGTCAAAGTTACCAGAAGTACCTGGGGATCAGTCGGTATGGATGTCGAAAGGCTGGAGACTAGGCTGAAGTTCGCCTTCTACAAGGAGTGGAACAACGAGAAGATAGATTACCAACCTAAGTACGGACAGGTTTATCGCGATAAGGAAGGCGACTACTGGATGCACTTGGACACACAGGAGAATGCTCAGGACGTTATAGATGGAGGGTACGGGCTTATCTACAAGCACCTAGGAGACATACCCACTTTCTATGACAGTAGAGGGCACTGCTGCGTGAAAGACGTAACATACATCGCGTATGCTGAACTAGACAAGTTGACATAGATAGGTTTTTAAAAACTCACTGCATCAGGACTGTTGGAGATGGAATCCAAAGTGAGACGATAGATGAGATGAGACCTACCCCTGTATTGACTTTCCCGTCTACAATGAGATAGAAGCCAGCAGAGACTGCAGTACATGATAGTGCGGCTGCCACAACTACAGTCACATAAGAAACCAGCCTCTTCTTTCTAGCATCCTTCCTTTTGATGTCTCTTGAGACGATACCACTGTTAGCCAAGGCTGGCATCGTCGACTCACTCGAAGGCTCAAACGTCTCATTCAGCGCCTCCATCTTCTTTTCAGGGCTTGGATTTTCTATATCGCTTCTACCGTCATCGTCTCCTCCACCTACTTATCTAGAGAAATAGAGAAATAGAGAAAAAGAGAAAAAGGGAAAAGAAAGGATGGTAAGGGTAAGGTATATATAAGAAAAGTCACACGTCCTTTCTTTTTCTCTATTTCTCTATTTCTGGTGGCGGAGACAGACGTTGGGGAATCGCGG
>ERZ650304.721-NODE-721-length-15162-cov-132.823393_pt1 | contig 15162 bp, 14 predicted proteins | sample MGYA00376240_ERZ650304 | MGnify/ENA primary metagenome ERZ650304 (study PRJEB26733, sample SAMN07839271) | wastewater metagenome | biome: small river; feature: stream; material: water | place: USA: North Carolina | collected 2016-03-01 ...
TAATAAAATAGTAGAAAGATTATTTTGCAACCAAAAAGAGTTCGTAAAAAATACTTTATTTTAATTTGTCACTAAATGCTTAATATAATAAGATGGATTAGCTTTTCCCCACCTATATAAATGTAATACGTATAAGGAGTTTATACGTCCAATCCTTTGTAATTTACTGCTAAATTCAATATCAAATCTTATACTATTTTCATTAAATCCTCCTACTTGTTCCCATATAGATTTTTTAAATAACATAAAATACCCAGCACACACACGAACATCTGTAATAGTAGTATCTTCTTTTATATTATTAGCTATATCAATATGTATGTTCAAATCTTGCTCATCGAATAATACATTTTTATACCTCAATTCAGGCACTCCAATTCTGTTTGTATAGCAAGTGAACGCATCGTAATTGTCGCCATGTTCTGCTATAGCTTTCTCTATTATTCTGCCATAATCTGAATTTAAAAACATGGTATCGCCATCTCTAATACATATCCAATCTTCACTATTAGCTACTAATTCACAGTGTGCATTATGCGTTTTACCTATGTTCTTATTTACATCAAATGGAGTGAAATAGTAAATCATCATTACTTATGCTTAAACCAACTAATATTATTACGTTCAAATTTCTTATAAACGGTATTTACTTTAATTCCGTGTTCTATTCTCTGCATTTTGTATGCAATAAAATTAAACAATGCCATGTCTGTAAGTTGATTATAATTATTCAATTCATATACATTAATAAACATTTCTAAGAACTCCAATACAACTCCAATACTACCGCCTACAATCCCAGCATTTAATAGTGTTTTGCTTGTATAATCCTTATAAAAATCTTTTAAAAAATCTGCTGTATGGTGCTTCTTTAGCCACACATTATTAATTGTACTCGGTTCATCTCCACAGAATAATACATTATCCGAATTATCGAATTTTATTTTATTGATTATTTCTACATCGGTAGCATCTACCATAAACACACCTCCAATCTTATTTTTTTGGTCTTTCAGATATTCATAATAACTAATCCATCTCTGAAAGTATGGATTTATTTTACACTCCGTTCTTACAAACTCAACGTTTGGAATATTAATGTTTTCGAAGCAATCATTCAATACTATTAACTTATAACCATGTACCGCACAACTCATTATTAATGGTTGCAATTCAGATAAATCTGCTGTCCAATTAATGTTTCTTTGTGTGTCTTTTTGTGATGTAAAAAAACAAGTCATTATTATATTCTCCAAAGGCATAAAATTTATAAATTCTCTACTATTTTGTTTTGATTCATAATATATTTTATTTTTCAAGATACTTCTATTGCGTTCCATTGGTCTTACGCTACTATTCCTATTACTGTTATGTTCATCATCCGAATAGAATAAACCTTTGCTATTAACAACGTCCATATATTTATGGGAAGTTAGTCCAGCATTGTATATTCTTTCAGAAAGTGATACGTGTTCATAACCCCATTTACCGAAGTTCTTATCCATACCACCAACGGTATCTAATACAATACGCTTATAGTACAACATACAACCTCTTGGATGTGTATATGCAATTATGTTTTCATCTTTAAAAACTATTTCTGAATCGTTTATATTTATACCATTCTTAAAATTTGTAAAAATATAATTCAAATGATTTTCCTTGCTATTAACGTATGGAATCCACCAATTATCTACTATCGGAAAGGTATCTGAATCGAATAAAAAAATATGTTCACATCCTGCGTTATACAATAATTCTAAGCATTTATTTTTTGCAACCGCAATGCCTACATTGTTATTAAATCTAAATGTAGATTCAGGGAATGGACTTGTACTTGCATCGTCAATAACTACTAATACTGCATTTTTAGGCATGAATTTTTTAATATAACCGTACGTTTTTAAAAAGATATGATACCTATTATGTTCCGTTATTCCTATTCCTATCATGCTTTCATAATATTTAATAAGTTTTGCAAATCTCTTTCTGTCTGTACTCTATCTATATTCTTCCCGCCAGACGTTGGGTTTCTTGTCCACTTAACATCATGCCTACAATTATAACCACCCCTAAGAATTGTAAAGTTTTCGGGCATGGTATTTTTATAAATTCCGTGTCCTTTGTTAGTTGTAATTATTTTCCCATTTACAGTTTCATAAGTGATTAATACTTTACTCGGAATACCATCAGGCGCAAATTCATCTAATATCTTTACAAGTTCAGACTTGTGAATTGCTTTAGCGTAATTATCCCTTATATGTGCGCAAATAGGGCGTGTAGTTTCAATCTCTGAACCTACATAATAGAACCATTCTAAGTCATGTGCTACTCTTACTTGTTCGTTAATAGCACCATTGTACTGCATCATTCCATCGTATGCGACTTGTTTAGCATATTTAATTGTAGGATTGTCACTTTCATTTAATCTACTTATAAGTTTATTTTGAACTTCAACATACCCACGCCCTAACATTATATTTTCACGAAAAATTTCTTCCAATGGTCTTACAATGTTATAAGAAGCTCCACCACCACGCAAGTAATAAGACATCTTATCCAAATACATAGGTATTACATCGGACTTCTTTATCAATGAAGAATAATCGTTAATGATATTTTTATACCAAAATCCATTTAATTCTATTAGTTTGCTTAAATCAATAAACAACTTATTGACGTTATCTTGGTATCCACTTGCTATGATGTTTTTTCTTATGACAGAATCTAATTCAGCTAATGCTTCTTTGTTGATTATTAACCTACCTCTTGAAGTATGTTTAGACAATTCATTAAGCAATAAATCATACAATTTATTGTTGTTCTTGGCTAATTCTTTGAGGAATCTATCTACCGACTTGTCTATATGGTCGATTATCATAGTACATTATTTGTACTTAAAGGTACTACATATTTTTGCAATTCTTTATCTAAAATATCCTTTATATTTTCAAAATCTTTCTCCAATAGTGTAGAATCATTTTGTATTAGTTCCTTTAATATTTGGTATCCTTGCGTATGCAATAATAATTCTAATTGAGTTATGTCGCTACCGAATATTGATTTAACTGTTTGAATTTCATCCAATCCATAAGCAAACAACTTATCATATTTAGATAGGTATTCAACGATAAATATATTAATCTCGCTGTCACCGAAATTCTTTATTAAGTATCTTTTTGTTAGTTCTACAAGTATCACATAAGGCGCACCAACTGCTTTAGCTTGATTTATTTGAGTCAATAAATCCGTTTGGTTTCTTACGTCAAAGTTTTCAGGGAATCCAATATTAATCATGCCTGTACCGCCTCGATACATATCAATTATATTAAGTACGTTTTCGTATTGGATATATAAATCCATTACTATTCGTGTTACTAAATCTACCTTATGACTTACATCGTATGATTTAGCCTGTGCGCTCTGATTGGTCATATTTTGATTTAAAACACACAAGGAGCTTAGCATTTTTTCAAAGTAAAAAATACTTCTATCGGCACTGTGTTTTAGTATGTCGGTAGGTGGTGTAATGAATCCCTCAGGCTGTTGGAATTTACCGTCATTGCCATATAACAATCCTCCTTTGTCAATCATCATCGTACCCATCGGAGTAGTATCCATAATGTATCCTGTACCCTTACACACGCTACACGTTTCACCGTTGTCGGTAACATATTTGTTCTTTTCTATGTGACAACCCTCTTCAATGTTATTACACGCTACCTTAATCCTCCAATGTCTTGGATACACATAACGAACTTCACATACTTGTAAGTCACTATTTTGACCTACAAACAAATCACCCCATGCCGCTGCACCGTGATAATCAGAAACGAAATATTCTAATACATCTCCACTATCATATTGCTCTATAATTTTTTTGCTACCAATATTAATTACTGGTATTTGTTTTAAGTTATTAGCGTATAATGGATGTTGGACATAATCGTATCTTCTCTCTTTGCCTTTTATCGGATAAATTAAATAGGTTTGTTCTTTGGTGAGTACATAGTAATAATCCGTTTCCTCATTATTCTTTATACCGTACTTATATTTTCCTGCTCTAAAAATGAAAGTGTCGCTATCTGAATAAATAATATTATTGTGTGTTACTAATACTATTTCAATATCAATCTTTTTATTCCTAATTGTATTAAAATCTGGAATCTCATAATTAAAGTTTGGTATAAATTCAATGTCCGTATGCTTCGGAATAATAGCAATACATGCATTAGGGTCTGTCTGCTTATAAGAACCTATTTTTTTGATTATGAAATCTTTTAACGAAACTGTTTTGAATCCGTCTTTTAGTTCTATATTATTTTCATATTCCAATACATTACTATCACCATAATCTACCGTAACATCTATTCCCATTGCGGTAGTTATATAATCTGAAATAGCTTTATCAAATTCGTCCTTAGTAACTGGTCGGTGATTGTCCTCTCTGTACCCTAAAATAGCATCGTTTTCACTTTCTAATGGTCTTCTTTTTCGAAATATGTCAGTAGGTATTACTGCTTGTGTATGTACAGACATAATACTATAAATCTCACGCCATTTATCTTTGACGTGAGATTTATATTTATCGGTTATAATACTTAAATAATCCAATTGTATTAAGTTGTTGGTGTTCCTGATGTAATTACATTCAATACGGATTGTGGTAATAAAATACCCTTTAATCCTTTTTGGTAATTGTTGAATTTAACGTTAATATTCAACTGTTGCAAGTTCCCTGCTTCACTTGTTCTGCTAACCTCTGCCGATATATTTCCAAAACCGGGATTTGTTCCTGCAACCCACTTATAATTAAAATATAATAAGCCATCACAACCAATCCATAATACATTCTTACTTGAATAAGAAGACTTGACATCATTTTCAAAATCAAAGTCGAAATAAGTAACGTTGTCGAAAAGTTTTGTGAACCATTCAAAACCCGCTATCTCATCAATTACTTGCTCAGGCGAACACGCACTCAATAACTCTTTTTTTAGGTCAGGATTTATTAATTTCCCAAACCCTTTTGGCGAAACAACTAATTTATTGTTGTTGATTAATGTTTGCCATTCATTTGCGTCAACAAGAGATGTAATTACAGCATCACAATCCAAAAGTATAAATCTTTCAAAACCTCCTTTTCGGGTGGATTCTGTCATGCTACATGGTATTGGATAAGTTCTAATTTGTGAGTTATTACAACTCGGGTTACAGATTTCTGCCATTTTTTATTTTTTATTTAGTTAAAAATTATGGCTTGGCTGGCTTTATTTCTTTAATTTTTTCTTGTTCTTTTTTAGGAGAAAAATCAAAATTCATTTGTCCACGAAACATAATTATATATGCCTTTAATTCCTCTCCTGATAAGGTTATCTGCTTACCATTAATTCCTATAATCTCATATATGTCTGTATCTACAATAGTAGAAAATTCTTTTTGCGCCTTTAATGATTCTGACAAACTCATATCCAAAAATAAATGATATTTATTTACTAATTTTGTGAAAAGTCAACTTTATGGAAATTACAGGGTTATACGCAAAAATCAATATCAATAAAAAAAAGATGGATAGGCTTTGTTTTCGAAAAAACTCGTGTTATATCGGAGAAGATAAGCGAGTATTGGAGGTTTTAAATCAAATGAAAACAAACTTTACTTATCTGATTTATAATTTTGATAAAATGAATATTGATGATATAGAAATACATTTGAAAAAGAACAATATAAAATCTTTTTTCAATGGATTTTGCTATTTCAATTCAAGAAATACTAATGCCATTAAAATAAAAATTGACAAAAAATATCGTACAGAATTAAAATCTAAAATGAAGTTTATTTATAACGTATTATGGACGTTCACTAACAGCAACAATCTACTTTAACAACTTCATTCCCTGCTTCAACTAATTCAATACGTGCGGTAAAATAACCGTTATTATTACTATTAATTGTATAGATAGAACTATCATCAATATAATACCTTTTGTCGTTTATGTATATATCTTTATGCAAAAATGCACGTTCCAATACTTCATGTAATGCTATTGAGTAGCTACCTATTCTTAATTCTGATTTAGTTACTGAATGGTCATATATGGTACTGTAACTACCGTCATTATTGACAAATTGTATTCTTTCCTTTTTGTCTAATGATGTTCGAACGATAAATCCATTTAGATATAATTCATTCATAAATGGTAGATTATTGTAGTCAATTTCTTTGAACATACATTTATCTTTCCATTGAATTTTTACATACTTGTTCAAGTTGCAAGTATTGATATTATTAGTATCTATTAGTTTTATGTTTTGTGATAAATATGTTTTAGATGTGCTTAATGAATCACCAATAATTAGATGTATTTTAAATGTGTCTTGTGGTAGATAATCATTTTGTAATTGGAATAATAGATTATCATTACTTGATACTTCTGCATACGGAATAGCTGTTTTAATTCCGTTGCAATCTACTGAACTTACTACTATTTCATCTGTTCCAATTTCATGCAAAGAAAAGTTGTCTATCAATAATCTTTCAATGCCATCATTTTGCATATTAGAAATATCTGTCGCATCAAAAAGCATTTCAAAATTATAGGTATCGTCAAAATTAAAACGTAAATCAGTACTTAATGTATTAGGAACTCCTTGTAATGATATTGATTCTTCATGTACAATTACATTAGAACTATCTTTTACTTTTATTGTGAAAACTATTGGTGTAGCAATAGAATAATCAAATTTTAGTCTATAATATTTAAAACTTTCTAAATAAATATCTTTAATTAATTTCCCTATTACACGTTGTCCAAGTGGAGGTATTGTTGTCGGTTGTAAACTCAATTTATTAGATATAAAATGAAAATTATCTCCTATAAAATAAGCTGGATTTATTGTAGTTATGTTTATTATTTGCGTTATTGAATTTAATGATATATAAGAATTTGATGGCATATTAGCCAACTTAAATACATTCCCTGTACGTGTCAATGTAATAGGAATAACGGTACTTAGATATGAATTAATCCATGCTTCAAGATTGTTTTTGTAATTACTAAAATTAATAGCTTTAATGAAGACAATTAAAGTTTCTGCATCTCTCCATTGATGGTAATTACCTAATAAAACATTATTAGCTATGAATAATATCCGATACCCATTTGTGTATAAAATAAATACATCATTCAGTGTAGGAGTGTCGGTGAACTCCATTTGTAAATCTGTACTTGTAATTTTATTGAAAGGGTTCTCTGTCATAGATAATAAGCTACTCCCTAACTGTTTTCTCCCTTTTAACTGAAATTCAATAGGTTTATTTATGTCCATCAATACAGTATCAGGACATCCTCCACACTCTATTATTTCTGCTTGTTCGTATATTGTAACATCGTCAAAAAATAAACCATATGTTGAGTTTCCTGTGTCATTACAAGCTCCAAAATCACCGCTTCCTGTTGCTCTGCTACCTATTTCAAATCTGTAAAATCCTCCTACAGAAACATTAATGTCTAAAGAAACAGTATTGAATAATGAATTAGTATTTGCTGGAAAAATATATTCAGGAATAATATCGTATGTATTATCTGTCATGTGCTTTACTCGAACAACAATATTGAATTTGTTTATTGCTCTATATTTGAACGTAAATTTATACCGTGTAAATTGGTTTAACGATATGTTCTCTTGCCTAATATAACCATGATAACAACCATAATTCCATTGATATTCCATACATTTAAGAATAGGATTATGTACATAGTTATCAGTAATCCATCCGCTCGAATTTGTATTAAATTTACCGTTTGAAATTAAATTACTTCCTGTGTTTGCGGTTCTATTTTCGTTAAAAAATAGGTTTTGATATTTTGGTATATGTGTCATTTGCAAAAAGTTTCTTTATGAATTAATTGTAATTTAGATAATTTATTGTGGTTGTATTCTATTTTTTTTATCCATGTTTTTTTGTTGTCCAATAATATAAATCCTTTTTTATTGTTCTTTATTTTTAAAAAATCCGATATACATAACGGGTAATTTAATTCAGTAACGAAAGGAGAAAATATCTCAATATTATCTGTTACATCCTCGCATATGGGTACTTCAAAAATGGAATCATAAAAAATGAAATAAGTAGATAATGAATTTACAAATCCTGTCAACACTTCCATCTCATAGGTTAACATCACGCAATTACCACTTTGTAGATTCAATTCAGTAGTATATTCTATTGATTTAATTGGTCTTCCTCCGCTTGTTGTATCGTATTCGATAGAATCACCTGCTTGTACCTTGTACAATTCAGTAGTCAATGTGTCATCGGAAAAAACCGTCCAAAAGAAAGTAAATTTTGATTTTACAATCCATCTTAACCCGAAATTTTTACTACTCATTCTTAATAAAGAAGATACCTTAAATGTATAATTATTGTCTGAATTGCATTTGTAGTATGTTTTCACATTAGCAGGATGGCACGTTGCATTTTGCGACTTTTGCCCGAAATTAATAGGGTCGCCATTTATTAAATTTAAAAATCCTAATCCATACTTATAAACATAATCATCAGGCATGGAACACAAATCACCTCTGTCTAACCGCATAAAATAAACATCCGAAAAATCATCCTCATTATATTCGCCATTTTCTGCCATTAATCCACTCCTACTATCTATGTAACAACTATTACCATTACCTACCCAACGTCCTATCGTATTGATATTATTTGTTCTCATGTTGTAATTTAATCCCACTTCACCGACTAATTTATTTTCCCCTCCTGAATACTCATAGTTTAGCAGAAATATATTTGAATCATATCTGTAATCAGCATCCGCATCAATTGTCAACATTAATGCTTCTATAATAATATTAGCATCTATTATAAAATCATTCACAATATCTAATACATTCTCCCGCTCTCCACCACATCCTGAACAACCTATAAAAGTGTACTCCCCCCATCCATTACGACTGTCTTGTGACTTGTATGGTTGTTGGTCGTTTGCCTGTCTGTCAACCTCCGTGGTATTACTACCAATCTTTAGTGAATTATAAATCCTTGTAGTGTCTATGTACTCATTACCGTCTAATGGATAACCATCTATGCTTAATATATTATCTGTTTCGGAATAAAAATAATTTTCATTCTCTATACGCAAGTAAGGCGTTCCGTTAATCTCATATTCAACGCAAATAAATAATTGTTCCTTTGCCCGAAGCTCCTTAAATAACTTGCTAAATGATATTGTAGGATATGATTTTTTCCTATTCCTTACGTTTGTCCGCAAGTTATAACCTGTTGTAATAGCATATTTGATATTAGTAAGATAATCCGATACAACATTTATTCTATTGTCAGTAAAGTAAGAAACTATGTATTTAAAAATATCTAATACATCATAAGCCATCCTATTGACATGAAATATATTTGTTTTAATTTGGATTGGATTAAGTTGTATTGGTTGACAGTTCTTAGTTCTTAGATTAAGTACCCCAATTTCAACATCAATAAAATCTCTTATCAATCCGCTAAATGAGTTATCTTTTATATTTGTAACTTTGGCTTGTTTCTTTTGAGGTATTACCTCTACTTTAGTTTGCTTTATTATTCCCTCGAAAATAATAGTATTTAATCCATTGCAATTGGTCATTATGGATAATAATATGTCCTCACAATAGTTATTATTACGTTTACTGCATAAGTAATAATATCCATCACCAATGAATGTCAATTGAGTTTCTGCAACATCTCTTAGTATTTGGTCATTACTTGATATGCCGTCCTCTCTTATTACTGATATAGTTAAGTTGTCTATACCTAAGGGCATATCATGAATCTGAACCCCGTCTAAGAATAAGCTATAATTAATATCCATTTCTATTTGTTCTGTCTATTGTGTTAATTAGATTCCTATTACCTATTATTCTCTCTGCGTTCCCTTGCTTGATATACATTATTAAGTATTGCAATTCATTTTTCAATGCATTTATATCTTGTATATTTTCGGTTTTTTTTGCGTTGAATAATACAGAATAGTTTATATTTTTCTTGTACAATTCCTCAATAGGAATGTATTTTTTGCTAAAGTTATTTTCTTTCATTGCTTTCAATGCATGGTAATACTTATCTGTTTCAGATGAAGTCATTACGCTTTCTCCCTCGTGTAACATTGCAGGTATTGTATCTCTTCCTTTAGGGTTGTTCCCTAATGGTAGTTTTAGAACACCCTTGAAAAAAGACGGTATCGGCTTTGCTAATACTATTCCTAATTGAATAGCACCGAGTGCCGCAGATATTCCAGCTAATACTTGCCCGACTATTGGTCCCCCTACTGCCATTGCTTTAGTTATTGATTCAGCGATATTCAAACCAATATTAAAAACCGCTTGTGCCTTATCAATTATAGCTTGTTTTCTTTTAAGTTTCCTTACTTCCTGTTGGTACTTTTTTTCAGAAATTAGTCCTTGTTCTTTTTGTGAATTTAAAGCGTCTAATTCTGCATTAATGAACATTGAAGAAATGTTTAATATTCCCTCTCCTACCTGCTTAGCTATATCTAATCTTTTTTGTTGGCGTTCCTGCTTCTTTTGTTCCTCCTTTATGTCTAATTCCTCTTTGAATTTATTGTAATCCAAATCCATCACTTTTAATTTTGCTATGGTATTGGATTTTATCTCTACAATCTTCGCATTTTTTAGAGCCTCGCTATCTTTTGAATTTTGAACATCGTAAATCAATAGGTTAGCATTATCTATTACTTTCTGCTTAGATATTTTATTATACTCATTTGAATTTTTATCTAAATTATTGAGTAGGATATTATCGTTTATCTCTGCAATTTGTAATTTTTCACGTCCTAATCTTATGGATTCTTTTTGTCTATCTGATTCAATTTCATCAAGTTCTTTATTCGTTTCATTTGCTTTTTTAATAATATTCTCATTGTACTTTTGTTCAATTTCTTCTTTCTCTTTTACGGCTTCCGATTTTATTAATTTAATCCGTGTTTCTCCAGCTTCTGTAATGGCAAACTTTCTATCTAATCCAGAAATAGCTAATTCTGCTTCTTTATCAACTAAATTGCGCTCTAAGTTTAAGCGTTCCGCATCTGTTAGGTTCTTATTATTAAGAAGTATTTTTATCTCATCTATTTCTTTTTGTATTCTCGTTTTCGTTGCTTCCTGTGCTTTCTTTGCTAAATCTTCTAAGTTTTTTGCATTATCTTTTTTCTGTTTCTCCAACATTTCAGCATATTTACGCTCCGCTTCCAATAACTCAATCTGTGCATCCTTATAAGACTTTGTATTGTCTGCACTTACTTTATTAGTCGCTAATAACCTCGCTCTACTTTCCTGTAATTGCTTTAAGTAAATATCTTTCTTTGCTGACTCTAAATCTTTCCCTTTTGCCTTTAATTCCTTAACGGCATATTCCATTTTCTCAATTTCTGCATCATACCATGAAATAGCTTCATCTGTAGATTCTTCTTTGTAGAATTTATCTGATGCCGCCTTAGCCGCCTTAGCCGCTTCCGCAGAACCTTTTTCCCAGTCGTCTTTTATCTTACCCCAGTTAAGCGTGAATATGTCAGATATAACAGACGCAAATTGTTTAATACGTGGTACTATTTGTGATATTACTTCTAATGTCTTTACTTTTATATCCTCCCACAATTTCGGGATGTTTCCCAAAGATGGAAACAGATTAATCACCGCTTCTTTTACTTTATCGAAATTAGCTATTAATAATCCTAATCCAACAATAAATGCACCTATTCCTGTTGCTAATATTGCAATCCTTAATGCTTTCATTGCTAATGTAGTTCCTGTTGTTGCCCATGTCCATAAGTTAGTAGCGGTCGTAAGTCCTATTTTTAATTTGGTGTCTTCTTGAGTTAATTCATTTTGGATTTGTTGTAGTGAAGAAAGAATTAGCATTGCGCTGTTTACTTTTACTAAGGTCTTTTGCAGGTCTTCATTATTGCTCCCTGCTAATGCTGTTGCGCCTTGTAATAATCCAAATCCAGCGGTCATAGTAGATACTATTCTGATAGCTTGGTCAAGTCCAGCAGTATTAGATTTAAGAGATTTTATATGTTTGGATGCATTATCCGTTGACTTAGATAATTCCTTTAGAATATTAGATGCATTTTCATAAGCAACCGAATTTTGTTCACCTGCTAATGTCAGGCGTTTAATTTCATCCTGAAATACTTTAATTGCTTTAGTTGCGCTTATCGTTCCATCTCCTACCTTATTTAGGAAGTCGGTCATGTTTCCTATTGCGCTTGTAGATGCATTAACATCTGCTGTTAACTTATCCAGCCCCTCTTGTTGGAATTTTAGTATTATATTTTCAGCCATTTTCTGTAGGTTGTTTTTGTGCTTGGCTGTCTTCTATAAATTTCACGAACAATTTAAAATAATTATCAATGCTATACAAATGTAATAAATCTAAAGATATTCCTACATTTTTAGCAATTGAAATATCTAAGGTGTCCAATCTTTTTGAAAATTCAAAGATGTCAATGCGCCCTTCATCTGCTCCAGATTTAATAAAAGCTGTACTGAATCTTCGCTCGAGATAGGAATAAAGGATGTAATATTTTTCTTGAGATTCTGAAAAAAAAAATCTCTTATTTCGGGTTCTGAATTAAGCAAATCAATTTTCTTTTTATTGTAAATTTCACTGTAGCCTGTTTCCTTTTCACCATCCAAAATATAGAACATACAAAACATAATTTCTAAAATTATCTCGTTCGTGTTCTTTAATCCTTGCGCTTTAGAAATGAACCAATCGAATGTGCTATTAATATCTATTAGTGCTTGTGTGCGGTCTTTCATGTTTGTACTTTCGAGTGAATTAGTAATAATATTCTTGCACCCATTGACAGCAGATTCCCATTCATTTTTAGTTAAAAGAAATGTTTGCAAATAATTAGTAGCTTCCATTATATTACGATAATACCGTGAAGAAACTTTTCCAAAATCCTCTTGCCTATAGGTGTATAATTGTTCACCTGATTTGAACGTGTAAACGTGTAATACTGGTAATTCTCTTTTTTGTTTCTTAGAAAATAAACGCTTTAATATTTTTTTCATATTACATTTTTTTGTATTTGTCAACAATAACCATCCATAATGGTTCTGCTGTATCACGATAATCAATTAGTGATTTTTTAATAAGGTAAATATCTTGTACATAACTAATAATATTAAATATGTATGAGTAATGCGTGTATAAGGATTGATTGTAATAATCGAACATATCGTTAATGTCTATATAATTCATTCTTTCCTTTAATGCATCTACCATTTTAGCAGAATCATTAAATAACAATATATTATCAATAAATATATTTATGTCGCATTTAATTATTTTGTCTTGCATTGTTTTTAATTCTGTTATTCAAAGATACTATTCTATTTGTTATTTCTGATATTGAGTTACTCCAATTATTATTGTTATTTGCGAACCAAAAGTCCATTAGATACCTCCACGAATCTAAGATGTGAAGTCCATATTTTTTTTTAGCTTCATTAAGGCTTTTCGCTTCATCGGCAAAAGATTGTATTATTTCGTTTTCTAAATCTGGAACGTCATGGAACAGCAATGTATTTTTTTGAAGTAAAAATAAAGCAGAATTAATTATTTCACTTGATAATATATGAGTTATGTTTGAATTTCGTATATGAATCTGTTGTTCATGTATATTTAATTCTTTTGCAATGGTAGAATAAAACGTCATGCTTTTTTCTCTATCGGCACTTCCTGCCCTCCCAGATGCATCACCTGTTACTTGTATTCTGTAAGCATTAATTAGTCCTGAATCTATGTATTTTGTTTTGATACGCTTACATACCGCTGACAGCGGAGAAGTTTTAAATATATTATTTTCATCTTCAATTATTACATCTATAATATGGTAAGATAATGTTTCTCTATTTAGTTGTCCGATTGTTGCAGATGTTGGATTAGCGTTAAAGTCGAAACCAATTGTAAGGTTATATTTGTTTGATACTTTGTATGTATCCAACGTAAAATGCTTTTCTGTGCTGTATGAATAGAAGAAAGGATTTGTATTACTATTAATACCCCAGCGCCCCTCTATGTCAACTAATAACCTATTTACATTACCGAGTGCATTTAATTCTAATGTTTTCCTATACTCATCTTTATTTATAAAATCGTTATCGAGGTAAGTAGAATGGTGGAGTAATGTATTAATTTCAAAATCATATTTTAATTTGTACGCATCATTTTTGGAAAAGAAATAATCACGAATCCAATGCTTCTCGTGTACTGGATTGAAAGAAATGATAAATTGTAAGTTCTTATTTAATGGCGTTCTTAGGAGCGCATTTAGCGTTAAAAAATCTTCTAATTTTCCTTTTGTAATTTCATCCCACCAAATAATTGTAGGGTCTGAAATCCCCTTTGTTTTCTCAGGGTCATCCATTCCAATAGGCGTGAATCGTGTGCCTGTTAGGTTGTTTACTATTCTGTAATCTCCGTCATAAAAATTAAAATAATCTCTTATTCCGTACATTGTAGCTAACTTTTTGAAGTCGGCATACTGTTGTGATTTTATATGTCTAAATTCCTTATTAACATATAGTATATGATTATATTCATCTAAGAAAGATAATAATAATAATTTTAACATAATATGATGTGTCTTTCCTGAACCACGAGAACCGAAAGCAATAACATACCTGTCTTTGGAATTTATAATATTAATGAACTTAGCAGAATAGCTTTTCTTTGAAAGAGTTAATTTCACGCATTTACATTTCTTTAGGTTCTATGATAATTTCGGTAATTCCTTTAATGGTTGTTTCTGATTTTGTAGGAGCATTTAATCCTAATACATCAATTATCAACTTAATTGCATTAATATCACCATTATTTGCTTTAGCCATCAACACAAAAGCAATATTACTTTCGAGCGTTAGTTCTGTATCGTATATATCATTTCTCTTAATCTTAGATAAGAAATCCAAAGCTTCTCTAAATTTTACAATCCTTTTTTTACCTGCCTTACTTTCAGGAGTTGGTTGGTTTTCTGTAGAGAATGGTTTGCCAAATTTTTTCCCTCTATTATGGTCGCCTCGTGCCATTTGCGTATTATTAGCGTTTATTCACAAAAATCAAACTAAGCT
>ERZ650304.723-NODE-723-length-15128-cov-8.832349_pt1 | contig 15128 bp, 30 predicted proteins | sample MGYA00376240_ERZ650304 | MGnify/ENA primary metagenome ERZ650304 (study PRJEB26733, sample SAMN07839271) | wastewater metagenome | biome: small river; feature: stream; material: water | place: USA: North Carolina | collected 2016-03-01 ...
CGTTTGGCAAAAGTGGCGGTGCAGTACTCCGCTCGACATTTACTGCTATATTCAAGTTCCGTTCTCCGCATTGGCATTTGTGGTTAAAACGCCACCTTCGCCAAGCGTGGGAACGTTAGCAGTAATACTACATTCCATCTCCGAATAGAGTTTTCTGCGTTAAATCTTTTTCTTTTCTTTTTTCTTCCAACGCTTTTTTAATACGTTCTTCAATAATATCACAGTATTCATTTGATATTTCACTCACAAGCTATATTTTCAATAGCTGTTAATTTGTCTGCTTTGTTCCAACTGAAACTTCCCATAGTTTTTGTTTTTATTAGTTAATGATTAAATTAAAATTCCATCGCAAAAAATAATTATTAAAAATTTTACTGACACCTAACATCGGCTTTAATGCAATTTTGTTTTTGAGTTTTCTATTTTTTGAATTTGATAAAAACAAAACTGACATAAAGCCGTAACCGTTATCATTCAGCTTTAAAAAGGGTGTTGAGCTGGTTGATAGTTTCTACGGTTGACATTGGATAGCAGGTTTCTTCCCATAAGATTAAATCGACTTCCTCGTCCGTTGCATCTGGCTTATAATGTCGGACAACTTCTCCCCATTGTTTACCTTCTAAATCTTCTACTTTTAATGCTTTCATACTTCTTTTGGTTGCTCCTTTATTTTCAATCTTGGAAGAATCCGTTTTCGTCATAATGGTTTATCCCTGCCATATTTTAGTCTTTAATTGCTCCCCATCCCTTTTTTGTAATTATATCCAAAGTTTGCATGTCCAAATTTTTGAATGTATCATTATCTTTCTTTTGTAATGATATTGCTTTCCTAATATCATCTATTGTTTCAGGTTTTAGCCCAAATCTTTTATCAAGATAATTTATGTGATCTTTTATTTCAATCAGTTCTTCATTTGTCATATTACTTACAATAAATAGCAGCAAACAATACAAGTATAAAGCCACATCCAATAGTAAAACCAATCAATAGGCTAAATACATGTTTTGTATCTGTCATTTCATGTTTATACCAATCCTTTTGTGTCATTCTAATTTCAGGCTTACAAGGCTTGCCATTTTGATCTAATATTGCCATAATTTAGTCTTTAAACATTTCATTAAATATATCGTCAGGAACGCCAGTACTTTGCGTGTCATTAATATGAAAGTATTGCATTTCAATTTCTATACTTTCATTATCAGACATTATTGTGTCTAGTTTTTTAATGATAACATTCCTTATTTCGCCATCAACAAAATAATCTTTTGCATCTAATAATACCTTTTCTTTGTCATTTTTAGAAAGGTCTAAAGCATCCATAAAAGACATTGCAACGTCAATTATCAATTCGGTATTGTCGTTACGTAATTTATCGTTCTTTTCATCTAATGAGCAAATCTTATTTGATTCAGCTATTAGATTTAAAACAAGCATTCCTCTTAATTTAGAGACGTATAAATTAGAAAGTTCATTCATGGTTATTTAATTACGGTTACTTTTTGGGTTGAATAAGAATCTTTTTGGACAGCATAATCTTTTTCTCTTTTGGTCATTATTTCGATTTGTATTGTATTTGAATCACTGTTTCCTTCGCCATCAAATACCCATTGGTTTTCTGGTGCTATTTCGTTTATTACTAATCCTAAATTTTCAGGATTCTTTTTGAATAGTGTACTTATCTTTTTCATTTTTAAATAGTTACGGTGGACAAAAAGCACTGTGCATAACACATTATTCTCGCATTTGTGTGGTTCTTGGTTTGGGTAAGTTTTCTCGCCTTTATTCAGTTCACTTCGGGGGATACTTCCGTCTTCGTCACTCCCGAAAAAAGCGTAAATACCGTGCGTTAGCAGTAAATTTACGAGAGCAGTTCTGGGTTCTCAAATTCATTTCCAATACATTCAAGGTTTTCTATTTTTGAGTAACCAATAGGCGAAAAACTTCCATCATGCCATTTTTTCACCCAACCAACTACGGTAATATCACTATCTAAATCACCTTTGAAAGTATATTGCTCAAATGATATTGAAAATACATATCCAAATCCATCTTTTACAATGTCTTTGTCGTACAGTTCATTGCCATTTTTGTCTTTTATATTCGCAAATTGCCTTTTAAAAACAACTTCTTGGATGCCTTTACTGTAAAGTTTACCACTTGTCATTATTTCTTCAAGTGTTAATATTTCACGAAACGTATTACCTGTTTCAATGTGCCTAATTTTAATATCAAATTTTATCTCTCTCATTTTTAATAATTTTACGGTTGAAAAGAAAATCTAGTGGTACTTGCTTGCCTTTTTTTACATCATAGCGTTTATACAGTGGATAGTTTCGGCTTTATCACTCCCTTAAAAGCCTAAATACACATCGTTAGCAGTAAATTTAAGAGAGTCCAAACAACCTCATTAGATTACTAAATAATAACTCCTTTATTGTATCAAAGTTTTCTTGCCCTTTCTTTAATGATAAATATTCCGGTGTCCAAAACCCTTCATTATTGCCATCATATACTCGTATTTCATCTTGTGAATAAGCAATTTCAAAACACAAGTTGCGATCTGGTCTCATTCCATAACTTCCAAAAACAACAGAAACCTGTTGCCCAAAATAAGAGCCATCACCATCATAGCTTATGTCGCACGTTTCTAATTTCGGCAACATTTTACTAAACTCTTCTATAAAATCAGGGTCGTTACATGGCTTTATGCCTTCTATTTGTTTCCAATTACTAATGTATTCACTTAATATTTTCATTGTTGTATAATTTAACTGTTGAAAGAAAATCTACTGCTAACACAGTACTTATAAAACTGTGGGGTGTATGGTTATTTGTTCGTTATTGCGCTCCACTCGCATTTTAGCGGTGGATAGTGGCGTGGTTTCTAATCCCCACACTTTCATAAGTACGTTCCGTTATGCGATATTTGACCAACGCTGCCATGCCTCAATAATTTTTAGCAAGCGAGCAATTTTTTTTTCATACTTTTTAGGTATTGAATTAGGTCTAATATTTTGACCATTTCCAGATAATTGCCTACTTAGTTCGTGCCAGTTTATTAGTTCTTTCATAAAAGAGCGATTTTAGTTTGTAAACTTTCTAAGTTTGATATTTCCCGAACAATAAAGTCAGGTTTTAATTTGCCTTTTGTCAAATCAAACAATTCGCCAGTAGCTTCAATTAAGTCTTTGGCTTTTATTACTGTAACCTCAGTTCCGTTTAATGCAATAAATGTTTTCATTTCTATAATGTTTTAATACAATGCAAATATACAGTATTATGTATTGTAAACAAAATAAAAATACAGATTTATGTAAATAAACAAAACAATCGCCTAACATGATATTTAGTCATTTAAGGGCATTTTGGTGTCGGTTCTGTACTCTGCGTTATGGGCAACCGTAGAAGCCTAGCGGTCGCCTCGTTAGGTGCAAGCTGTGATAACGACCGACCATTGTTTAGCCATTGCTTTTTGACCTATCTTTATTGCCCAATCTTTGAAATCATTTACATTCATATTGCTTTTTGCATAGTTACAAATCCTACAACAAGGGACTGAATTTTCTTTTGTGTAATTATCATTACTGTTTATTCTATCAATTCCTGAATACAAAAGACCATCACCAATGCTATTTTTCGTCTTTTTGATATTATTTGGCTTTGAACCACAATAAACACAATTAGACTTTATTATAAGTTCTATATCCGTTCTCGATAGTTCCCATTTAAACCCACGTCTTTCTGCGTGTCTTTTATACCCTAAAATAATTGCTGTTATTTCAGAATGGTTTTTTGATATTCTTTTACTTGCTCTTACTTCTTTGGACAAGCAACCACAGCTTTTAGTATTACCACTAATCATTGCTGAACCCATTATTTTCTTTTCTTTACCACAATCACATTTTACATTGTAAAATTTCCTGTGCCTTTTATCAGAGTGCGAAAATGATACAACCGTAAGTCTATTATACTTTTCTCCACTCAATAACTCTTGTTTTTCTGTTCGTGCCATATTAAAACTTTTTATGCAAAAATACGGTTTATTTCTGACAATGGCAAATTATTCCAATCTTTTATTCCAATGTTACCTTTTATAAAATTCCCATATTGAAATGCTAATGCTTTTGCAATTCCTCTAAAAGTTTTTGAGCTTTCCTTTTGGCTTATATTTACAAATTGGTATCTCTGTCCTCGTTTTTTCCCTCCAGTATTACTTGGTAAATACGGCTTATAGGTGCTTTTAATATCAGTCGGCTTTAATAGTGGCAAATTTTTCAACCACAATAAAGTTCTTTTACTGTATTCATGTCCATATTCGTATGGCTGTATCGCTTGGCTATGTTTAGGCAATTCAACCACTTTTAAAGGTAAAGGATTTTCAACAGCAATAAATGGTATATCAGCATTTAAGCATTTCATAAAAAAGTCTTTTGCTTCCATCGCTAATTGAAATCTTTTGGGGCAAATTTCTTTAGCCTTTGGGTACATCCATCTTGCACCTGCTCTACTCATAAAAGTACAAGGAGGATGAAATATTCCAAGTGTTGGCTTAATCAGTTCTATTGCATCAAAAACATTCATTTGCAAATGCCATTCAGGATGCCCACCACTACATTCTTGCAAATCACAAGAATATGCTTCAAATCCTAAATTTCTAAATGCTTTTGTTACTTCTTGACTTTCTTCACAACCAACGAGAATACGAAAGCCTGCACCTAACACAAGTTTTGAATTATGCAATGGTGTACTGGTTATTTGAACTTCACACATATTAGATACTTTATTAATTCTTTATACTTTTTGGCGGTTCATGCCACTTGTGCATAATCACTTAGCGTTATGCGATATTCCGAGAAACCCAAAACTCGACATATTCCCATTCTTTTTGATCTGTTTCATTAAAGACAATACCTTTCGATTTTTGGTGCATCATAAAGTTGTACTTGTCAACTATTTGAAGTTTCTTTTGCTCATACATTTGCGCTTTTGCTATTTGATGAATCAAATTAGAACTGCCAAAAACATTTTTGATAATGTCTTCCATCATTTCTTGTTCGCATTTTTTCGGCTTCTTTTTGAATATATTAAATAATTTCATATTACTATATTTACGGTTTAGTATAGTTTTTTACGGTGGATAGGTTCTTCGTGCATCCCCTGTTTTCTTGCCCATTCTGAAATAATCCCGTTTATACGCTTAGCTTGCGTAGTAGCGGTTTTGTTTTTTTCTGAATACAAGTCTAATGCCTCTCTATTTTCAGCCGTCAAATCAAAATTAACTAGTACCGATTCTGTATATTTTTTTGCCATTTGTTTAAATTATATGCAAGTATAATAATTATAATTATAATAAACAAATTTAAATAAATCATTTCTAACTTATTTTGTAAGACTACCGATTATGAAACCAGCTCCAAAACATGCTACGCATAATACACCACGCTTTTTTTGAATGTAAATGGTATCTACTCTTAGAGTAAAAATAGAATCTGTGATTGTGTTGGTAATTATTTGATTTGAGCTAATAATTTGCGTTTCCCTACCTGCTATTGAATTATTTCTAATCGTGTCTATGATCGCAACTTTTATACCTTCCTTAGTTATTGTATCTGTTTGGATGGTGGTTGAATCGCAATATCTTATTTTTGACAGAGTATCATTGATGATACTCTGTGGAATATTGCGCCATTTTATTATCGTTTTTGGCTTTGAATGTACTTTTACTTCGTAGGGAATAAATACGGTATCTGCTTTTTCTTTGTGCGTTTGCTTTACTACATTTTCTTTGCCTTTGATAGGCTTTGGTTTAGTTCGTGTGCAATCGTACAAACAAAGCAATAAGTAGAAGCCTACTATAATTACTACTACCTTGCCAACTTCGGCCAATATTTTTTTTATTCTTGCGTTCATATTGCAATTTAGAAATTATTTGTAAATTTGAGACGTGAGTAGAATGTTTTAGCCTCTATTTCTATTTTACTAAGCCCCCCTACTAAGGGATTACGAAGCCGACTATTCGCAGTAGTCGGTTTTTTCATTTTAAAGGTAACGAATTCGATACCTTTAAAATTTCACTACCTATTTGTTTTTAAGTTTTAATTTGTAAATTTGTTATGTGATTCGCTCTGACAATTAGAATCTAGAAACATTAAGAATAAAGCCCTTTTAAGGAAAGTAGCGAGGTCAGAGCCGTTATGAGTATTTGAAAGGGCTTCTTTCATTTATCACATGCTAACTAAAAAAGAACAAAAAAGGCTTTTAATACATTTAAAGAAAAGGATTCAGAAATATGTAGTTAAGATTCTAAAGGTTGACCATAATTATTTAACCTATAACAAATCTATATCTGAATATTTATCTTACCATAAAATAAATATAGAAGGCAACATTGATAATTGGATATTATCGCAATATCAAAACAAGAATAGCCATTTATACCAAGTTACAATACCTAGAAAAAAGAAAATATCTAGCAATCCGAAAATAAATAAAACGCTAAAATACATAAGAAGTATTGATGCATTTTATGATTCTAGTGAGTGGCAGTTTTTAAGGAAAAGAACATTAAAAAGATACGGTTGTATATGTATGAAGTGTAAAGCTAAGAATACTGAAATGCACGTAGATCATATAAAACCACGCTCTAAATATCCAGAATTAGAGTTGGACGAAAATAATTTACAGGTTCTATGTAGGGGATGTAATATGATTAAGTCAAACAAAAACGAGATTGATTACAGACCTATTTCTTAAACATGAACTTCAAATCTAAAGCAAGTATGATAGATAGAGACGAACACATCAAACAATACAAAGAACAAATACGAAAAGACGTAGTTATAACCCACGTTGAACAAAAAGGCCAACATGTTAACTATAACGAACCAAAAACAGTAAAGCTTGTAAGCTATGAATTAGGATTAGAAATAGTTTATTCAGGAAAGAATACTCACAAAAAAAATGAGGATTACGTTAAAATGCTTTTTGAATTAGTATTAGATGATATTAACGTTTAGTCTTTTTTAAAACTATCGACCTTCTTTCAACCTGATTATTAATCAACGCTGTTAGATCGTTGCCTAAATTATGAACTGTAATCGTAGTATAGCGCAATAACTTATAACCAGCTAAAGAAATTAAGTTATACTTTTCACAGTCTTTTGAATAGCCTAAAATTGTAGTATGGCGTGACTTATTCGAAACAATACCCTCGAATTCAATTAATAAATTAAGGCTAGGAACATAAAAATCTGATCTGAATTGATGGCCTACAATTGGCAAGAACTCTTTTATGTATTCTATATTAAGCGATTTTAGCCTAAATTCTATATTATCAACTCCTTTCATACTTTATTTGCTTTGTGCTTTTCGATCTTGTTCCCGTTTCCAAATTCATTATTGCTTATTTTAGAGTATTAATATCAATAGCTAATCCAGCATCAATAAGACCGAAAATGTCGAAATGCCATTCACACAATTTTTGATAAAATAAATATGAACATTCATCTAATATTTCATTCCCCATATAAATTGGGAAGTGTGCATTTCCTTTTGGATCAATATAACCAGTCCACCCAATTTCATGTTTGCCAAAAACAAAATAATCAATAAGAAATTCTTGTTTAAGATTATCTATTGGAATAAACTTTTTACCATTTACTTCAATTTCTTTTGTCAAGTCTGATAATGGATGAAGTATTAGCTTTGCCGAATCAAAAGAAGCATAACAAAAGTCACCCCAAGAAGTTAAATGTTTTCTATCATTTAATCCTTTTAAGGTAAAAATAGTACCTGTTGTTATTGATTGAACTTTTACATTATATGGTAAATAAGCAGCCCAATGTTTTAATTCTAGTTTCATAATCGTTGTCTTAACATGCCACAAATATACTATTTTTTTTTAAATTCACTTATTGTAATTATTTTTTTTACTATTTATTTGTAATTAAATAATTACTTTTTAACTTTGTAAAAATAAATAGTAATTATGAAGACAGAAGTTTTAATGCAACGTGTTTTATTTGATGGGATAGTTCAGCAAAATAACCAAACTGGATTTGTTTGTGCGAATGATATTGTTGCAGTAGGTAATAAGTACAGAGCAATTAACGGGATGAAACTATTTGACTTTAGAAGTTGGATTGATTCAGCAAGCAATAAAGAATTTATTGAAGAAATGAAAAACCAATACGGTGAAGTAATTATTACTAAAAGGGGAGCAAAAGGATCAACTTGGGTGCATCCTTATATTTGTATCGACCTAGCACTTTCAATTGACCCAAAGTTAAAAATAGAGGTATACAAATGGCTGTTTGATGAACTTCTAAAATATCGTAATCAATCAGGAGATTCATATAAAAAAATGTGTGGATTCCTTTATGATAATTGCTCTAACAAAAGTTTATTTCATAAAGACATTACAAACGTTGCAACTCAAATACAACTAGCTTGCAATGTTACTGATTGGCAAACAGCAACTGAATCACAATTAAAGCTTAGAGATAAGATTCATAGCAACATAGCTTTACTATGTGATGTATTGCGTGATAATGAACAGGCTGTGAGATTAGGCATACTAAAATCCATATGAAACATATAGGAACATCTTTACTTTTGGAAATAAGAGAAAAGGCAAGGGAAAATAAAGATTGGAGTTTATCCGACCAAATAAGAGATATTCTTGATGAACGTTTAGACTTTGTATTTGATACAAAAGAAGGTCAATTACTTCACTCTTATTCAGAATCTTTCTTTAAAAATATGCCTAAAATAGCATGTATTTACAACCTAAATTTTACCAATAAAAGGCAATTTGTCGAATGGAAGTTAAAAGATGATATTAGAATAAATGCACTTGTTGATTCTTGGATATACTCAAATCAATCAAAATGAACCAGTTATTTGGAATTACTTGGATTGACAATAAGTAACTTAGAACTGAAAATGTTATGACCCTACAAGAAGCATTCACACAAGAAATGGAATTGGCTAACCCTGAAAATAGAACGATTATAATATTTGCATACGAAAGCAAATTTTATATATCTATTTGGGTAAAAAACAAATGGAGTGATTTGATTGAATATGATAGACCAATTAATGTTTACAAATAATGGAAGGAATAATAATCAATAAATTAACAATCGAGTTATACCAAGATGCAGATAATGCAATTGGTGGAGAAAATGCTGAAATTATTGTCAATCCTGCTTTATTAGGGCTGTATAATAAAGACAAAAAGGACTATTACTATACTTTTAAATCGGATGAAGGGTTTAGTTTTAATAATACAAAAGAAATAAACGAACTGTTTGAAAGGATTGAAAAGATAGTTGAATCATGTAAATAAAACGCAAAGCTCGCTACATACTTAAACGTAGCGAGCTTCGAAACTGATCCCTAATCAGCGTGTTTCTAGCAAGAACTTAAATATACGTAGTTGCTTATAAATTGTTTGATTTTCTTGTAAAAAAGTTATTCAAAGCCTTGAAGAAACTTTCTTTACAAAATATTAGCATAATTCCAACTACCAAACTACCAACTGGCCACCACCACATTTCTATTAAATCTTTCTTTAATTCGATGAACATCGGTAGCCAAAACATGACAATTGCCATTATGATTAAAGACCATCCTAAAAACGTACTCCATCTATCTAGTTGCTTAGCAGTTGCCATAATTGTATAATTAAATTGTGAATCTCTTTTGAATAGTAAAGCATTGTTATTGTGAATGCAAGCGTAATAAGTTTAAGTATAAACAGCTTTTCGCCTGTTATTTTCAGGCTCCTGAATAGTTTATCTGACCATGCGTTTTTTCCAATATAAAACGGGCTATTACCACGCCTTTGGTTTAATAGTAACTCGAATATTAACCAAAATACAGCGCATCCATAGGCCAAATAAAACACCGTTTTGTAATCGAACTTACAAGCTAATCCAGCAAACAAAGTAATTACTACAAAGCGAATTATTGCCCTACTCCAATGCTTTGGATACTTCCTAAATGTAACAATAAACGTAAAGTCTATTAGTGCAAATAGCTCAGCAAACGCCCAAATCAAAATAGAAAAAGCTATAAAATTCATAGTGAATAATATTTAATCGCAATCAACACTATAAGGCCAAACACAAGGAAGTAAATAGGATGCATCCAGTCTTTCATTTGCCCGTAATTGTAAAGTACACGCAAGCACATGAGCCGACTAATGTACATAATCCAGCGAACGCCTTAGCCCACAAATCCTCAATTTCAAACGGGTGAATATTAAAGCAAATACAAATAGTACATGCCATTAAAACAGCCCCAATAAATGCTAATGTAATGCTTCTCATCCTTGTGAAATTATTTTTATTCCAAACTCCTTAGTAGCAACCTTTACTACCTTTTCGTTTTCTCTATCTCGAGCAATTGCGACATGAACCCAATCAAAATCATACTCATTTATCAATTCTGTGAATTGTAAATTTTGACGAATATATTCGAATAGTTTTCTGTTTTTTTCTCTAGTACCAAAGTCAATATCAGCAGCCATCCCAAACAAATGAAAGCTTTTTGTAGATTTAGGTGCCACAATTGCATTCAATTCTTTTGAACGATAACAACTTGAAGGCGAAAATTTACCAAACTTTGATCTAATTGGCTCGAGAACTTTACCAGCCAAATACATTAAATTTTCTCTAATATTATTCGGTGGATTGTTTTGAATTTCTTCTAAATCGTTATTTACAGCTGTTATTGAAAAACAAAGTTCTTCAAGTGTAAAGTTTTCGGTCAATTTAGTTACTTTCATACTCTCTTTATTTTACCAGCTTTTAATAAGTATCTTAGTTCCTGTTCAGTTGTTTCTACAAACAATCTATTACTAAACTCTTTACAGTAACCACGCTCTAACTTTATTTTCTTTGTAGCAATTACATCAAATAAGCCTTCTTCATCTTCATAAAGTCCGACCATCGATAAGGCCGAATTAGAAAGCACTTTGAATTCTTGAATAGGTTTTTCAACTATCTTTTTAGCCATTTTAATGTGAATTATCCCTTGCCATTTTTATTGGATTTTCACCTAAATGTACAAGTATTAAATCAATTTTTCTATCCGTTTGTCCAACTTGAACAACACAATTTGTAACACTATTTCCAAGAGTATGTAACTTATCCTTTACTCCTTGAATTTCAGTACTATGTTTATCATTTTCCACTTTTTGATCAACCTTCATAGCTGCTAACTTGCCATCCATATCTTTCTGTATAGCATTTAACTTAGCTAAAACTAGCATATAAACTAAAAAAAGTATAATAATAAATAAAGCAAATAAAACTGCAACTACGAATGAATGTTTTGCAACTTCAATGAATAATGATTCCATTATTTACCTAAGAAATAATTAAACAATGTATCACTAGCTAATCCTTTCTTCCAAGGTGCGTGACCTCCAGTGGCGTAAAAAGTATTTAACAGAGGGGCATCGATGTCCCTCTGTTCGCAGTTATTAATATGCTTAATCAAATTACGTGTTATGTTTGCCGAAATTGTTTTATCATCTAAACAGTGATATGTAGCCACTTTTTTACCAATTAATAAACACTTTTCTTCTGGTGTTAAGGTAATTACTGGTGCAAATGTAGCTACTCCAATTAAAGGTAATCCAGCTTTAATATATGTACAAACTCCTTCCCCTCCTCCACTATATCCAGCAATAAATATACTATCTGTATTTATTCTGTATTTGGTAGTTATTGAATCAAGTAGTTCTTTATAAAATGTTTTTTCACCCCACTTTGGTTTATAACCATTTGTTTGAGGAGATATAACTACGAACTCACATTTTAAACCAGCGTCCAATTTATTAGGCAAAAAGCTAGTTCTTAATAGATCAGGTTTTAAAGTACCCTTTTGACCATTTCCATGACAAGTGATTATTAGAGGGTATTTCTTTGTGGTCAGATAATAGGAATCAGGCGTGTACGCTAAGTACCCGACTTTGAACGGTTTCTGAATCACATTGTTAATTGCGTAATTCGAAATTGTTAAATATTCAGTGGTTTGCTTTTTACGTGTTTGAGCAAAAATACTTGATACTGCGAGTAATAGAATTAAGATAGTTTTTATGTTAATTTAATTTATTGTTTATGTATTCTGCACGTTTTGGATGTGATTCCCAAATTATTACATTTTGTTTTTTTGCTTCTATGTGAATATCCTGTGGGTCTGCTTTCCACCAATCCATCCACCGTAGACATTTTGCAAGATATTGGCTACAATTCCGAGATTTAGGATTTTTAGACCCTAGATAAACTCCAAATATTTGATTAATTAATTGGATAACCAAAGAACCAAAATTGTATTTAAGTCCTTCTTGATTTGTAATTTCTTCAAAAAAAACATTTGGAAATCTACAAATTGCAACTTCTCTATTTGTTCCAATTCCCTTTAGATAATTTTCAATTGAATTAGTTCTTTGCACCCCTTTAGCAACAGATTCATAAATAAATCCATTCAAATAGATAGCACAATGATGGTAATAGCATCGTGTGCTTGCTTGGATTAGAATAGGTAAAGGGTTCAAATTATCTGTATAATTATGAACCAATATTACGTCACCATTTTTTAAAGCTATCATAATTAATTCGGATAAGTTTCCCCAATGCTATCAAGAGTGTCTTGCAAATCGGGGTAGATATACCCAAATCCTAAAGTTTTTTCCCAAAACGAAAAAATCCCGATCATTACTGGTTCGCCATTTTCAAATTTTGGTGACATATCCTCGTTCACATCTTGCCTTTTGAAATCTTCTGTATAGGTCTTACATTCGTCAAGGCCGTAATGAGGCTTCCCGTTTTGGTCAAATTTTACTTGACAGAAAAAGAAGTGAAACTCTCTTTTTCTGAAATCAGGGTGAAATCCCACAGCTGCCAGCTGGATTGGAATTCCAAATTCATCGGTAATATTAAGTGCAGCTGTTATCATTAGTTTATAATTATAGCTTGTGAGTTATAAGAAGTTATCGTGTTGGATGCAGAAGCTGCGCTCCATGTTTTTTTCAAATCGAAAATCTGAGAGGTAGTTGTGTTTATCGTTGTGGTTCCGACTTTTGTCAACACAGTATCGACATAAGTTCCTGCACCAATTACTTTCATAATGCCTGTCACGGAAAATGTTCCTGATGCCCCAACGCTTTCGCACTTAATAATTAGTTCGATGAAATAAGCACCGTTTGTTATTGGCACTCCGGGTGCTGCCGAAACTCCCGTTGAAATGTTTGTAGCTCCAAATAAAGTATCTATGGTTATTGTGTCGGTAGATGTACAGCTAATAACTCCGCTCTGTACCACTCTAAGCATTTTACCAACTACAAAGAAATCTGCGGGAATAGTCTTTGTTTGGCCTGTAACAATTGTCCCTAAAGATGTTGTTGCCGTTACTGTGTTAGCTATAGTTACTTGATTAGTTTGCGTAAACAAAGTATTTACATCTCCTACCCAAACGCTATTTGCAGTTGTCGCTCCCAATCTTTTGAAATAGCTTCTTTGAGCAAGGTTGTGGACAAAATCACCCAAGTTTATCGAAGAAGTATTCAATACTCCCGCAATAAATCGAAACCCTGCAAGCAAAGCTGTCGATGCTCCAACATTTACTTTTGCAGTAGGAACAAAAGTTCCATCATTGGAATTATCTAAGTAAAGTAGTCCAGTTAGGTCGTACCAAAGGGGATAAAAAGTCCCTAAAAGGAAACGAAGAAAAATGCCTTGTAAAACGGTTCTTCCGTTGAACTCACCAATTTTATTGACCCCCCTTTCGCCATTACTTTCCCCGTCAACGCTTTCTAAAACAGTCGCCTCTTGCAGTGACCCTGCGCTAGGAACGAGACCTGTAACCCATGTCACCGAATTAAATAATGTTAAAACATAGCTACCTACAAGGTCAGTTGCTGTACTGCCAGTATTTTCCTCGAATTCCCATCTTCTAATAAGGTTGGTAGACGGAACTAAGTAAGTTCCCGAACCCGAATTATATATTGTACCAACTTGAGTATTAGTTAATGAAGCAGAGTAAATTAGAATTTGGTCGATCTGGCCATTAAAATATGTAGTACCTCCAAACGTAGTTCCTACCCCTATATTGAGGACTCCGCTGCTTAAACTTACGTTAGCCACAATAGCTGCTGTAAGCCTTAAAACATTATCTATATATATATTAAATGACCCAGAGGCATATGTTACAACTAGGTGATGCCACGCCCCATTATTGTAAGAAATTGGCTCATACGTGACACTTCCTCCAGACACTGAAACTCCTATCATTCCATTGTTTATTACGATTGCAAAATAGTTGCTGGTATAAGTCCCCCAATTTATAAAGTCTCTATTTGCGACCGAACTAGTTTTGAACCAAGTAGATACCGAGAATGCATTCCCACCTGTCGGAAATCCCGTTGAATTACCTGTTAGGTATTGGCCTGTACCATTCAGACTTATTGCTTTTCCTACACCTCCAGCCTGTAATACCTGATTTTTTAGCTTAAAAGTATTGGTAGTTGCGCTTCTTTCGAAAGTAGAATAAGTGCCATCCGCATTCATTAAACGAACAGTCGGAAGGGTTCCTTTAAGGGTTAGAATTTTGTTTGTTCTATCATAATAAAATCCTGCTAAATCTTCACCTATACCATTTTCCCAAAATAAAACTGCGGTGTTTTGTGAGTTGTTTATTTTATTTGAATAAATGGTATCAAAATATGTTTTGAGAAATGTTTTTACATTCGTCCAAGTTGTTTTCATCAACAAAGTTCCGTCCCAACTTACTACTAAATCTGAATCTAAAGGAGTTGAATCTGTTGTTAATAAAGCACCAATTGTAGCAGCAGTTTCATTCCCAGAATTGGTATTTGAAGTATTTCCTATTACAACTTTTTCAGCATCCGTGACAAATCTCTTATTCGTAGAATCTGTTTGATTCGCAGTTGTAGAAAAGAACGCTTTAACTTTCTGCACCAACCACCAAGCATTGAAAGGTGTTAAAACAGAAGTTTGTTCTAATACAACAGGTGTAGTTTGATCTGTATTGTCAAATGCTGCTTCTACTTGAGCTTGAGATGCTTGTGATAAACTAGAACCTTCAACTAAAGCAG
>ERZ650304.724-NODE-724-length-15127-cov-4.615380_pt1 | contig 15127 bp, 10 predicted proteins | sample MGYA00376240_ERZ650304 | MGnify/ENA primary metagenome ERZ650304 (study PRJEB26733, sample SAMN07839271) | wastewater metagenome | biome: small river; feature: stream; material: water | place: USA: North Carolina | collected 2016-03-01 ...
TTCTCGAGCTTGATGCCGAGGTCCTCGGAGAGGAGACGACCGCCGGTGAGGACGGCGATGTCCTCGAGGATGGCCTTGCGGCGATCACCGAAGCCAGGGGCCTTGACGGCGCATACGTTGAGGGTGCCGCGGATCTTGTTGACGACGAGCGCGGCAAGGGCCTCGCCCTCGACCTCATGGTGTCGAGCGGAGTCGCCGAGGGCACCCAGAAGGCGCTGGGCAACTCCCTCGCCATGTGGTTCGCCGCCAACCCCGGCGTCTTCGGCACCCGGCAGGTCATCTGGTTCGACCGCATCAACGACGGCAGCGGATGGAGGCCCTACACGGCCAAGGCCGACGCGAGCAGCGCCAACCAGCGACACGCCAACCACGTCCACGTCTCCTTCAAGGACACCGGCCAGACCTCCGCCGGCCCCGCCGGTCAACCCTGGCCCGGATCCAGCCCCCAGGACTTCGAGGGCGGCTTCGCCACCGGTGGATCTCCGGGTGCCCCCGCCGGCGGAGCAGGCACCGTGCTCACCAACGCGTACAACTGGTACGAGCAGGGCGACCCCGTCTCGAACATTCTTGCCGGCCCGCGCCGGATGATGAACGACGAGCCGGTGCTGCCGATGATCGCCACGCTCATGTCCACCTCGCAGCGCATGTGGTGTACCGCCCCCAACGGCGACTTCATCGGCTGGTTCCCCGACTACTTCGGCCACTACGGACTCGCCGGCGCTGTCGACGTTCGACCCATCGAGCTGGTCGACCTCACCATGACCTGGAACGACGAGCGCCTGAAGACCCACTTCTTCACGGCCGGCTCGACGACGGGCTACGGCTCGCCCACGATGGAGCAGGAGGTCGCCCTCCGGAAGTTCCAGACGACCGGCATCGCCTCGGTGGAGTTCCCCGAGATCCTCTCGACGCTCCTCAACGTCAACCCCGACGACCCCGCCTCCGCCGGCTGGATGGACTCCAACGCCATCCTCCAGCGCTTCGGTGCCCGCCCCGAGTTCCGGCCGATGGGCACGCTGGCGGTCGACGGGCGCGCCGAGTTCTGGTACGCCCTGCACCTCTTCCGGGAGAACTGGGCCAACCAGTTCTCCGCTCAGGCCAAGACGACCTTCATGCCCGAGATGTGGCCCGGCACCCTCATGCGCCTCCCCGACTACGGGATCCAGTTCTACGTCGAGGGGGTCGACCACTCGTGGGACTTCTCCGAGGGCGGCGGCTTCAACACCAGCACCACCATCACCTCGCCCTCGGCGCTCGACGGCAGCGGCTTCTACGGCCTGCCCCGAGGCGGCGAGCAGGAAGACCCGTTCAACGTCCGACCGCCCGAGCCGGGCGTCGGCATCACCGGGACGGGTCCGGGATGAACCGGCCAGCTCCAGGACTCGGCGGGATGGCACTCCCCGTCGTCGAGGTCCTGATCGAGGAGGTCACCGACGACGCCGTCCATGTGATCGACGGCATGACGAAGCGCTACAAGCTCCCGCTCGTGATGCGAGCCAACGGGATGAAGCCGCGCCCCAACGAAATCTGGTTCATGTCGAGGGAGACCGGCTACTGGAACCTCTCCGGCGTGAAGGACCGGATCCCGGCTCCAGTCACCGGGTCACGGGGCCAGAACGCTGCGCTGGCGTCCCTCCTGTCCGTCCTGGAGACCGGCGGACTGATCGACGACCAGACGACCCTCGGATCAGCTCCGGGCGGGGGAGCAGCCTACGACGCCGCCTCCAGCTCGGCGGCGATCGACGGCACCGGACATGCCGCCGTCACCATCGCTCCCATCACCGACGGCGGCTCCGGCATCGGGATCATCTCCATCTCCACCGACGCCGACAGTGGCTCCACCGGATGGTGGAACATCGACTCGTCGGGGTTCGGATTCCCGCTTCGAGTGGGAGTGGGCCTCGCCAACATCATGTACGCCTTCGCCCCGCCCGTGTACGCCAGCCTCAGCGCCTTCGACATCGAGGTGCCCGGAGCCACGTCCGGCACGGCTCAGGTAACGGTCATCTACCCGCTGTAGCGATCCTGTCCCTGCCCTCGTGAGGGCTACGAAGGAGTGAAGGAGTACGACTGCGTGAAGAGCCTCCAGATCAAGTCGGGCGACCTCGCCATCGGACCCGGAGGGGTCCAGCTCGTCGAGGGGCAAGCCAGGGTGGTGCAAGACCTCAGCATCGCCTCGATCGAGCCGTTCGGCTGCGATCGGTTCCATCCTGGATGGGGTTCGGTCTTCGCCAACTACATCGGCCTGCCGTCCACCGCCGAGCTGGAGATGCTCGTGCGCAGCGAGGCCGTGCGCATCGCCAGCAACTACATGGTCGAGCAGGCTCGTACCCTCGATGAGGATGCCGCCGCCGGTCGGCAGCCGCGACTCAGCTCCGACGAGATCCTCAATGCGATCACCAAGGTCGAGGTGGAGCAAGCTCTTGACCGGCTCAACGTCCGAGTCAGCCTGCGAACCCTGTCCGGGAACACGGTCTCGCTCCAGTCCACCGTGAGGTCCTGATGCCCACCCCCGCCGACTACTCCGCCTCGATTCGGGCCGCTCTCGCCCGCACGGACCCCGACCTCAGCTCCACGGTTGGTACGCCCGTCCGCAAGATCATCGACGCCGCCGCCGAGGTCGCCGCCGAGGCCGACGTGGACCGCTACCTCCTTCAGTACACCTACGACATCGACGCCAAGTCCGGCGACGACCTGGAGGACTTCTGCCGGACGATGGGCGGCATCAACCGGCTCGCCGCCAAGCGGGCCAGCGGCACGATCACGTTCGAGCGCTCCGCGCCATCGGCCGACGACATCGTCATCCCCTACGCATCCCAGATCGCCACCTCTGGAGACCCGGCTGCCACCTTCTTCACCGTGACGCCCGCCGTGCTCATCGCCGGCGACACCTCCATCGAGGTCGCCGTCCAGGCGGTCGATGCCGGCTCGGCTGGCAACGTCGCCGCCAACCGGGTCGACCGCCCGACGCAGCCGATCCCCGGCATCACCTCCATGGTCAACACCGGACCGATGACTGGGGGGACCGACGCCGAGTCGGACGCCAAGCTGCGGGCGCGCTTCAAGAAGACCTTCCTGCGATCCATGGCCGGCACCGAGGACATGTTCCTGGCCACGGCCCTGGAGCACGACAACGTCACCCAGGCGAACGTCATCGGGGCCGAGAAGACCCGGCGCGAACAGATCGAGATCGTGGGCGGCGTGGCCACCTCGACCGTCGAGGACGCATCGTCGGTCTACGAGGGGTCGTCCACGCTCGGGGCCAACATCGACGCCGGCGTCGTGCTCGTGCCCGACGTGCAGTACACGTTCGACCACACGACCGTCCCCCCGACGGTCACGATCATCGACACCGACAACGCCCCCGACGGGATCTACGACCTCGTCTTTTCCTACGTCCCCCTCGCCAGCCGCAACGACCCGAGCGAGGGCATCACCAACCGCATCGACGTGTACCTCAACGGGCGCAAGGCGGTCGATGCCATCGAGGTCCGCTCCTTCTCGGCTGCCAGCTCCTTCACCGGGGCCGAGGTCGACCCGCTCTACAACCTCGCCTTCGAGCGAGCGGACGGGACCAACCCGGTCATCGGCAACCACTTCATCCCCCTGGCCTTCTCGCCCGTGCTCGATCCATCGATCGACGACACGATCACCGTCGACGCGGTCGTCTTCTCCGAGGGCGTCGACTACTTCCTCGTCAACAACGTGAGCGATCGAGGCGGAGCGCCCCAGTCGCTCGCCGGCATCGAGTGGGTCTCCGACGCCAACGGGGCAACGACGCCCGTGCCCGCCGACGGTGAGACCTTCGAGGTCGAGTACCTCTACAACGCCGTGCCCCGAGAGGTCGAGCAGGCCCTGAGGGACTGGCGGCTCGTGTGCTTCGACGCATGGGTCCACCAGGCGAAGGTGCTCTACCTGAAGCTCCACCTGGCGATCATCTTCTTCCCCGGCTTCGACGCCGATGCGATCGAGGACGAGCTGACCTCGAACCTCAACGCCTACCTCGACTCGGTCGGCTTCAACGGCGTGGTCCAGGTCTCGGACCTCTACCACGCCATCCACAACGTGACGGGCGTCGATGCCGTGCGCTTCCTCACGAGCGCCGACGACGCCGTGAACTACGCCATCGAGCGGGTGGCCCCCGACGGCACCCCCATCTCGGTCTTCTCCTCGGGCGGTCGGGCGATCGACATCCCGACCTCCGACGACACGGTCGTCGCCCTCCATAGCGTCCGCATCGAGGCGCGGGCGCAGAACACCTTCGGGACGGTCTGATGGCCACCGACTCGCCGGACCTCATCAGGCTCCAGGCACCGGTCTCTGCTCCGCACTCCGAGGGCCTCGCCACGGGGACCAACCTCGTGCTCCCTCCGCTGCCGATCCGCGACCGGCTCAGCCACCTGCCCGAGGAGGTCTACGACCTCTCGCCGTCCTCGCACATGGTCCGGCTCATCTCGGCCATCATCGGCGACGCCGGCCTGGGCCAGCTCCGCAAGCGGATGCTCATGGCCCGGCTCCAGCGGACCATCAACGGCAGCCACTTCTACGACCTCGACCGATTCTGGGGAGCGCTCTTCGGGGTGCGCCGCACGGTGGCCGAGATCCTCTCCTTCGACCCGACCGGGGCCGTGGCCACGCCCGAGCAGTGGGAGGACCTCCAGGCGCGTGATGCCTCGTATCGATCACGCATCGAGCAGTTCACCCGCGCCATGACCTTCGGCGGCAGTCCGACGGGGATGGAGCTGATGGCCGAGGCGATCCTCTCGGTCGACTGCGACGTGTACGAGTCCTTCGCCCAGGTCGATCGGGCCTCCGTGACCTACGGCGATCTCGAAGCGTTCACCTACGCCGAGCTGGAAGCGTTCACCTACGCCGATCTCGAAGGGCGCAGCCACGGAGAGGGTCCCCTCAACCGGTGGGAGTTCACCATCCGGCCCCGTCGGCCGATCACGCCGGCCGAGCGATACGACCTCCTGCGCGTCATCAACCGGCTGAAGCCCGCCTCGACTCGGGTCCGCATCGACGAGGGCATCGCCATGCACGAGGAGGCCGAGATCCAGGCCTTCGCAGCCGACAGCGAGCACTGGGAGATCCACGAGCGCCAGGACGACCGGTTCCTGGAGCGCCCTCCGTTCTCGGGCTACCAGGGGGCGGTCTGGAGCTACAACGGCGAGATCGCCGGCGTGACCGCCTACGCCGATGGCTGGCTGCCCGGCGAGACGCCCGAGCGCACCGAGCAGACGATGTACCGGCTGCCCGGCGGCTCGTGGCTTACCTACCGGCCCGAGATGTCGCTGATGCCGATCCAGGATCACAACGCCGGGAGCATCGCCGGCGATGGCCAGATGGTGGCCCACCCCTACACGACCAAGCGGCTGAACGGCGACGGCCGGGTCAGCGGGGACGACTCGATCGCCCCGGTCTTCCTGAGGGGCACACCGATCGAGGACGTGGACCCGGACCAGCTCGTGCGCCGCCCTGTCGACCTCGGCATGTGGGTCACGCCCGTTCGGGATCGAGCTGATCGCACAACCGAGGTCGTCGAGTACCGCTTCTCCGCCCCTCGGCTCATCAACACCATCGACTTCGAGGTGAGCCACTACCCGTGCGATGTCGTCGTCGAGCGCTACGACACGACTCGCTCGGCGTGGGTGCCGATCTACACGCAGAACATCTACCGATCGGTCCCGCAGTACCTGCCCGTCACCCGGCCCACCGGGTCGCACCACCTCCACTGGTCGTCGAACCACTGGGTCAAGCGCTCCGCTCGTCCGAGCGCCGGCTTCCACGCCGACCGGATCCGCATCACCATGCAGCGGCACGGCTTTGAGAGCGGGCCGATCATGTCGAACAAGCGGATCCCGTACTCGCTCGCCCTCCGCAACGTGAACATCGGCTACCGCGTCACGGGCAAGGAGGCGATCCCCCGCTCGCTGAAGTCAGGCAACCCGCTCTCGACGACCACTGACCCTTACGGTCGCCCGGTCGACTACGTCCTCACGACCCAGCCCGCCTCGGGCCTCCTGAGCGGCCGTGCCTGGAAGTCCGAGCCTCAGCCGGTGCCCAACGCCGTGGTGAGCCTCTACGTCGACATGAGGGACGACGCAGGCGAGGCCACCAAGATCGACCGCTTCTACATCAACCCCACCTACACAGGGGTCCACTTCAAGCTCTACCACTCGGACGATGAGCCGGACGGCGTCTTCCAGGCCGGCGACGACCCGATCCCCTACGGCGGGATCGAGGCCACCGGCGGAGTGAGCACCGATGGCGGGATCCTGCGCATCCCCATCGACGACGCCGTGACGATCGACAACAAGGCCGTTCGCTTCGACATCCGTCGCACCTGGATGCTGGCCTTCCAGTTCATCGCCCCGGTCGACAGCACCAGCCCCGAGATCGGCAACATCGGCTTCGGCTCCACCGGGCGCTTCCCGGACTTCACGTCAGCCCTCAACCTCGACATGATCGTTCCAGCCCTCAACCTCGACTTCACGGCTGGGTCGAGGGTCGGACTGATCTTCCAGTACGACGCCGTCGAGCAGACCCTCACCGTCTGGTCGAAGCTGACGGATGGAACCTTGACCTCTAGCTCAGGTCCAGCCCCGCCAGAACCGAATCAGATCGTCGACCAGATCAGCTTCACCGGGTTCGGCTCCGTCGAGTCCATCGTGATGAAGCAGAACCACGAGCCTCTCGATGACGATGCCGTGGACGCCCTGCTGGCCAACCTCACCGACTACCCGACCAAGGGCGAGTTCCTCACCGAGGACGACGGCGGCACCGACAACGCCATCCTTCGCTTCCATCCGAGCTTCGTCTCGGCTGAGAACATCCTCGGGTTCGTGGGCGGTCCCCCCGACTACTGGGATGAGCTGGCGTGGACCCCGATCGCTCGGGACTACACGACCCAGAAGGGCTACGTCACCCTGCCGCCGACCTCGGCCAAGTTCTGGAAGCTGGAGTTCACCAACCTCGCCGCCCAGGTCTACGAGTCGATCGTCCCGATCACTCGACACGTCAAGGTGTACCCCGTGGGCGAGGTGCTCCGGGCCAAGATCGCCACTGGCGTCGGGTCCCCTCCGAAGCTCGCCAGCTACGAGCGCTACCTCGACTCGCTGGCCATCGTCGAGACCTCCGACGAGGGGCGCTTCAACGCCACCGACTACCGCCCGACCTCAGCGCTCTACGCCACCGACACCTCTGGCCGGCTGGCGCTCCAGGACCTCTCGTGGATCTACGCCTTCTCGCCCTGGCACCAGGGGTCCGCCGCCCCGAGCTTCACGAACATCCAGCCGCACGTCTACTCGATCCAGACCGTCGTCCACTCGAACAAGCTCGCCTTCTTCGCCGGCATCAAGGAGCTGCGCGCCTACAAGGTGAGCTTCGAGGCCGACGACGACACCCCGGTCTACCGCGAGCGATTCCTCGACAGCGTTCACCTGGAGACCGACAACGCTGAGGAGCCGCTCACCTGGGACGTGGACCCCGGCCAGATGCGCTCGGGATCCGACGACGTGATCGCCTACAGCCGGCCCTACATGTCGGCCCACAACGTGCGCGCCGTGCAGTTCGCCACGCAGCAGACGCCCCCGGTCCAGCTCCTGCCCGACGACACCTTCCAGGACCCGATCCTTGCCGACTCGGACTTCAGCGACCCTGCCCTGTGGCATGCCGAGGGTGATGCCCTCCTGAGCTACCGGGTGGCCGACCGCACGATCATCGTCCGGCGCTCGACAGACCCGGCCAACGTCAACCTCTTCCACGACGGGGGCCTGGTCCAGCTCCCCGTCCACCCGCCCTTCGCTGCCCCTCTCGGGATCAGCGCCTCCGTCGACGATGCCGATGCCATGGGCGGACTCTCGTCGCCCCAGGTGGCCGTCTCGCCCGAGGGCGAGATCCATGCCGCTGTTCGGGTCGCACTGACCGAGGATCTCGACCAGCCGCTGTCCCTGGAGATCATCGGCGTCGACGGGCAGATCCTGGCGTCCAAGGAGGTCAACGGTCGCAGCGGGAACGTGATCGAGGAGATCGTCTCGTACCGCCTCGGATCGCAGCCCGCCCTTCCGACGCCCAGCGGGGAGTGGGGCTTCCGCTCCATCGTCAGTCCGCCGGTGCGGGAAGTCTTCGCCGGCGGCGAGGAGACCGTGCTCTACAGCGGACCCATCGACTACGAGGCCTTCATCTCGGACTCCTTCGACCGAGCCGACGACACGGAGCTAGGCGACACCGATGGCGGCGACGCCGGTGATCCCCGACCGTGGACCTATCCAGTCCCCGGCTTCGAGGTCGGCCTGGCCAGCAACGCTGCCGTGAGCCTCACCACCGACCCCGCCTTCGCTGTGCTCCCCACGGACTACGGCAACGGGCGCGTCTCGGCGAGCCTCGCCGCCGGGCACGGCGGTCTCATCTTCCGCTTCGTCGACATCGACAACCACTGGATCGCCCGGACCAACATCGGCGGCACCGTCGAGCTGATGAAGGTCGAGGCCGGGGTGTCCACCTCGATCGACACCGAGACCGCAGCCACGGTCGAGGTCACGCTGTCGGTCGAGCTGAACGGCGACGACATCACCGTGCTCGTCGACGGCGTCGAGAAGCTCAACTACACCGACGACTTCCTGGCCGGCACTTCGACGGCCGGCTTCTACGTCGAGGACGACACCAGCACCGTGCAGTCGTGGGCCTTCGAGCGCCCGGTCGGAGTGCCGGTCTACGACGACCCCGACTCGCAGGTCTCGGTCCGCATCGTCCAGCGGGGATCGGCCACCAACCAGTGGAAGGTCCAGGCGCTCAGCCTCTTCGACGAGTCCATCGTCTGGGAGTTCTCCAATGACGACGGCCAGACGTGGATCCCCGCCCACCGGATCCGCAACAACCCCCGAGGCGTGCTCTCCTTCCCGGCCGAGTCCAACATCCTGCGCTGGCGCGTGAAGGGGTTCCGGGAGCACCTCTCGATCACCTCGCTCCAGATCCGCCCCTGGTACGTCGACCGCCTCCAGCTCCGCACGGCGAGCGCCCAGCGGGGACCCAACGTCTCGGTCTGGGACCAGGACCCGCCGATCGATGACGACCCCGAGTTCAAGCTCTGGAGCGGACCCGTGCCGCGCTCGTGGTTCCTCGCCGGCAAGCGGTACCCCTCCGTCGCCCCGGACGGCCGGCCCATCATCACCCCCTTCGCCCGCTTCTACGCACGCACCGCAGAGGACGACCTGACGGGCATCACCGACGCCGTCGACACCGAGGGTAGCTACAGCCGCTACGGCTACGACGTGTACGACCCTGACTCGCTCCCGCACGAGGTGCCGGGCAGCGAGATGGAGATCGAGGATGATGTGTCTCGCTCGGGCGGATCGTTCTCACGCAGCTCCGGAACCGACGTGTTCTCCGTCGAGGACAGCGTCACCGGAGAGGTCACCCACCTCGACGGGCCGATCATCAAGCCGACCATCAGCCCGCCCGGCTGAAGCTGCGGTTGAGCAAACCGGCAAGGATGCTTAGGCTGGTCCGAAGCGAAGAGGCCGGAAGGGGTGGACGATGAGCAGCGACATCGAGTTCCGTCTCGTTCAGGTCGCCCACTCCACCGGCATCATCCGGCAGGCGATCGATGACCGCACCGGCTGGAGCCTCGACTTCGGCGAAGGCACCGAGCGACCTGAAGCTCAGGTCGAGGTCGAGGTCGACGCCATCGTCTTCAACGCCGACTTCGCCGACCTCACCGGCGACCTGACCGTCCTCCGGCTCTACCACGGCGAGGTGCTCATGGCGGTCAAGCCCCTCGAACTCCTCGCCGGCGACAGCCTCAGCGTCCGGATCGGCTGGCGCTGGAGCGTCGGCCAGTACGAGCGCGTGTGAGCGGGCCGCTCTACCACTCGCACCTCGGGGTCATCGACTTCCAGGCCGAGGGCGTGGGCGAGGCCTACGTCGACCCGAACCCCGTCGCCTTCTGGGACACGGGCATCGGCAAGACGCACCTCGCCATGCTCCTCGGCTGCGTCATGTTCGAGGACGACCTCATCGACCAGATCCTCGTGGTAGCCGAGAAGAACAAGGTCCTCGACTGGGTCGCGGACTTCTCCAAGTTCACCGACCTCACGGCCATGGCCTACGCCGGCGACAAGGCGAAGCGGGAGAAGCTCCGCAACGACCCGCCACAGGTCCTCTGCGGCACCTACGAGACGATCAAGAACGATGCCGCCATCGCCGGCAAGACGAAGCGGGCGAACTGGATCGAGGGGCCGCTCACCCATGCGCTGAAGCGCCGTCGAGTCCTGGTCGTCTACGACGAGTGTACGCGGCTCCGGGGGCGGGGCACCGGCCTCTACAAGGCGCACGAGCGGATGGTGAAGTCGCTGCGCGCCGCCCACAATGGGACCAAGGTCCTGGGCCTCACGGGCACCCCCATCGAGACCAGTCCCGAGGGTGCGTTCAACTTCGGGCGCATCATCAAGGGCGAGGACGTGATGGGCACCGTCGCCGACTTCGAGAAGAACCACATCGTCAGCTACGACCTCTTCAAGAACCCGAACAAGTTCAAGAACATCGGCGAAAGGGATCACGTCGATCTCGACGTGCCGACGCTGCGCGACCGCCTCGCCCCCATGGTCAAGAAGAAGACCGACCCCGACGTGTACTCCCAGTTCCCCAAGCAGATCGAGGAGTTCATCGTCACGCCCATGGGCAAGACCCAGGCCGAGCTGTACCGGGCCGTCGCCGGCAGCCTCTCCGAGGAGGAGCGGGCAGCGATGATGGAGGAGCTTGGCCAGAAGCAGGGAGCGCTCGCCATCGCCGAGCACGAGCGCTCGCTCTTCATGGCACTGCGCCTCATCGCTGGCTACCCGCTGGCGCTCACCCGAGCCAACGGAGCGCTCGCCACCAAGATCACCCAGGAGGTCGGCGAGGCGGGCCTCCGGGCCATGGGGTCCCCCAAGCGGGACCGGCTCATCGAGAACCTCGATCAGGTGGTGCGGGGCCAGGGCGACCGCGTCGTCGTCTTCAGCTTCTTCGCCGACACGTTCATCCCGCTGCTCGCCGACGACCTCCGCAACGAGGGATTCGAGGTCGTGCTCAACGTCGGCTCGATGTCCGGCCCGGCGCGCCAGGCCAGCATCGAGGCCTTCCGCTCCGGGCGGGCCGAGGTCTTCCTCAGCTCGGATGCCGGGTCGAAGGGACTCAACCTGCCCGAGGCGCTCTACGTCGACAACTTCGAGCTGCCCCCGACGATCGCCAACTACATCCAGCGGATCAACCGCAACAACCGGATCGACTCGCCGCACCCCTCGGTCACCTGCCGCTCGTACATCGCCCCGGACACCGTCGAGGAGGGGCTGCGCTATCTCATGCTCAGCCGCAACGACTACCACGACACGCTGCTCGAAGACGGCGAGGACGGACGGGGCTTCATCTCGGCCGACGATCGCCGCAAGCTCATCAGCAACGCCTTCAAGATGCACGACATCAGAGCCGCAGCAGCGGCCTGACGACCAAGGAGAGACCATGCCTGTCAGCCGCCCAACCGATCAGATCGAGGACTGGATCGAGGCCGAACTCCTCGCCCGTGACGAGGGGGAGGACATCGAGTTCGAGCTGATGCTCGCCCCCCATCCGCAGATGGGCATGATCGGCATGCTCTACGTCGCCATCCCCTCGTTCACGCTCGGGGAGAAGGTCGCCGGCAACACGATGATCCCGGTCGCCGGTGCCACTGGGGAGCTGGTCGAAGCCACGGTCCACGAGATGCTGATGCAGCTCCGCTCGCAGCGCACCGAGCTGGCCAAGGAGCAGATCAACGGGAGCGGGCTGCCGCCGATTCCGGGGGGCGGGTTGACGCTGCCGCCGAGCCTCGGTTAGTTTCCCGCTCGTTCCTCTTCCGGGGAATGGGTGCGGAGGTCCTGAGACAGAGCATCGTCCCAGGCCTTCTACCGGTCTCTTCGCCAAGTCGTGAGGGGCCTCCACATCCGCTCGGAAGAGATGCCTCCTGATCGCGACGGGAGGGCTCCGCTGTGAAGGCCTGCCCGGATTCGGAGGGTCTTCTTCTCCGCGTCCTCGTGGAGGTTCGAGTGCCCTCGCCGTCTCGGTGGGGGTCAGGGGGAAGCCACCGTCCCCTATCCCCTCAGTGCATCGCGCGAACTCGCGACCGGGTCGGTGAACCGCCTTCGGCGGTGGGAACACAAACCCATCGCGATGGGGTGTCTGAGGGCCTAGACGCGAGTTCGCGCGAGGTGGACGGGAAACATCGGGGGAAGCATCCTTGACAGCCATGAGATAATGGAGATGAGGGCGACTTCACGTCCTCCACCCCGAGCGCCAGTCGGGGACCACTTCAGGGAGAGAGAGTTGCAGCAGATCACCGAGTACCGAGTCGGCCGGAACTTCATCCGGGTCGGCGACATCGTGAAGGTCGATGGCCATCCCACCAAGGTCGGGTGTATGGCCCGGCTTACCGCCATCGAGGCGGACGACGAGGGCAACCCGACCCTCCTCACCGTCACCTTCTGGTCGAAGAAGAACGGCGACTTCCACAGCCACCGGGGGAAGTGGCGGATGCTCGAACCGCACCTCATCTCGAAGGTCGACCAGAAGAAGTGGGAGACCCACCGGGCCGACTGGCCTCAGGTCAAGCAGGCCCGCCTCGACGCTGAAGGGAAGGTCGCCTGATGGACGCACCTGAGACCTTCGACACCCCGCCCGTCTTCTGGCACGACCACGCCGACCGCGGCTGCGCCGACGATGCCACCGTTCTCGCCGAGGGCAAGAGCTTCGTCCGCATCAAGGCCGACCTCCCCGTGATCGCCGAGCTGTACTCCGATGCCAAGCACTACGCCTCTAGCTTCGCCGACTACGGACCCGATCTCTTCGGCCTCTGCTCCTCGGCCAGAGCCACGGTCAACCGGCTTGTGAAGGCCTTCCCCACCATCGCCACCGAGTACCGGACCTGGATCACCGAGGAGGTGGCATGATGGGCATGGGCGAGTGGACCCTCACCGACCACGCCCGCCAGCGCCGGCGGGAGATGGGCCTCACCGAGCGCCAGATCCTCGACGTGCTGAGTTATCCGGAACTCGACTACCCCGGCTCGTCGCTCTACCCGGCCGGCCGACGTGTCCGGGTCTCCGGCCCCCTGGGTGTCATCTTCGAGGAGGACTCGAAGGAGATCGTCACGCTGATCTGGCACACGAGGGAGGAGCGCTCCCAGGGTCCGAACATCGAGGGAAGGATTCTTGACGCTGTCAGTGGGGGTGCGTAGGGTGTTGGACGTGGAGACCATCGAACTGCCTCAGACCTTCGCCGACGCGGAGGTCACCCTCGCCCGATCGCTGCCCGGCTACGAGAGCCGGCCCCAGCAGCAAGCCCTCGCCCGTGAGGTCGAGCTGGCCATGGAGACGAAGACCCACCTCCTCGGCCAGGCCGGCTGCGGAACCGGCAAGAGCTTCGGCTACCTCATCCCGCTGATCCTCCGGGCGGTCAACACCGGGGAGCGGGGCGTGGCTTCGACGGCCACCAAGGCGCTCCAGGATCAGGTGGCCAACGGCGACCTCCCTTTTCTCCAGGAGCACCTCGGCGTGCCCTTCACCTTCGCACTGCTGAAGGGCCGCTCGAACTACATCTGCCTCAGCCGCATGGAGGACCCCGAGGTCGTGACCGAGGTCCAGATCGGCCGGTACGCCCAGCGCATCACCGATCACGAGCAGGCCGTGCGGGACTTCGACGGTGAGGGCGACTACCCGGAGTTCCTCGGCGAGCGCGACGACTTCGGCTTCGAGATCGCCGACCCCGAGTGGCGCAAGCTCACGGTCAGCTCCGAGGAGTGCCCCGGCAAGAAGGAGTGCCCCTACGGCGACCGGTGCTACGCCGAGAAGGCCAAGAAGAAGGCGCTCGAATCCGACATCGTCGTCGTGAACCACGCCCTCTACTTCACGGACATGGTGGTCAAGGCCGTCAGCAACGGTCGCTCGAACATGATCGGCGATCACGCCACGGTCGTCTTTGACGAGGGCCACGAGATCGAGGAGTACGCCTCGGGCATCTTCGGCTCGCAGTTCACCGAGGCCGGCGTGCGCAAGCTGACCGGCGACCTGAAGCGCTTCGCCTCGCGCTACTACGGCGGGCACGACGAGCTGGAGTCCGCGGCCAACCGGGTCAACGACGGCATGCGCCTCCTGTGGGACGCCTTCGCCGCACTCCTCAACCCCGAGGACGCGAAGAAGGCCACCACGATCCGGATCTCGCCGGCACACCTCGAAGGGGCCGAGGAGGAGTTCGTCGAGATGGCGCTCTCCCTCACCGACCTCGCCCACCTGATGGAGGGGATCGATCCCGAGCAGGTTCCGCCGGCGCTCCAGAACGACTGCCGGGCTGCGAAGAAGCGGCTCCTCACCCGAGCCGTCAACATGTCGGTCCGCTTCACCGACCTCGTCGCCGCCCCATTCGAGGAGATGGTCCGCTGGATCGAGGAGGACGAGACCAACCGCGGCGAGAAGCGGGTCATCATCCGCACCGCTCCGGTCAACGTCGCCACGGTCCTGCGCCCGATGCTCTTCAGCGTCGCTGAGGGCAAGCCGCAGGTGACTGCCATCGTCCTCTCGGCCACGCTCATGGTCGACGGCCGGTTCGACTACATCGCCGGACGGCTCGGCTGCGACGACCACCTCTCGATCGACGTGGGCACGCCCTTCGACTTCCAGACCCAGTCGCTGCTCTTCGTCCCGAGGAACTTGCCGGTCCCAGCGGGCGACACCCAGCAGTCGTGGTCGAGCGCATCGATCTCGATGACGAGCCGCCTCGTGGAGGCGAGCGACGGCCGGGCGCTGCTGCTCGGTGAGTTGACGGGCACCGACGGGGGGCTGCGGGATCTGCATCTGAAGGGTTCCGGGGCCACGCCCTTCGCCCGCGGCGGCGACGGGCTGGCCGCGGTCGGGCCGATGCTGCGGGAGTACATCGTCAGCGAGGCCATGCACGCCCTGGGGGTGCCGACCACCCGCGCACTGGCGGTGGTCGCGACGGGCAAACCGGTGTTCCGGGACACCCCGCAGCCGGGGGCGGTATTGGCCCGCGTGGCGAGCAGCCACCTGCGGGTGGGCAGCTTCCAGTACGTGGCCGCGCGCGGTGACACCGAGCTGCTCCGGCG
>ERZ650304.726-NODE-726-length-15110-cov-5.475257_pt1 | contig 15110 bp, 22 predicted proteins | sample MGYA00376240_ERZ650304 | MGnify/ENA primary metagenome ERZ650304 (study PRJEB26733, sample SAMN07839271) | wastewater metagenome | biome: small river; feature: stream; material: water | place: USA: North Carolina | collected 2016-03-01 ...
GAGTTCAGACGTGTGCTCTTCCGATCTGCCCAAGAACGAAACAAAGGGCCAGAACAGATCAAAAATCAAATCCATGATTCACCTAACTTAAAGAGTATCCTCACAACCGCCGTAAAATAGCACCCATTGAAAAGCGTGCGCTAGCCGAACAGGTCGATCAGCTTGATGATGATCGGAATCAACTTCTCGATGAAATCGATGAGGCTGTTCCAGTCTATTGCCTGGGCGGTTGCCAAGCCTTCTTCAATGGCTGCCTCGTGGATCGCGGCTTGCATCTTGTCGAGCGTTGCCGGATTACGGCTGGCTGCGCTGAGCATGAAGAATTCAACGGCTGTGATTTCGCCAGACTTTCGCGCGTTGCGAGCTGCCTCGAGTAGCGATCGCCTAAACGCCATCCGGTCACCGATGGCCAGCGGCTGAATGCCAGATGCTTGCTGTGTCGGCGCTGGCATCAGGTTAGGCGAAATCGTACTACCCACGCTGACAACAACATTGCCACACGCATCGACAACACGAAGAGGTGCACTACCTGTACTGCCGCCGCCTGTACTGCCGGCGCTCTTTACGCTTCCGGTGCTTCCGCCAGACTGGCGCACGTAGGTGGCCTGTGGTGCAACCGCGTAACTGCTTTGAGCATATTGCGGTGCTGGCGAATGAGACGTCGCCATGTGCGTTTGCAGATCACCAGGCCAAGTCCACTGAGGACCGCCCCAATAGCCGTTGTGTTCGTAGTTGTGCTGTTCAACGAGCGACGGTGATGCAGCATTGACATTCACATTGACATTGGGTCGCAGTACAATGCGACCGCCAGGGCATACACCGCCAGGGCAAGCGTCTGAACTAAATCGCGCTGTGGCTGAGTTGCGATTCCATGGTGCATTTGGAAACAGTTGACCGAACGAACTTTGGCCCATCAACGCGATGGCCATAATTGCGATTGCTACACGAAGCATGTGCTTGAACCCTCAGAAAGTTTGATTTGTAAAAACTGCTCCCGCCAGCCCAGAGCCCGAATTCCGTGACCAGCGAGAGCAGCCATTCCCCGAACTGCTCAGTCCCCCGAGGACCTTGCTTGCCTAACTAGCTTTTGACAGCGCCGGAAATCACGTCGTATAACGTGCCTACCGACGAAAGAAACGCATCGCGTGCCAAGTCTTCGATTTGCTTGACGTACTTGTCGTACGCATCGCCTGCGGCTTTTAGAACTTCATCGCGCGGCGGAAGATTGCTGGCTGCCAACTCTCGCAGTTTCGATTCGGCGAGCTGGTAAACGGTAGCTGCCATTTGCCATGCGTTGGGCAGACCGAGCCCACGATACTCGTTCGGCAGTTCAAGAGTGAATGCGCCAGCCGTAGTTTCAGTTTCAGATTCCGACATTTTAGCCCTTTCTAAATGCCCAGATTTCAAAATCTAAGCATCCAGAGTAGGGGAGTCGGATTGTGGCGTCAAGCTATCAGGGTGTTAATCGCTTGAAGCTAATAACCCACACCCACGGATTAGCTGACCATGAGTCCTTGCCGTTGATTGAGTTCCAAAGTTCGCGGAAACGTTGCTGGCGTGTTATGCCGCACTCGATTTCATTTAGCCATTCACCTTCGGAATTGATACCACAACCCTCGGCAATAGCGTCATCGCGGCTAATCTCATTCAACCGCTCAACACGCACGCCGGTTATCTCAAGCGTGATACGCGAAGCCCAGCGAGGCATGTGGATTGATGGTCGCCAACAGCACATGCGACCTACATTCTTTGGCCGCTTTGGCAGATGCAATGGATCGCCACCAGCTTTGTAATCAACACCGATACCATTAAACGTGTTTCCCCATTGACGAACCCAGCACGTCTCACGCACCCACAGACGATCGCCAACTTGGCCGTATGGACAATCGGCAAACACAAGCGTGTCGTATCCATCAATGCCGAACCAACGCCCATTTTGCTCTCGCCACTCGTTGACGTTGGCCATCAGCGTTGTCAATGTGATGCACCGCTCTGGGTCAGAGTCTTTCGCTTTGACAATCCGCCTTGTTTGCGTCTTGCGACCGTCGAGTATGGCGCGGACCATTGGAGCGGAAAATAAAATAGGACGCTCTTTTACTGCTACCGTGCTCATGATGGAAACAACTTCGTTTGCTCAGGTTTAGGTCTCAGAATCTTTTCAACTGCCTCGTCGACTTGCTTTTCAGCAGTCTTCGCATCGTGTATCAGTCGTTGTCTTTCGTACTGGCTTGCAGTCTTGCTCTGCGCAAAGAACTGCTTTTGCAGTTTCCTCATCTGCTCAACTAACGCTGCCAGTTCTGTCGCGTCCATTAGTGCACCCTTCGCGATTTGCAGAAATCCAAGTAGTCAGTCCATGAAACACGATAGAGCGGCTTGCTCGCGCCGGCTGTTCGGAAGTCGACGGCAGGCAACAGCCCTTCGGTAATCCAATTATTGACGGACCGCCTGTCGACCTGAAGTCGTTTGGCGATGTCCTGCTTGGTCAGGTAGTCCTCTTCCATCCACTGAAGTATCTCGTGGATCTCGATTCGCTTCATGGCCCGAGGTGACGTAATTTCCAGAAACCTAGTCAGGTTGAAATCTGACGGCCTCGACCTAGCAAGGGCTGCCAACTGCCTTGTCTCTGGCCATTCCGAAGCAAACGCCAACTTTTCGTCATGGCATGTTCGGCACACCACAAGCAAAGCGCATCGCTCGCCGAGACACGCCTCTCTGTAAACGCCCCTTCCGATTTCATGTATATCCACGATGCCACGAGAAATGCCACAAATCTCGCAGCGCCCAACTTCGTCGCGCAGTCCATCGCGAATTGGTTTTACCTGTTTAATCAACGCTCTGCGCTTGTTGCTTATTTGTCTCATCTCAATGCCTCCTCTACAGTGGCACCTCGTCGGAGTCTCTTGCGAATCGCATCATGTGACAAGCCTAACTCCCCTCATTAGTCTTAGCCTGGTGGCAAGTCTCACAGCGAATTTCCAACCCTTCCGCCTCACAGAACAGCCGTTCGGCAAATGTCTTGAATTCATCCCAGTTGGTCAGTGGCCCGCATGGAACTAAGTGATCGATCTCTACTTGCTTCGCGGGAAACCAGCCCTTGCACTCGCTGCACTGGTGTTCCCACTTCAGGCGTTTGTTGTCACTTTGCGATGGGCGCCTTGAAGCGATTAGCACGTTCTTGCGCGGTGGCCACTTCCTTGAAGCCAGCCGCAAGTTAGACCGAAGGAAGCCCCAGAAGGCCGCTTCCGTCCATTCACCACCTGCGCGTGTCCGTGGTACTCGTTCCGTCTTGCCTTTACGTCCCATCGTTTTCAATTCCTATTTCTTCAAGACACAGGTCGTAGTCATCGCACGACTGGGAAAGCATTTCAATCGACGGTTCGTTTCCGTCGACATCACGCAACAATGGCAGGCCCTTCATGTGCCGAGCTTGTTGGCACTTGGCGTCCCCTGGTTCAACTGACACGCATTCATTGGGGCGCGTCGCATAGATCGAACAGTGGCAGGTTTCATCCAGGAAAGGGCATTGCCGCTTTTCCAAGTCGTAAAGCATGACAACATGCTCACCATCATGCAGTTTCAACCTGTCGCCAGTGAATATCTCGTACAATCGTGGTTCTCGCTGCACGTCGATGTATCCAGCCTCGACGATCAATACCTTGCAGCAAGCACCACAGTTGTCACAGCGGAAGTTTTCAAAAGGAAAACTCATGGCTGAGCATTCGCTTCCAGATGAAGAACACGGTCAGTCAACGCGGCGAGCTTCGACTCAAGTTGAGCAACCTTTGACGCGAACTCTATGTCTCGTTCGTAGCAGGCTTGAAGCTGATCCTCGACGCTCAGCATCGACTTAACATACAGTTTTGAGCCAAGCTTCCATTCAGCCAAGCTCGGATCGTCGATCATGTACTTGAGCTGCTGCCAGTTGATCTCGATGCCTGTTGCGCCGCTGACGAGAGCGGCAACGGCCGTATTTGAGTCAGCAGCAATCGGCTCAACCTGTGCGCGAAGGTAGTCAATGACCTTGTATCGTTCACCCATTGTCAGCGTCTTGCGCTTGGATGCCGATGCTTCGCTTGTTTCAGTTGATTCAGTTGTACCTTCACTCATCATCATTCCCCTCAGTTAGTTACCACCTAGAAACGCACCCTCTTCGTTTTCCATCTCAATCTCCTCGGTTAGTGCAAAGCAGTTGGCCAGCCCAACCAACGAAACTCGCGAACTGGTCTAGCTGATTCCCTGCTGTGCTTTTCATGTTCGACTATGCCGACTGCTGCCAGTAAAAGCAAATCGCGCTTAATGGTGCGACAGCTAATCTGCCCAACGCGCTCAATGTATGCAGTGTGCACCTCGGTGATCTTCCACCAGCCTTCGTTGGATTGCAGTATTTGGCAAACAATGAACACTCGCTTTAGCTGCTCGCATCGGTTTGACTCTGGTATGTGTTCCTCTTCCCAATGCCTTGGTTCCATCATCGCAGCGCACCAAGTAGCTCAATCCAAACCTTAGCCTCAGTCAGTAGTTCCCTCATGTCTTTCGATCCAGGAGGAACGAGCACGCCAACAGCCCTGCGACCCAGTTCGGCCGCTACCTTCTTCATGCCGTAGTAACCTGGCCAGCAGAACGCACATCCGGCGCAGTTCGCAGTACAGCTAGATATCGTTCCTCGCTTACTTGGGTTGGAATCTCGCTCTCCAACTACGACGACTAACTTTTCAGGGCAACATTGGCGGATCATCTTCTTGATCCAGTGACCGCCGTATGTGTTGCTGGCTCTGCCGATGGCGTTAAGCCTATGGGTCGCGCAGGCTGCTGTGTCGCTTCCACCTTCCACTACGAACACTGGGCCAGGATTGACGTACCACGTTGGAACGTAGAACACTCCAGTAGTGCCCCCCTGGTTCGTTCGTTTTGTTCCATCGGCATAGCGGCGCACGTAGCCAATGCACTTTCCATCAGAGTCTCGCGATGGCCAGCTCGAAAACTCTCGCTTATTCCATTCATCCCAGCCGATGCCGACTCGCAACTCTTCCAGCGATTCAACAGACACCTTCAGCATGTCGGCTACTTCACAACGTTTGGCGTGGGCCAACTCGTGCTCGAACATCTTGCGGCATTCGACCGTCCAGTCTGGTTTCTTCTCAACCTTTTTTGGCTCCGGTTTCGGCGGCAGTGGATCCGTCAGCTTGTGAATCCATCCACCAAGCTTTCCTTTGTCTGGCAGTTCCGACTCCACTCGCATGCACTTGACTGCTGTACCGTCAGTAGTCCTTGTGCAGTAGTCGGGACGATCGCATATCGGACATGGCTCAGCGCGACTGACGCGGATCCATGATGTTTCAGATGAAGTCATATAAGTCCTTCACACGTCTCATGGCTTCGATCGCATTTCCATAAGGAACAGGCTTGTAAACGCGACCACCAACTGTGAACCGAGATGGCACCTTGAACTTTGTCCCTTGCTTGCCAGCCTCGCGGTAGGCGATAGCTAAAGCTTGTTTCCACGTCAAACCCGAGCGGCCAGCCGAGTAGAGTGCAGATATCATTATCTGTTCACAGCTTTTAGGCTCAGACTTTGATCTGTCTCGCTCTTTACGCTTGACCTCTTTAAGCTCCGTACCATCGAAATCGAGCCCCTGTGATTTGCGTTCTTTAGGAGTGGGCTCGTAGCCACAGTTTTTGCACTTACCACCACGGTAAACGGCTTGGCATCGCGGGCATTCAATCTTGGCTCTTGACACATGCTCCTTGCTTGGGCGATGAGTCCAGTCAAGCGTCCATGGTATTACGTCTTCAAAAAAACCATGTTTCGCAATACCGCCACCATGATCCAGCACTATGCAATCTAAAACCTCTGGGTGTGGTCGCGATCCTCTGCCGATCATTTGGAGCCACCTGACGACATTGCCCACTGCCGTACACATTTGAACGCATCCCACCCTCCGTATATCGGTTCCTCGCTCTACCACGCCCACGTTGCAGAGGTATTCGATGGTTCCATTGTCAAGCCATTTGTACAGCGTTCGTCGGCGATCATCGTCTGTATCGCCGTCAACGTACTCAGCTTTAATACCAGCCGCGCACAGTGCCTCTTGTGCTTCCTGTGCGTGTGTTCGTCTTGGAAAGAAGCCAACAGTAGCTCGTCCTTCGGCAAACTTCCGCCAGTCCCTCACCAGATCGCCTGCCAGTCCTTCCATGGCACTGCTCACACTGTCACTGGTGTACTCATCGCCACGTTTGACAAGCAGTCCTAGCTTTCCTTGCGTGGCGCGGAAGTAGCGATACGCCTTCAAAAACCCTTGGTCTATCAGCCACTGTGTTTCCGGTCCTCGCACTATCTCCTGAAATAGATCAGCAAGACCTTCGGCTTGCGGAGTGGCCGTTAGCCCAATCACATATGGAAAAGACAGACCAAGTTCCAACCTGCGACTGTTGTGCGCTGCTAAGAATGTTTTCAGCTTCGACAAGTGGCTATGGCAATTATGCACCAGCAGATTGTTCGCGAAGAAGCAGTGACTCTCTTCGACTTCGATGTCGTACACGTCCGTTGGGTTTGCGGGGACGATTTTCGTCACACGGGACCAATTTGTATCGCATACACTCTGGGATGTATTGGGACACTCGCTTCCCGACTTCGATCTGCGTCCAGCTTGCAATGTTGATGAGATACGCTTTCTTTTGCTTGTTTTGGCACACGGTTGCCTTGCCGATGCTGTCACAGAACCAGTCAGCAATGAGTTCGTTGTCTTGCTTGGAAAACCCTTCCGTGTGGAGGAACATGCTCTTATCGCTGGCCGAACCGTCATCGCAGATCCACCACGCAAGCCCGATGTCACCAATGCCGTCGAGCCATTGCCTAGACACTCGCTTTTCGCCTTGCTGGGTAACGAGGTCATAAATCTCAACAAGCGACCGATTGCACCCTGTAGACGTACATACCGACTGCTCACCCCAGCCAGCGTTGGCAACCACTCGTGTCGTAGCGCTGAGGCGATGGAGGAACGCCGCTTTGTGCTCAGCCCATTCCTTCTGGACATAACCGTGCGTGCTATAGAGTCGTGGCGCAACTGATCCATCGTGCGGATATCCGATAGAAGAATCTCCGAGAAGCGTTCCAAGTATCGCTTGTCGCTCAAGCTCAGTAAGCTCAAGCGATTGGTTGGTAGTAAATCCGCAATGTCCCTCTGCGTAATCCGCCGCGTAAAGTGTTCTTTGCTTGTACCACTTTTCCCAGTCCGTGAATGCAAGGCGTGTCTTCTGTCCGCAACCGCATAGGCATTGAGGCGCGAAGCGGTTGACATCATCAAATGCGGCTTTCCACTGGCTGCGAGAGACTTGCTTGGAGTGACCGTGCCTTGTGAACACGTCAGAGGCAAGTAATCGCTGCCCACATCCGCAGAGACAAGTATCTCGTCGGTATCTAATAAGTCTTTTCCTTGTAGCCATCCTCGCCTCGTATAGATTTCGTGGTCAGGGGTACACTGCACTTTACCATGATGCGTATGCACTTCTATAGTATTGCGCTCACCCTTGTGTGTCCAGTTCAATATCTTGGCGAAATGCTCTCCCTTTTCCTTGCTGTACGAACGAACCGTAAGAGGTTTGCGCAAAGGTATTTCGTCTAGTCGCATTGGGCCAAGTTCAGTTTCGACGATTGCATCCCCAGTCACGCACTCGTCGTAGACAATGAGGTCAAACGTCTCGTCCCAACTGTAGTTGCCGCCCTCACAGAACCAGCTTAGCAGCGTATCGATGGATGCCACCTGAACCGCCTGCTTGGTGTCGTGCTCTACGCCTGACATCAGGACGCCATGCGGCAATGCTGGCAGCTCGCTAAAGCTGTTGCTGGCGTTATCCACCAAACCGCGACGATGCACCGCGAACAGGCTCTTGCCTGTTTGATTTGGCTTGCGCTCTCGGTTGGCCGCAGTGCCAAGCATCCACTTGGCTATGCGAGTCTTTCCTGTGCCTGGCGGCGCTTGCAGTATCGAAGCTCGATGCCTAGCTATTGAACTTCGCAAGCGATCGACCATATCCACCTGATGATCGTAAAGTGTTGGCAGCTCAATCACCATCGCTCAAGACCCTCCAGAATTTGGCCGCACAATTTAAGCGACTCCGGATGAATGACCGTATTGCGTTTGACGCGATTAGCGTCGTCTAACGCGCGCACCAGTCCCTCAACATAAGAGCGGACTTTCTTCAACTCGACCTTGAGTTGTTCCTCTTTGGTAAGTTCTGGTGGTGGTGGCTTTACTGGCTGAGGCTTTGGCTTACTGCCACCGCCGCCACTTGGAGCGGCACTCGAGGATTTGTGTTTCTTGATAATCGCCTTTGCTTGCTTCTGCGTTATCTTGGCCCCATTGTCGGCTAACTTTAGTACCTCTTTTAGTGCTTTTTCGGGAGTGTCGTTTTGCGCAAGTGCATACATAGCACTGTCTTCGATCCTTCCAACAGTTGGAATGTTTCCGAAAACCCTAAAGGCCGCCATGTAGTTGTAGGCAGAGCTTTTTGAGAATCCGCCTTCCAGTTCCACCCATGTCAAGAAATTGCCAGTCTTGGGTTGTGCAAACTGTTCATGAGCGATGGCAATTGTCTCTCCGATCGCCAAGACGTTGCCGGCAAGCGATTTCTTAAGCTCCTGTAGTTGCTTAGCACAGTATCGCAGCTTGGCTGCCGTATCCTTGTCCATGTCCTTGTAGCTGAATCCTGCTATCAGTTCGCCCTTTGCCATTTTGTTCATCCATCGTCAAGTTGTTGAAAACATTCGGCCCGACACTAAGGCTAGATCTTAGCTCACAAAACTCCTTCGGCGATTAGGTCTGCTTTCGTTTTACTACGCTCACGTCCCTCGCAGTCGCTAATGCCACACTGCTTGCGAAATGCGTTCATTAAAAAGGAACCTCCTCTTGAGACTCAGCGTGCAGCTTGGTGTGATCGAGCGGATGAACAGCAATCAGGTTGCTGAAATTGTTGTTCATCGGGTCTTCGTCCCTATGATGAATTTCAAACCCATCTGGGAGAGCAATGTTAGTGTTCCACATCCAAATCAAATGACTAACGTGGACGCTGGCCCGCTTCCCCTTGTGGTACAGATCTACGCGAGGATCGCCATGCTCGCATCGCTTGCGTTTGTTGATTCGCTGAGCGAGCTTGCGGCCAGCCTCGGTGTATATCTCGCCGTCGTCGCCAACGCAGAACACACCCTTAGCAAGCCATTTCAAAATGTCTTTCTTAGTAACCATTGCCTATCTCCATCCTTGGCTCGCCACGGAAGGCGAGCCACTTGATGAAAGCCTACTTCCAAGCGCATTGAGTTCCATCAGTGGGCGAAAGATACAGGCGCTCGCGTTGATGTGTTCAATGTCATTGGATGGCTTGAGCAAAAGGGCCTGCTGATGTCCGAAAGGAAGCGGCAGATGCTGATCGAGATGCGCAACGAGTTTAGGAAACAGGGTTGGATGCAAACCGCGTCCATACACCAGACACGGATGAGGAATAGTAACAGGACGCCCATTTCAAGGCTGAACCATGAGCTAGTCTTTCTATTTAATGAAACTCAAACACCAGCCAATGGCCATTGCCAGCCACGTCAATGCTGCACCAGCGATGAACGCGAGTTCCAGATTAGTACGGGCGTTGTCTTTGCTGAAATCCGGTCGACGATCCATTTCGTTATCCTTACCAGGCTAGGGCTTCGATCATCGTGTACCTGACCGTCTTTATGTCGACGGCTTCAATAACTTCATCGATTGACATCGACCAATCCACAAGTGGAAGTATCGCTTTCATCGCTCGCAGTGCATCTACCTTCCGCATAAAACGAATTGGAATGGATTTATCGCTACGGACGTGAATAATACGCCAACCTAGCGACCCATCGTCATCCTTGTACGGAAATGCCGTACACAATTGCACTTCGAGTGGCATGCTGTTTAGTCTTCGCCGTTTGGACGCCCAGGACGACCGTACACTTCGTAGTAACGTCGCTCTGCCTCTTCGCGCGAAATGCTGGACGTGCCGTCTTGAACAGCCACCTGCCAGCCATCCATCCAGTCTTCTAGCGTTGGATTGCTGGCTGCAAGCTCAGGTTTGGCTTGATTAGCTTCCTTTTTCCATAGCTTTTCAAACTCCTTCCATCGCTCGCTGGTCCGAATGTCCAAGCCGAAGGCGTTGCTCATGAACTGAGCGGCCCGGCGATTCGCCGCCTCGTGCGGGTTTACTGGTCCGTTCGCGACATCGCTAACGCTATCGATTCCAATGCAAGCCAAGTTGCATAGCCATAACCATGCGTAGTCATCGTCCGCCTTTAACGCGGCCGTCAGTTCTGAAATTGGCGTGTGATCTTCGCGAAGCCTTGTGTAACCATTCTCAAATGCTTCAGTTGGCGACCACGAAGCATATCCGTCGTCATAAACAACATAGTAGCCAGTGTCGGCTTCTGATCCCTTGAATCGCTCTGCCCATCCAGGCTGCGTCTTGAACGGAGCATACGGTGAAAGCAATGGCGCAATCGTGGCTGACTTGTCTTGATGCACTTCAATAGCCGCGATCTTCAGCGCGCGGACAATCTTGTGGCTCTTGTACTTTGGCAACTCAATCATTGGCTGGTTCATAATGTCTCTCTACAAAACGGTTTCGGAAATTTCAACAACGCAATATCACTCAGGGCATTCGCGAAGTGCCTTCAATGCCTTTTCCAGCAACTCGATGCACTGGCCGATGTCGCCACGGACAACGCAGTAGTTGAGAGTCACCGGCAGGTGTTCGCCACCGCCGATGCTGATGCGCAAGACGCCATGCTCATCGTCGGGCATTTTTCGACAGTGAAGCTTGTTGCTGCCCTGCCATTCACAAACTGGTTCTTCGTTTAGCTCGCCAGAGGTGATAGAGCTTGTGCCCTTCGCACCCATGCGATCTGCTTTCTCTCGCAATGCTCGCAAGAATTGTTCTCGCGGTTTATGGTTATTGTTGTCGTGCGTTTGCATTTCAATTACGCTCCCCGTATTCGCGCATCATTTGTGACTTAAACTCTCGACACTCTGCTGCAAGCCTATCTAAGTACTTGCACCCTTCTTCTTCGCTAATGTGTGGCTCTCCAATCTCGGCAACAGCCGCTTGAACAGCCCAGGCACCAGCGAAGAAGGCTTTCTTCATTTCCTTGTACTGAACACTATGCTGCGACAATTGCGGAATGACCATCGCAGCAAAGCCTAGCCATTCCTGTTCGATTGACTTGAGCATTTATTCACCCACTGACTGGATTACCAACTTCAACCCACTATCGATCGCGTCACGCTGATTGACAGTTAAGACCGTGCAGCAGCGGAGGATTCCAAGTCTTCATGACTTGATCCATCAGCTTCTTGGCGCGAACACGATCCGCAACTTCACTTATTCCATCCACGGTAGTACGGGTTCTCCATGCGAATTTTCATGCCGCCAGAAAGCTCGGCACCGCTGGCTGCGATTCGCCGGCCGTCGTTCACGCCTGATGCGTATACGGGCCACCAGTCGGTCGGAAACTGGAAGTTACATTCCACGCACTCGACGACACGCATTCCGCCGTAATCGTTGAAATTCTGATCGCAGATGGGGCAGCCTAGTATTCCCATGTGCATGCCGCACTTCTTGGCCGCCTTCTTAATGTTGTAGTCGGCGGGTTCGATAACTTTTGGGTCTTTGCTCATATCACACCTTGGTTGTAGTAGGCAATGGTAAGTCAGTGCGCAGAGTCACTAGCTTGCGAGTAATCTCGACCTTGCTTTCAAACTCGATGAGTGATGCTCGCTTTGCCTTGGTGATGCGAGGATCGTCATCTTTGGCAGCCGCGATAATTGCTTCGATTGTGCCAAACTCTTTTATGAGTGTTTCAGCTATCTTGGGTCCAATGCCAACGGCACCAGTAACACTGTCTGAACTGTCACCGGCCAGCGCTTGGAACGTCGTCATTTGTTCAGGAGTAATGCCCCAAACGTGAGTGTTGTTGTAGGTGAACCCACCTTGCTTATTCCCTTTTTCATCTACCCATCCGGTATGATCCCTAGTGCTCACCCACTTGTATTCAGGTAGCATTTCGCCGCTGGTTGGATCTTCGGTCCATTCAACCGCAACCAGCATGTTGCACTTTGGCGAAAGGCACTGCCGCATGTCCTTATCGACCGTCAGCAGTGTGACGTGCCCGGCGAACTGCTTGGCATAACTGGCCATCAAGTCGTCGGCCTCATACGCATCCAGCTTTGCGCAGCAGAACCCAGCCAGCATTTCCTCTGCAATCCTCAACTGCTGTCCAAGCTCTGGATCTTTGGTGGCTCGATTCTTGTACTTGTTGTCTTCATCCCATTCCTTCGTTAGCTCCTTGCGGAAGTTGTTGGGCGAATCGAAACAACAAACGATATCGGTGAGTCCCTTTTCCTTCAGTCGCTCGACAGTCCGCTTGATCCATCCAGACACTTCCTTGGCTGCTTCCGTTCCGGCACCGGATGCCCACATGCGAGTCATCCAGTAGTTAACGTCGATCGCAAGCAGCCATCGCTTTAACTTGGGATCAACTGCGGCCTGCTTGGCTTGGTGAGCCTTGCGCTCTTCGTCGGAAGTGCGGCCAGCATCAACAGCAGCCGCGACGAGAGCAATTCTGTTGGGCTTGTTCGCGGACTGCATGTGAATAGACCATGACGCCCCAGGATTCCGTTCCTGCGGCGCGTAAGCCCTAGCCACGGCTTCACACCGCTGAATCAGGCCAATAGATACATCCGTTGGGAACACTTGGCTGTAGTTGTCCTCGCCAAGCTTGACCTTAGCGGCTATGGCCAGATCGCCAATCCACCAGTTGACTGACTTCTGAAGGTCAGCAAGATCGCAACCCCATTTCTCCATGGACTCGACCGTCATGTCTTTGGTGTCTAGATGTAACGGATTCATACGGCTCATGATCTATTCCTAAAAGCGAACGTCTGCACTCACACCCTTGGGATCGGTCGTATCGTTGATGATATTCATGCACTTCTCATACGACTCACGCAACCAGCATGAAACATCATCAACTGGAAACTCTCCGCATTTCTCATGCACGAAGCGAGTGAAGCCACTGCGAAGCTCACTGGGGTTCTTGGTTTCGGGAGCAAACTTGGCTACCCAAGCTTTCTTCAAGTCACCTAGCTCTTTCGCTTTAATCTCGAACTCAGGTGGCTTCGGCATAGCCCATCCAGGCAGCTTAGGAGCTTTCCAGTAGAACGCGCCGCCACCCTGCTTCTCGGGCAACGTGCCATACGTCCATCCCTTGCCTGGCTCCTCAGACACTTCCGCGAATGTCTCGTCCAACTGATAGAGATAGCGGCCAATGCCCCACTGCGCCCCGGCGCGTTTCATTGCACCGCTGAAACCACCTTTGACAGGCTCGATGTGCGTTGGGTCGGAAACGTCCCACTTCGTAACCCATTCACCGTTGATGCGAATGCTGATGCCAACTTCAATGGCGATCGGTCCGCGCAGCTCATGAACGTGCATCGCCTCATTGCGCCAGTTCTCTGGCCCGCACACTTCGTCAAGTCGCTTCTGAATGGCGCGTGCAGTGCAGTAGGCCAAGCAAGTGCAGTAAATCTTGTTGTTCTTTAGCCATGCTCTGGAAACACGCCATTCAACATCCGACTCTTCAAATGGCTCGGCTAACTTCGATAGGTCGATCTCTTTACTCATCGCAATCTCCAATTAACGACTAATGTGGTTCATGACTACGTGAATCAAATTCCAATACAAAGCCGTTCCATGCTTGAATTTGAATCCGGCTTTCTCAAGCAGCCAGAGAAGATACTCCAATGCCAGAACCGCAGAGTCTGGCACTTCACCTTTCCATCCAATCTCAATCTCATCGGATTGGACTAACGCAGAATCCCCGTCGCTGGCACTCGACATGGCTATGTTCCTTAGATTGGGTAAATCTTCACTGGTTGGCAGCCAGTTCCGAAGCATCTTACCGCCGTGCAAATTGGGAAGCAAGTAGGAATTTGCGTTTCGGGGTCATTTTCCAATCTTTCCAAATTTTGGAAGGATGAAATAAAAAAGCCACCTAGCGAATTACCCGCTAGGTGGCTTAGTGTTGACGTTCGTGCCAGAACGTTACGCATATACTACTGCGATTGATAGAACGCGGCAAGTCTGTTTCTTCGCTCGATGAAACTAGGCTTGAGCTTATTGGCCCCTTGTACTTTGACACCGCCTTCATCGTCATAGTGATGCGTCAGGTAGCGAAGCGCGTCACCATAGGTCGGAGCGTACTGCTTGCGGAATTCCTCGAATTCAGCAGTGACTTTCTTGTGTCGCTCAGCAGCATCCTCTTCGTTCGGTTTCACTTCGGCCATCGCTTCGAAAACAAGGTCACCCTTGCGTTCATCCTGGCGGGCTTGCACTCGTTTCAGGTCTTCAGGCTTGAGGTACTGACTGAAAGCAGGTAGATCGCTCTCCCAGTTCATGTACTTGATGTACTTATCAACCTGCTTGGCTTGTTCCTCTGGTGTCGCGTCGAGGTAAGCAGTCTTTGGACCGTAGGTATTCACGGACGCGCCTAGGATGTTCAATACATCCAAAGCCAGTCCCTTGGGTATGCCACGATGCTGCATCGTAGAAACCACTTCACTTACTGAGATCGGAACAAACAATCCGGCGACAAGTCCGACCGGCGTAACTTTCTGACCAACCACATCCTCCATGCTGCTGGCTGCTGTCACCGCTGCACCTGGCACTGGGGCTAGCTTGGTGCGCAGGAATCGCCACGCTTCAGAGGCGTGAGTCGTGCTGCTCTTGGTGTGGAAGGACAGCATGCGCGACGAGAACACTATCACCTGCGCAAGTCCAGCCAGTGGATCAAGCCGTGTTTCATCGATTCGCACCTTGCCAAAGTCAGACGAGAGCGGATTGATCTCTACAGTTGGCTTTTCCTCGTCGTCATCGCCAGCCGACAGATAAGCCAGCACTGCCAGTGACCCGACGAACACCGCCGCTCCTGTGAGCGTCCTAGCGTACTCTGCGGCAATCAGCCGTTTGACTCGCGCTGAATCTTTCGTGCCCAGCAAGTAAAGCGGCATTGCTAAATATTGAAAGCGTGAAGCCACGTAGCG
>ERZ650304.727-NODE-727-length-15048-cov-6.640899_pt1 | contig 15048 bp, 17 predicted proteins | sample MGYA00376240_ERZ650304 | MGnify/ENA primary metagenome ERZ650304 (study PRJEB26733, sample SAMN07839271) | wastewater metagenome | biome: small river; feature: stream; material: water | place: USA: North Carolina | collected 2016-03-01 ...
AAACAATTGCTGATTTCAGAAGGTGATGGTCCAGAGATCATTTTAGAAAGAGTACTACAAGACATTGAAAACGCGCGCACGGTCATGCGAGTTGACAAACAGTGGAATGCGGTTAATCATACCAAATTTCCGTTTGCAAAATCATTGCGCGAACGTTTGCAATTTGACAACCTTCGATCTACTCGTGAGTTTGTTTCGTTTGTTGTTCAAAACGGAGACGATTCTGACGACTATGACGAATATGTACGATTTTATGAAACTCAAGGCAAAGCGGCGCTTATGGACGAGTATGTTATTGGTCGAATGTTACGTGATTGGGATGGAGAGCGACAAACAAAATTGGATGCACAAAATGGCAGATTTATTATAATGTACCTTGGTCGCGCACATGCGGTACATATTGTCAATACACTGACAAGATTTGGATTATTTGAAGTTGCACCAGAGTATTTCGGGAATAATCCAAATAAGCCGATTTGGACATTCGAGGAACATAAGATTGCCATGAAAGAAAAATTACCACAATGTTATGACTATTCCGTTTTGGCACCATTTTTTGATTTCTCGCAAACAAACAAACGCAAGCGTCAAGATTAAAATTTTTTAATTTCAAATTGTATTGTTTAATTTTAAAGTCAACCAACCATATGCGTCGTCGTAGTAATTCTTCTGGAAAACGGTTTACGTCTTACAAAGATGCTGTACCGGCAATTCAACAGCTTCGCACTACACTGCCACACACAGTCGAAACAATGGATCAGTCGACTTACAACAAATATCGACAATACGTATTGTCACAAACAACAACAACAACAACAACACGAGACCGTGACCAAGAATGTGCTGCAACATTTGAATGGCCTTTTGTTCAATCTTTGAAAAATCGTATGGCCATTATGACACAACTCGAGTTTGACGACGGCTTACATTGGGTTGCCGTTGTTGGCGACACCGACACCAAAAACAATGAATATGCGTATGATTCATTTGCAACACATTGGAAAGTTGGTACAACATTCAACCACAAAGACTGGCAATTGTTGTCGGCATACGACACCGTTTTGGCAATGTTGTTTGAACGTGTTCCAAGATGGGCAATGCGCAAGATTTACAAAGCGGTTGCATATGAGCGATCTCGTAAATGGGTTGGACGAGGATGGATCGTTAACTCGAGTTTGAAACCAGACGACGAAGACATTATCCGATGGGCTTGGCTCGACGCCGAGTGGGTTGAACAAGAAGTTTTGAACAAGGCCAGATTAGCATTTGTTAAAAATCTTGATCGTTGGATGTTTGCCTCGACTGCTTTTGGACGAACATGTCAGAGTTTGGACATTAACAAACCATGTGGATTTACAATTGATCTTAGCAAAGCACCATCTGATCGTGACTACCAAATTCAACGTGCGCGTGCCGAGTCAACACTTCCACCAGCACTGTTGAAAAATGTTCGTGAGGATCGTGCATTTTTGTTTTACGATCTTGACGAATCGAAATGGTGTTATCTTAGTTTAGAGCCTCGAGAAGTTGTGCTTTCGGCAAAACGTGGATTTATTGCTTCATATTTTCCTCGAGTATGGCAACGAGTGACCTTGTGGGCTCAATATGTGGCTGTTTAATAAATCTTGGAAATTTCCAGACCATATTTTTTCCAGTGTACCAATGGCTGACTACAACAACACCAACGATAACAAGGAAAACACGCCTGTTCAACCAACGACAACAAAGCCAGTCAAAAAGCTTTCGGCTATTGAACGTCAACGTCGTGCTCATCAAGAAGAGATGCAACGTCTTGTCATCAAAGAACAAGAACGAATAACTCGACAAAACCAAAACTTGGCAGCAACAGGCAAACGCATTGCAAACGAACCAGATCCAGAGACAATCCTTTCGTTATCACCTGATGTGAAATACATTATTGTATCCTATGTTTCGGCACACGAACGAGACCCTAACAACGGCGTTTTGTCAAAAACCAAGTACACCTACCAAAAGGTCCGAGGAGCTGCCGCCACTCTCGAAGAAGCTCGTGAAAAGTCAAAGGCAATTGGAAAGATTGATCCTGATTTCGAAAATTTAATCCTCGAAATTGGTGGTTGGGAAAGAGTTCCACCAAACCCAGTGGACATTGCAAAATTGCCTGCTGATTACAACCAACCCGAATTGAAAGCAATCATGGATCAATACTACGCACGTGCCGAGTCAGAACGCACTGAAAGCACTCGAAGGGCCAAAGAGATGCAACGAGTTGCAAATGAAAAGGCTCGTGCTGCTGGTATTGACATTGATGCCTTCAGATCTGATGTCAATCATCCGAATCATCCTCTAAATATGGCGTTGCATATTGCTCAACGAGATCTCATTGGTGTTGACGACGAGAAACTCGCTCAAATCGGCAGAAGCTTCAAAGAAATGTTGCAACAAATTCGTGTTCAAACCAGCGCAGACACTCGACGACTTCAAGTCATGCAACTCGAGGAAAAGTTGCATCTTGTTGAAACGGATCTTCGTGCAGCACCAATGGGACAACACAAGGTTGAGGATCTAGCACGTGCTCTCAATGGACTTGCGGGCATTCTAAAGGTGGTTCAAGAGAAACTCAAGACAGACAAGTTCATAATTCGTGATTAAAGTGGGTTTTTTTTCGTGTATGTGTTTTTTTTATTTTTTTGGAAAAAGTCAAACCGTGTTTAAGAGTTGAACCAATATCCGGCAACACCAGCTCCAAGACGGAACAATTGCTTGTACTGGTTGTTGATGTACAAGGTGGCAGCTTCTGACTGAGTGTCGGTGTAAGCGTGACCTCCAACAACAATGGTGCTGGCATAAGCAGTGTTGACAGCTGCTTGTGAAACCAAAATACCTTGACGGACAAAGGTCATGGTGAAGTTGTCAATCATGGCCAATTGACAATATCCAAGATCATGAATGGACTCAGCGTCAAGACCCCAGTTGTACTGGTAAACGAAGGTGTTGGGAATGCGAGAATTTTGGTAGTAAGCCTGTTGATCCTTGAAGTATCCAGCAGTGTGAGAAGGAGTACGTTGCTGACTGTTGAGAGAAAATTGAGCAGTTGAAAAAGCATGATCGGCAACCAACTGTCCGTTAGCCGCATTACCCTGAGGTTGAATACGGTAGAGACCACCGGACCAATCTCCCCAACAATGTGCCTTTTGAGCTTCAGAACCCAAAAAGTACCAGAACAAACGGAACGAAGGGAAAGTCATGGAAGTGCGAACAGGGATGCTAGTTTGAGCGGCAGCGACGGAAGTATCTTGATTTTGCTGAGTGCAGTTGATGACGTACTCGAGAACGCTGTTGGCGAAGAAGTGACGTTCGGGCTTGTCAAAATAAACGTAAGAGATCAACACGGCAAGGTTGCTAAGAGCCGGAGTATTTGTGTAATAATTGTAAGTTGTCGTGGTCCAATCTTGCATGTTGTGAGAGCCATCAGTGCGGTATCCGTTGCACTGGACAATGCAATCAGTGGCGCGCTTGACAGTCCACTTGAGGTACATGTCATAACGATTCAAACCAATGTGAGGGAACATTTGAGTCTCAGACTGACCCATCCAAAAAGGCACGTCCATCATGAGGTTTTGGTTCACCAACGATCCGTAAAAAGCTGAAGCAATTGTGGTTCCACCAACCAAAGTGTCTTGTGGCTTGTCAAGAGTTCCATTCATGGCTTCGAGAGCGGCAATGTTGTGACCATAGAGAATGTCGAAACGGTTTTGACCAATGGTAAGATCAATGTTGTCGGTCATAAACATCATGATGGAAGGATGCCATGAAACGTAACGGTTGTTAGCAGTGTCGGGACCATCAATGATACCATTACCAGCGCTTTCAGCAGCAATAACAGCTGCAGGAGTCTTCAGAGTCAATGCGCTAACAGTAGCAGCGATTCCAAGCTTGCGGATACCGTCTCCACCACGTTCAAACTTGCAAGTGTTGAGACCACCAAATCCTGGCGCAGAAGTATTGAAGGGTTGGAAGGCTTCAGCAAGAGCAAAAAGACTATGCTTCTTGGTCACTCCCTTGAAGAAAGACTTGTTGGCGTCCAAAAAAAATTGAGCTTGAGGCCCCATGTTACCCATTTGGGTATAGACGGCTTGAGCACCGTTACCAGTGTGAATTGTAAGTGAAGTCATTGACGATGAGAAATGAGTTCGATTTAATTCAACAAGAACCGATTTTATTTTTCCATGGCAACAAATTCACCACCGCATTCGCCGCGCAAACGTGCCGCAGTCATTTTGTCAATCTCCTCGAAGAATTCGGTTGCTTGAGTGCGTCGTTCCATCTCTGCCGGAAAACATTGTGGTGCGCGTTGAATGTCGAATTTGTGTTTGATGACTCTGTTGTTGATGATGTAAACCGTACGAGAGTCGGGTGACTCTTCATCGTCATACTCATCTAACAGCCAATGATCGTATGGCCACACACTCGAGTCTGGAGGTGGTGTAAGCTTTTCGAATTCCGCCACACACACATGACCAGCACACTTTTCGTCAAACACTGTCTCGACTTGGTTGGAACTGTGATGGAGAGCTTTTGGCATCCATTTCGATTCAATCTTTTGAAAAGTGCCATTGGCATACTGTTCGAGAGCTAAATTAGCTTGGTCCATGTTGTTTGCAAATGCAAGAACTGTAACAATGTTGTTGTCCGTGGTACAATCCGTTTCAAAAATGATCCATTTGTAAGTTTGAGGCCAATATCCTGGAGGAGGTTCCTCGAGTTTCTTGTCCTTTTGTGGAATTTGTTTTGCCTGTTGCATTTGTGTGTTGCTGCAAAAATGACTTGGAAATTTCCAACGTTTGTTACCATTGGATATTGTTGTTGCTGAATTTCGCCTCGTAACAACGTTTTACACAATCAATCATATCCTCACCTTGAGCCTCAAGATCACAACCATGATCCACCAATGTCAAACACTCGAGTTGATGCAAATATTTGTCGGCGGTATCATCGAATGCAATTGTACGCGAACTTGCATGTTTTGCCCAGCTATGATTCGGAAATGCATTCCACAAACGGTTTAGATTTTTGATGGTACCAAATGGCACGTCGGTCCATTGCTTACCTACGAGACAATGATCTCGAGAAAATTTAAACAATGGTTTGAACTCGGGTACCAGTGTTTGAATGCGCTGAACATACCGTTCGACATTGTGTGCGTGCTTACTCGACCAAACACCATAATCAAATTTGTCCGAATGAACGTTGAGCCATTTGATGAGTTCTACTGCACTTGGCACCATATGCCTAAGGTCAGTGTCACGGAAAAACAAAACACCATTAATATCCAACACCACAACTAGTTTTTTATCGTCTTCAGCAGTAGACATGTTGTTGTTGTTGTTGTGGTGCAAAAATACAAAACATATAATTTTTTTAGAAATTTCCAAATTAATTTAAATACCATCATCATCATTATCATGGTTGGATTAACAACAATAAAACAACAACAACAACGTACTCGAGATTTGCGAACTCGGGGAGGTCGTAGTCGTCGGATTCAATGTGCTAAAGTTGAGCCAGGCTTGTGTTTGTCATGTGGCAAGTTGACAATCTTTCGACCTTATTGTCCAAAACATCGTATTGGAAAACTTGGATTAAGTATTAAAACATCGACCGTTCCCAATGCTGGACTTGGTGTTTTTGCTTTGAAACCATACAAGACCAATGAGATGGTTTGTAGATATTATAGTGAATATCTGTCGAGACATCGTTACCGAGAACGATATGGAGGCTCAGAGTTGGCCGAGTATGTTCTCGAGTTTAAACCCAATGAGTATGTGGACGGATCAATTCAACGTGGCGTCGATATGATGATTAATCATGCCGAAAAGTCTGACACTCGGTGTAACGTCGAGTTTCAAGAAGAAGGCATCTTTGCAATAAGAGACATTCAAGTAGGAGACGAATTGTTGGTGGACTATGGACCAGAGTATTGGGGTTAACGTTTGTCGTTTAATTTAAATACAAGACGGGCCTTTGATGTCAAATTAACCTGTTCGTTGGTTTGTTTTGTTCGTTTGACATTTACCATTTCCGCAATTTTGGCTTTCATCTCACGCATAATCACCATCGAGTCTTCAATGGTGTTGTCAACGTGTAAATAATAAATGTCAACTTGAGACAATTGACCGATTCGGTGCACTCGGTTTGCCATTTGAAAATCAACGGCACTATTCCACCATTGATCCAAAAAATAAACAACCGACGCACGAGTCAATGTAACACCTACCGAAGCACATTGAAGTGAAGTTAACATACCTCGAGGTGCATTCGGATCATTTTGATATTGTTGTCGAATCTCGGTACGTCTCGGACCACTGACTCGACCATCATAACGAAATGGCATTGGTTCACTAATACCAATCAGTGTAGTTCCGAGGTATTTGTAAAACTCGTCGAGTACTGTGGTCCATTGTGAAACAATCAAATAACCACGATCGTGTCTTGCAATATCTTCGGCAACCCAACGAAACTTGGTGGACTCGAGTGGTTGCCATTTGTCGTAAGGCGATGGTTGAGGTGGCGGTGGTGGTGTCGATTGTTCGTCGTCGTCTTCAGTCGTTTCGAGTTGTTTGATTGATTTGGTAATTTCTTGTTTGACTTGTTCGCGTTTGCTAAACGACAATACCGTCTGCCGACACAGCGGACATTTCGGTCGACCTTCTGGAGTTTCTTCTGACATTTTCAACCAACAATTTTCGCAACATTGATGAAGACATGGTTCGGCAAATCTATCTGCATTTGATTCCATACAAACTGGACAATCGTCTTCGAGACGTTTCAAATCAACTTGTGTCAATAAACGTTTGAGATTCGCAAGTATGTCGGTGGTGGCGGTAGTGGTAGTGGTAGTGGTTGTGGTTGACGTGTCTTGATCAGTATCAGTGTCGCTTTCTTGATCATTGTCGTTGTCGTCGTCGTCGTCGTCGTCGTCTTCATTGTCGTCGTTGTTTTTGTTTTTGTTTTTGCTTGCTGCAAATCCAGACTTGGCATTAATGACAACTGTTGGCGCAACACACATTTGACGCAAACGCAAAATGAATGTTCCAATGGACGCATTTGAACGTCGTCTAATTTCATTCCAATGCAAACGATCTTCGTCGGTTGACTTCCAGTTGTCGTCTTCTGCTGACACTGAAACACCCCAAATACGTCGTTTACGTTTAATTCGATTCTCGACTCGATCCTTTTGAGCATTCATCAATGTCTCCATGCTTGTCATAAGTTCAATAAGACGTTTTGTTGCTGCGCGCCCATAATTGTAGATGCTGTCATACAATAGTCTCTCTTCGGGACTGAGTTTCAAATTGATTTGATGTTCAATGACCGGCGGCAAGTCTCGAAGAACTTCTTGTTTTTTGCGTTGTAAAATCAACGAACGAAGTTGTGGGTTTAAAGGGCCATGGTTTTCGAGTGGTTGTATGACGTCGGCACGCCAAGTTCGAGGATCGACTGACCATGGAGTAATGCGTAAAAACATTACTTGAGTGTAAAACTCGTCGAAATGATTGTAAATTGGTGTTGCAGTAATACACCAACGAAAACGACCATTTAAAGCACATACACTTTTGAAGTATTGTGTGTTTTGATTTCGAATCATTTGTGCTTCGTCGAGAATAATTCGAGGCCATTTATAATTGAAAATAAATGTTCGGTTTAAAACCTTTTCAGTTCCAAATGTAACCGTCGTCGTTGGGTTGGTGGTGGTGGTGGTGATTTTGCGTTTTTTCGCAACAGGTTTTTTGGTTTTGGTTTTGGTTTCCGCCGTCGCCGGTAGTTTCATCAATTTGAAATCAGTGTTGAGTACATTGTAACTCGTTACTAACAAAAGCGGTTCATCCGAGGTGCTGCCAATCAAATCGTCCATTGATAACGAACGTTTTGTTCCATTGTACACCATTACTTTGCCTGGCCAATTTGATTTAGTAGCTTCTTCAACCCAAACATCAACAATTGCAGCAGGACAAACTACAATTGTATTGCTATTGATTGCACCAAGTGTTTCTCGAGTTTTGCCAAGACCAACTTCATCCATATTGAAGCCACCAACAAAACCAGGTCGAGACTCACATTGTTGAATCCATTTTACCGCGAATTGTTGGTGTGGTTGAAGTTGAGTTTCAATGTATTGTTGCATGCGACGCGACGACAAAAAAATTCTAGTTGGAAATTTCCAAAAACGCACGTGTGTTTTATTCGGTTGTTTTTTATACATGTTGTTGACTCGGAAGTTGTTGATATGCAAGTGGGATTGGAATCGTTGTTTGTGTTTGTGATTTCTTTGCGCGGATCAAGACGAAAAGTCTGAGCATCAACGGTACTATCAATAAAATACCAATCGTAAACATTACACATACAGCAAGAACATTGTATGCAATGACATGAGTCATGTGTGTGGTGTTACTTTTGATGGTCAACTCTTGACTCCCCAAGTAGTCATACCAACATTGAATTGTATTATTCTCATGATCAAATCTTTCACAAAATTCAGTTGCATTCACATACAATCCCGAGTAATTCACTTTTGTTGTGCCATCATATTGTGCTTGAAGATCAAACATTGCAAACACACTACACAAGTTTGTGTTACACAACTCGATAATGTCACATTGTGAAATTGTACATTCCAATGGCAAAGTCGATTCAACAACTTTGTGCAACTCTAATGATTGTTGAACGCCAAACGAAAAGACACCAACTGAAACCAATGTTGAAACAAAAATCAAACAAGTTTCAAAAATCGAAAAATGTGCCATGAAAGGATTTTGGTATAGTTGGAAATTTCCAAGTTTTGCTTACTTGGAAGCAGATCGAGAGCGAGAGCGAGAGCGAGAGCGAGAGCGAGAACGAGAACGAGAGCCAGGCTTGCGACGAGCAATATTGGCAGCAATAGGTTGACCACGTCGAAGTTTGCTGCAATAAGATCGCTTTCCTTTGCTAGTACGGGTAAACTTACCTCCACTGGGTCCCTTGTAGGCAACACGTCCGATAGCACACTTGCGAGAGGAACGACGGCGGCGCTTAGCAGGTCCAGCGCGCATAGCAACAAGAGCAGCGGCGGCGGCTTTACGAGATCGAGATCGCTTGGGCATTATGATGTTGTTTGATAATGATTTCAAGTTATACAAACAAACAAACATTTTATTTTTTTGTAATCCATCCCAAAAAAATCAAAACAATTGTTGTTTGTCAATGTCAAGCAAAAAATGATCGTTCAACACCAATACCTCGTCGTATCCGGATTGGCCACCACGCACGACGACACCCATGATGTTTTTGTTGGTTTTATGATATGAGCCAATCGCTTTCGAACTCAAACCTAAAGCAATTTGATGTGTTAAACATTGACCTACCTCTCGTACGTATTCAAATGGTGGCGCTTGACGAAGATCACTTAACGAACTAAGAGTATTGCCAACACGATCAACTAGTACACAGTCGACAGTCTCGAGTTCCGTTCGGTTATCAAGGATCCGACGACCAAATATTTGTCCAATCAAATGTTGATTCTCGGGCTTGGCAAGTGCCGGATAACGACTTGTCATTTGAGGATGTTTTGACAATACATCATAAAAGCCGCCCATAAGTAACACAATCTTGTATGGCCAACCAATCATTTTCATCAATGTCGCTTGCCCTTTGGCGTTCTGATAACATGGCGGTGGCTCAATAGGCGAGAATTTGGACCATAACGAAGTTGTTCGTAATGTTGCACGCTCGAAACCCACAGGCCGTAACACCAATTGACCATAGGATATGTGAGTTTGACGACGACGTGCCGCTGTTAGTTTTGTATCATTGGGACGACTCGAGTCTGGAATCCATATGCGCAATGGCTCTATAAAATCGTACAAATGCATTGATGATGCAACACTAAAGGGTACCACAACTTTCCATAACGTATTTGGCACAAGCACAACCACTAACGAACTATCGTCCATAGTATGTGTGCGTGTGTTTAAATGTTGGAAATTTCAAAACAACAAAAACAACAACAACTCGAGTTTTTCTGGAAATTTCCAACTCATTCGAAAACTAATTTTTCATTGTCGTTCGAAATGTCTAAACTTGCCACTGTCGCACCTTCTAATACTACTACTACTACTACTACTGCTACTACTATTCCACATGCCGTATTGAAAAGCAATCTAGGCAAAAGCTCAACTGCCGCCGCTGTTGCTGCCGTCGCTGCCAAAAAGAAGACTGTCAAAGCCAAGTCTTTCTTCACTGGAGATGTTCGCAAGGAGGATTGGGAAGTCTACTATGACGACCTCAAGAGTAGAAAGGCTACCATTGTTTGCAATGAACCTCAACTTGATACTCGTGGTGGCATGTTTGTCGAATACGGAACCACTTACGCAGACCAACCAGGCGACAAAGTCTTCCGAGTTCAATGGCGTTGTCCCTCGGCTGCGCTTCCATTTGGTATCTCCAAACCCAAAGAAGATCCTTCAAAGCCCGAGCAAAAGAATGAAGGCTTTAGTGTTTCTCAACAAATTAGTGCCGAGAACAAGAATGAAGACTATGCTGCCTTCATTGTGTATCGTGAGAGCCTCATCAAGGAGATCGTCAAGGCAAAAGCTGCCGAGTGGCACGAGTCTGTTGGTCGTGAAACCAAGGTTTCCGAATGGGACGACCGTTACATGAAGGAGAACTTCAACTCTCGTTTGATCAAGGGCAAGAAAAACCCAAACACTGGCGATCCTTATCCTGACACCATTAGATACAAACTTCCTCAATATACTTCGAAGAACAAGGAAAACGAAGGCGAACAACTGTGGTTGACTTGCTTCTGGGACGAGAAAGCCGCCAAGTTATCTGTCTCGTTAACTGAACCTGAAACTCAATTCCCGAAATGGTGTCATGGTTCTGTGCTCGCTGATGCAAACAACATTTGGTTTCAAAAGACTGGCATTTCTGCTCCCATAACCGCCGTTCAGTTGCGTCGCACTGCCCCTCCCAAGTCTCGTGATGGCGATGTTTGTGATATCGGTGGTGATGTTGCTGCTCCTGCTGTTCCTGCTGCTCCTGCTGCTAAGCGTGTTCACGACAGCGACGAGGAAACTGACGAAGAAACCGCGATCCCTGATTCTCCAATCACACCTCCCGCAAACAAGCGTGCCAAAACTGGTGCTGTGTAATTGGCTTTGCTACGACAACAATTAAAAATTAATTTTGTTTTACAATTGAATAATTCGAAATCATTTTCACTCCCACACACAAGTTTTTCAAAACATGTATCTTCAATCAGCTATGAGCAAACATTTGAAGAAGACCAGTTATGCTGGTGTTGGTGCTGGGTACAGTGCGTCAACACGCCCTCCTCCGCCTCCAGGTATTGATTTGATGGTTGATACACAACCGTCATTTTCCGGAGTTGCAGTTCCACCCATTCCAGTGAGTGCTTCTCAAGGTAACTTGCATTTTCAAACCAGAGATCCTCGTGGTGACGTAGTTTATACTCATGGACCAGTTAACATGCCTTTGCCTGTGCCAGTTGAAGCAAGCCCTACAGATCAGTTGTACTCAAAGCTCAAATAAAACGTGCGCACACTCACGTGAAAAATGTATTTATACTTTGTTTTGGTCCAGGATTATTACGAAACAAACGATTTGGTTCTCGAGCAGTATGATCTTTACAACGTTTTGGTCGGTCCATTTCATTTTTGCGTGCACGTTTTAATACCATTCCAATAGGTGTTATTGTTGATGTTTCAATTTGGTCATGTGTGGGACGTTCAAGTTTGCGTTTGTTTGTTCTTTGTGGTGGTGGTGGTGGTGGTTGTTGTTGTTGTTGTGTTGTTGTTGTTGTTTTTGATGGTGTAGCAGATGTTGTTGTTGTTGTTGTTGTGTTATTACCTGCGAGTTGCAACAAATCCATCATATGTGCTCGTCGTTGTTGTTGTTGTTGTTGATAACGTGTTAGTGTGGCAACACCTGTGCCATTTGTTTGTAATGAACAAAATATTGGCTCTTGAATTGCTGGTGGTTGACACTCAAACAAAAACCTAGGATGTTGTCCGGCACGAAATTGTTGTATTGTTAAATGACCGCCGTAAGATTTGAGCGCTTTCCAAGTGACTGCTCGTCTAATACTACGTAATTGTTTTCGGTCAATACCAAATTGTTTACGTAGAAACTCACCGAAACGTTCCCATTCGCGAATTGAAGATCCAAACTTGTCATAAAAAAAACCTAATAAACACTCTAATGAACAAAATCTAGCACCAGGAGCACACGAGTCACTCGGCAATGAGATCATACGACCTTCATCTTCAATTCCATGATGATCCCACCAACATCTATTGATTGTGTCGGTTGACGACGACATGTGTGTGTTTTCGACTGAGTTGGAAATTTCCTTCTTTACGAAGAATCGTCGTTGTCGTCGCTGTTTGTTGTTGTTGTTGTCCAATGTGTTAACATTTCTTCGCGATTATAAGCTGCTTTATTGTCGTTGTTGTCGTCGTTGTCATCGTCGTCGTTGTCGTCGTCGTTGTCGTCGTCGTCGTTGTCTGCACGTTTTCGTTTTCGAGTGTTGGCGGCGGCAAAATCGTCAATTTCATTTTCTTCCACTCGAGGACTCAATACCAATTTTAACGTCCCAAGTGTTTTTGGTTTGTAAACAAACATGACTGGAAATTTTTGTTTGAGATAAATTTCCATTTCACGGTTGACCTTTTCGGCGGCTGCCATCTTTTGAAGATGTTTGAGCGCATACACATTTGATATTGTTGGTCCAACATAGTCGCCACCAAAATTCACAGCAGACGAGGCAATGTCATTTAACGAAACACCGCAAATTTGAAATCCGTCTTGGTTCAACACCAATCGAATAGAAACATCGCCAAGTGATTTGTTCTTTGCCGCAAGTTGACTAAACAAGATGCTACTCGATATTTTAGTTTTGGCACCACCTTCATATTTGGCAACACTTGGCTTTTCCATGTTGAACTCGTCGAACTTGCTTTGATCCAAATCCATTGTTTGCAAAATGAATTGTTGGATAAGTTTGTTTGGTGGAGGCATGTAATTTACAAAGCGCAAGTATTTGCCATGCTCTGCCGTAATAACGATTTCACCGTCGGGTAATAAAGCATTCAATTCCTTTTCAAATTGGTTGACGTTAATTCCAACTGAGCATGGGCGGACTAGTTTGTATTTTCCACCACAGGCTTCAATGTTCTTTGCTTTCAATTTAAAGTCAACCATAAACGAACCTGTTGTATCGACGTCGGTAATCGACATGCAGTTTTTGTTAAACTCGATTTTGGTCTCGTTAATAAACGAGCCAATGACTTTGAATGTTTGACGGAGCGTCGTAAGGTCATTTAACTTGATAAAAACATCAGCTCTTGCGTCAGCCATTCACAACAACAACACCAACAAAAAAAATGTTGGAAATTTCCAAGCAAAAAACCGGTCGTTGTTGTTGTGCAAAAACAAAAAATGTTTGATGTGCAGACATTTCAACAAGTCTTGTTTAAGATTTTGGCTTCACATGATGAACAAAACTCATTGTGGAATAAAGAGTCGGTTGTTCGAGATATGTTGAGCCACGAACTCAATTGTTATTTTTCAAACCAATGCTTCACGTTGTCCAACGAGTTTCGAACCGCGCAATATTACAAAACTAGCTCTGGCAATTGGATTCCAGCGGGCGGTGGTGGTAGTGTTGACATTTGTCTCCAAATGGTTGACCAAGATGATGTTGGCGTTTATTGGAGCGTGCCAATCGAGTTGAAATGTAGCGATGGCGCAATTAGCGACAAGGATCGTGAACAACTTCAACGCTACATGATTGCCACTCAAACATTTGTAGGCTATTTAATCAAGATGAAACATGCAAAAATGGCAATCGTCGAACGTATGGAAATAGCAAACACCGAGTCTGGTTTTCGATCAGTTGTTATTTATGGCGGTTCTCGGACTGCGTGGTGGGTGCGTCGTGAAGTTGCTCGGTGGATTCATCGAGAGTTACACCATGATTGGTTGTGGGATACAAAACATTCAATTGTTGATTTGTACGTGCGCGCATTCAATCGAAAACCAGATGTTGAGTCTCGTGAAGGTGTTAGATCTTTGAATGATTTTTTTCAAACTTTTACCGAGTTGTTGCCAGCGCCACATTGTCAATCATTTCCGAAAACATGGCGAGCTCACTCGTTGGTTCGTACTTTACAAACACACATGCTTGACAAAACGAGTGCACAAAAAGTATTTAACAATATTGTGGTGTTTTAAGCTTTTATTAAACGCCATGCGCTGTACTTTGATCCCAAATGAAGTTTCTCGACGTTAATGGCGTGTTTAATTACATGGTCGCTTGGTGCAAATTGAATAACCGCATAAGCAATTGGCATTGGTGTCGAGAATCCAACGAAAGTAACACTTTTTCGTACAAAACGGATATCTCGAGCATATGGCAATACCCATTTTTGCCAATAGCTAGTGTTTGTTTTTGCAGCAACGAATGCAGTCACTTGAGCACCATGATGAATAGTCTCGTAAACTGCTCGTTCAATCCATTTGGCGCATTGCGAGTTTGGCGGATGCATGTAATTACGTTTACCCCAACGAATGTCCTTGTTCAAACCATCGACTTTCCAGTCAAGTGGACAAGGATCATAGTCAAAAGGACCAAAGACTTTTTCAATATGTTTCCGCATGTCTGCAGGGATGCTGATATTATCATATCGACCTCGAACTCTGCCACGTTTTGTTGTGGTGGTTGACATGTTGGCAAGTTATTGTGTTGTGTTTGGAAATTTCCACAACAACAACAACAACAACAACCCCGAATGATTTGGATTTTGTTTTGGATTGCTGCTTGGAGTTTGTTTACTTTGGTGTGGTTACGACTTACGAGAGAAACAACTCATTTTCTTGGACGTGTTACTGCACAACGCAGGGCATTTGCAGTTACCTATTACATTTTAGCCGCATTGACATTTTTTACTGTTGGTGTTGTGTTATTGGGATTTGAAAATTTTTCTTTTCATTAACAACAACAGCAACAAC